>Ga0208566_1000101_pt1 | contig 61412 bp, 48 predicted proteins | sample PL_2010_150m_FD_184159 | JGI IMG/M metagenome (GOLD analysis project Ga0208566, IMG submission 184159) | Freshwater microbial communities from Powell Lake, British Columbia, Canada to study Microbial Dark Matter (Phase II) - PL_2010_150m... | ecosystem: Environmental > Aquatic > Freshwater >...
GTTGCCGGATGGCTAACTGTTTTCTGCATAACTGACAACCGGCCACGATACCTGGATTTTCAGCATCAAAATTCAAAACTGGTCTTCGAATCTATAGATTTCTTCCTCCTCCTTCTCTTGAGCCTTGAGCCCTGAGCCTTGAGCCCTGAGCCTTGAGCCTTGAGCCTTGAGCCTTGAGCCTTGAGCCTTGAGCCTTGAGCCTTGAGCCTTGAGCCTTGAGCCCTGAGCCCTGAGCCCTGAGCCTTGAGCCTTGAGCCTTGAGCCCTGAGCCTTGAGCCTTGATTTATTCATCCTTGATGCAGCGTATCGGGAACCAGTAATTCTTACCCACTATAACCGACCTGTTCTGCTTACGTATGGGATCGACATACCATGCATAGGCCTGGCCGGTGAGGTTGTTCTTGGATGTCCAGAAATTTGCCATCTCCCCCAGTCCGGAAAACTTATCTTTAGTAAAGGGTGAAGTGCTGCTATAATCCTTCTGACCGGCAAGAAGCACATGCATTTCGCTACGACCACCTTCCATAAGCCTTTCAACTGTTGCGTCCTGCCCAAGGTCGGTCATCAGCTGCTGCCACTCAATCAGGGTTGGGACATGCCATCCTGTTGGACAAGCGACAGGATTATTGGAATACGTCGCTACATGGGGATATAATGCTCCATACCTGTTGTAGTTTCCGGGATTATTATTGTAAGAACAACTATGCCAATCGGCACCTTTACTGGTTGGACTATACTTGAGATTCGACTGTGTCCACCATCGGTTGCCGATCTTAACTGTGCCGTAATAGGTTGGCAAAAAGGAACCCCTTTTATCTTCAAGAATGCCGGTTTCGTGGTCCCCGGCTACTACCCACACGGTATCAGTATCCATGCTCGATTTATTTTTCGGATCGGTCATCATCGCCGTTACCGGATATTTGCCCGGAGCAGAAAAGGTGATGTATATCTCATACAGCCCGCCATATTCCGACTCCCACAGCCCATCGTCATTAATATCCCAACTTGCCTTCAGATCCATATAGCTGTCGTCCCGGTCACCCGACCCTCTGAGATGAAGGTAGAACCTTGATCCGGTATTCCCAATCCGGTTTCCGATAACCAGTTTGGTTTCAGGCGGTGAATTCAGGGGGAATAATTCAACGGTATCGATATAATCCATATAGAGTCCCTGATCATCGGTAACACGAAGCCGTATTTTTGTTTTTCCTTCATGACCGATCAGTACTTTAAAACGGGGACTGTTACTGAGAGTCGCTTCCCAGAGGTTGTCATTCCATACATCCCATGAATAAAGCAACCTGGCATCCGGTTTGTCTTGATAATAGCTCCTGCCGGCATCAAACCGCACGGTATCCTCTAAAGTGCATGGCCAGCATTCATGGGTCACCACCGGAACGATCCGGTCGTTCAAACGGGTGACTATCAGGATATTGGTTTTCACCGAAGTCATCTGTTGCGGATCCCTGGCCTCCAGCCTCACCGGGTAGCGGTAATCATCTGAATATTTATGCCTGATAACCGGTGATCGGGAAAATTCGGTATCCCAGGATTGGTCCCCGTTGAAATCCCACCGGAATTCAAGCTGATCGAGGGAATCCTCGTCATCTTTTGATAAGCCGGCATCAAAGGTAAATTCGGTTGTTATATTGGCCGAATCCGGACTCATGCTGAAATCAGGTCTTGGCGGAGAATATCCTCTTGCAATCCCGACATCGATAACCATAGTATCACGTTTCCCTGTAATAGTGGAAGCTTCCATTATGATTCTGTAGCTGCCGGGTTTAAAAAATCGATGCGTGATCTCACCGCCGGTTGAATACATCCGGTCCCAGGTACCATCGGATTCCCAGTCCCACCTGACCATCACCGGATTATCCCGCGTCCCCTGACCGGTCACAGAATCAGCATCAAACCGGAAAATGGTTGTCGTATTGCCCGCCTCTGGCATCATTTTAAAATACGCAACCGGCTGCATCTCTGCCGGCTCCCGGTTTTTATCACAACCCTGAACGGCAACAATCACAACCACCACAACAATATATTGTAAACCTCTCATAATCAAATATGTTACGCCCTTATATCCTCGCATCCTCACCTCAGAATGGGCGACCGCAAAATCGCCCCTGCACATAACCTCAATCCGACAACCCATAACCATCATAACCATCACAACCATCATAACCATCACAACCATCACAACCACCATAACCATCACAACCATCACAACCACCATAACAATCACAACCGACAACCTCCTCACCTCCCATCCCGCGTGCCGGTGCGGTCCACGAAGTTGAGCTGCCTGGTGGCGTGCCCGTAGGCCAGCGTATCGATCGACTGTTCTGTCAGACTGAATCCGTTGATCCTGCGCAGCACCTTGGAGGAAAAAATCCCGATCCCGTTTTTAATATTTGTATAATCCATCAGGTTGAAAGCCTGACCCGCTTCCTGAATCCGCATATAATATCCGAGTTCTTCGCCTCCGCTGATAATAACCGCATCGATGGTCATGCATTTCCTTAAAACCGTCGGATCGATAGGAAGAGTTTCGGCCAGGTAGTTATAGAAATTGGTGCTGTTGATCGGATAGGAAAAAAGGTTGTCGGTAGCCTGGAGGTAAAAGATTGATTTCAATGGGATCAGGATCTCCTTTTCCAGTGTCTGATCTTCTTTCATTTCCAGGTAATGCATCACGAAGCCGAGCTGATAAATGGCTGCATTGAGACTTTTAGTCCAATAAAACGACAAATTATGATCAGGGAGCATGTGGATATACCTGACCTCAGAATACAGCGGATTGATAATCTCGAAATTACCTACGGTGTAGCAGGATGAATAAGCGATTTGGTCATATTCATCGATATATATAATCAGCCGGTAATCCGTTTCAGGTTTTACAATGAAATCAGCGCGATAAACCCAGTGCTCCTGTCGCGGAAAATATCCGCTATCTTTGGCAATATCCACCGGTGTGAAAAAAGCTCTCTTCGTTACCTTCCCGTCAATGACTTCTTCTACTGCTACCTTTGTAGCACGTGCAAAAAGGATACTGTCCGGCTCATCGGGTGGAATGGACGCATTATCCGTCAGGTACGACCTCGAGAGCCGCAGGTACTGAACAGGGCTGTCCTGGTCCAGAATACAATAAACCACCGGGGTGGGATCGGCCGGAATAACCACATCGATCTCCGTTTCACAACCTGAGAAAACCAGAATACAGGCAAATGCCGTGATCAGGGAATATCTCATTGAAACAGTGGAATTACTTGTGTGACTTCATCTTCCTTAATGTCGAATTTTCCCATTGTATGCTTGGTTCCCCACTTGTTTCCCGGGAACCCGCCGGCCGAGCAACTGTCGCCCCCGCAGATGCAGGCGATCACTGCCTCATAATAATAGGTTCCCGGATCGAGGTAAAAGAAGTACGTATCCTGGAAGCTGGTCACATTGGCCGACTGAATGAAATTGCCCTTGTAAATCTCCATCGCATCTTTAGCCACATGCAGCTCGGCCCTAACGATCCGGTTAACCGGTATCCACGGGTGAGAGATTTTAAAAAGCACCCTCAAAGTCCCCGTCGGCTTTGCCTCAATTCCCCCGTTATCGTCGGGTACATCCTCGCGGGCACAGGCTGCGATCAGGATGGCCGCCAGAAAAATCGCTAAAAGGCCAGATTTTACGTTCATATGTTGTCGGTTGTCGGTTGTCGGTTGTCGGTTGTGTCAGTTGTGATGGTTGTGATGGTTGTGATGGTTGTGATTGTTGTGATGGTTGTGGGTTATCGGGTTTCGTGTCACTAATTCGCATCCTTAACGCACCTCACCGAATACTGTTTCAATGTCTCATCATAGTAACCTTTCAACACCTGCCGTTTTGGTTTATCAAAGGTAATTACCCAAACACTGGGTGATGAAGAACCCAAAGGTTTCGTTGTCGACCAGTAATATCCGTACCGGTAAATTCCCTGATATTCAGCGGTATTCGCCTGCGACCCGGTTCCCATTCCCCCCAGTATGGCTGAGAAGTCGGATTCTCCTCCGGGCATCAGGGCTTCATAAAGTTGATCTGCCGGATAATTCGAGAAGAGCTTGTTCCAGTCTTCCCGCGATGGAACCCGCCATCCGGGCGGACAGATATTAGTCAGGTATTGTTGTAAGTACAGGTTTCCATAATCATAATAGATATGCCAATCATAATTATAGAAGTATTGCCGGTATTTGAGAGTGTCGTGGACACTCATATTCCGTGTGAACCACCACTGATCGCCGATTAAAACGGTGCCATAGGATTCATAATTTGTCCCCCGCTTATCCTGGTAAATACCGGTTTGGTTGGTTCCGTGGCTTATTTGGATCACTTTTGAGCAGGTATCCTGACCACCGTGCGGATCCTTTACCTGGAGCAGGGTTTTATAGGTCCCGGGCGTATCAAACTGATGCATGGTAATAACCTCATTTAAAAAATCGGTATCCCACAGGCCATCCCCGTCAAAATCCCAACGGTAGAACATTTCGGATGGTGCGGATTCAACATCCCGGGTCGACCAGCAATCAAAACGGAACCGGGTATTGACATTCCCCGAAAGGGTACTCACCGAAAAGGATGCACTGGGAGGCTGGTTCCTATGGTAGACCCGGATCTTCAGGACCGTTTCGTTCGTGAGTCCCCGAAAACTCCTGACCTGCAGCCGGACAAAGTGAATATATTCCTCCTTAAAAATGTGAATTGTTTGAGGGTCCGAAAGCCATCCGGTATCCCAGGCCCGGTCACTGTTCCAGTCCCACCGGTATAACAAGGGTTTTTCCGGATAATCCAGGTCGCTAGAGGCCGAAGCATCCATTGTTATTGGAGTATTGTTGGTAACGGAATCCGGAATGCACCGGAAACTAACGTGAAGGCGCGGGTCTTCGAGTGTAACCTTAATCTGGCCCTGATCGGTACTAATCAATCCTGAAGGGTCCCTCACCTGGATTTTAGGTTTATAAAAATCGGCTTCTGGATACTGGTGAGTTATTTTAACCGAATCCCCGAAAGAGGTATCCCACTGTCCGTCACCTTCAAAATCCCATCGGAAACTGAGCTGATCCAATGAATCTTCATCATCACGAGTGGCTGAGGCATCCAGCAGAAACCGGGTAAAAATGTGGCCCTTGTCGGGAGTAATAATAAAAACCGGTTTAGGTGGCGAATAACCCCGGGTAACCGGAATCGTAAAGCTGAGGGTATCGGTGGCGCCATCGAGGTTCGACATTTCGAGCCGGGGATTCCAGGAGCCGGGAGCGTAATAGCGGTGCTCATAAACCAGCAGACGGGTAAACGGCGTATCCCAGCTCCCGTCGCCATCCCAATCCCACCGTGTAAACACTTTTGGCCCCCTGCCAGTCCGGCTTTCCGACCGGCTCAGGTCGAAGTTGAATTTCTGGGTTGTATTTCCTGATGTTGGCGACAAAGTAGCATGGATAACGGGAGATAGTACAGAATCCTCCTTTTTGCACGACCGGACCAGATAAAACCCTGATATCAGAATTACAATAATCAATATTTTCCTGATATTCTGATTCATGCTTAATGAAAAATAGTCGTATAACTGTTAATCTTCCCATCCTCTACGGTGACTTTACCTCCAGCGGCAATCAGTCCGTTCTGCCCCGGGAAGCCGGAATATTTGCAGGAATCTCCCCCACACAGGCAGATCACGGTGGCATAATAAAAATAATCACCCGGGGGCAGCTCAAACCGGTAATGAGTAACGGCATCAGAAACGTTAGCCTGAACGAAGAAAATCCCTCGATACAGATTATCAGCCGTATAGGCGAGACAAAGGTCGACTTTCTTTAACCGACCGGGCGGAATGCCCTGCACCCGGTAAACGAAAGCCATATCGAGAATTCCGCCGGGTTTTGTGTCGATGATCACAGGTTCATCACCTCCGGGCCAGATTTTATCACAGGATAAAATCGCTCCGATCATCAGAATAAATAATAGTCGGATGCTAATGCTTTTCATAATTCAGTGAATCAATCTGTTCAGCAGTCAGAAATCCCAGGTTACGGGTGAGCGGACCGAGTGCAAGGGTATCAAGTGTAAAACGGGATAAGGGCACATCCTTGATGTAACGATGTGTCAAACAGGAAAATACCCCGATGGCATTATCGAAGCTATTGACTTCGAGGATCGAGAAAGATTGAGTATTGTTTTCAGCGTTTATTTTCAGGGCGAGGTCATCTCCGCCGCAGGAAATATGGAAATCGAGGCCCAGCGGCACCCGGCGGATATCCGGATCGGATTTCAGGGCTCTCGAAACATCTATCAGGAAACGTTCGCCTGATATCCGTTGCTCGGCATAATTGACGGTCGTATCATCTTCATATACAAATTTTTGGGGAAGAACCAGCGAACGATTGGTCCATTGCCCCGCTTTAATATCAGCATAACGGAAAGTCATGGTCGACTGAAAAATGGAGCCATTGGCCACCGGGTAGAACCTCACGAAAAAATCGATCCCGGGCAACAAAGTAGCTTCACGGCCGGGAACGATGTCCGGATCGATAATGGTAAACAGCGAGCCCAGACTGACCGTTTCCCCGTGGACGATTCGCTTCGACCCGGTAAAATGAATGTACAGCGAATACCGGGTATTGGGTTTTATGATACAGGGTATGGCATACAACTGATTAACCGATGACGGGAACCAACCGGCATCTTTGGGAATAGTGTCGATACGGCTCGCATAAAATACTTCCTGTTGCCGGTCGGAATACTCTGCCGACAGATAAACAAGAATATCCTCATCGATCAGGATCTTCTCCTGTGCGGGTTTAAAGATGGAATCGCCCGGATTGACGGTATAGGTGCTGCCAACCCTTACGTACTGGATCGAATCCTCCGGATCCAGCAAGCAGTAAACCACCGGAAGCGGATCTCCTGGCACGATCAGGTCGATTTCAGTGGTACAGCCTGTTACAGCGACCAGAAGTGCCCAAAGTCCAGATCTTATTCTCATCATCCTCAGTTGTCAGGGGGTGGGTACCTTCCAAAAAACCATTAATTATGCGGGGGGACGAATAAAAGTACCTCTATTTTCAATATAAAAAACCGTTGTCAACCAATTTTTGTTGGACATAAGGAAATTTTCGCATGAACAAGTACCTTTGGTCCAATACAAAAACTTCATGAATCCAACCGAAATTTCACTGGTCATTCCGTTGTTGAATGAAGAAGGCAACATTAACGAGTTACTGCTCAGGCTCAGGAGTACATTGGACGACCTAGGTAAATCCTGGGAAATAATTCTGGTTGACGATGGAAGCATCGACAATACTTTCCAAAAGATCAGGTTATTTGCCAAAGAGGATCCGCGGATTATCGGGTTATCGTTATCCAGGAATTTCGGACAGCAGATTGCCCTGATTGCCGGGTTGCATGAAGCCGGCGGGAAATTGATCATTACCCTTGATGCTGATCTTCAGCATCCGCCCGAACTGATACCCCGTTTAATTGAGGTCCAGTCGGAAGGTTATGATATCGTCAATACCAAACGGATCGAACACCAGGGAACCGGAAGATTTAAGAAATGGTCGTCGGCCGGATTTTATGCCATCCTTAACCGGTTCAGCGATGTAAAACTGGAGCCTGGATCGGCCGATTTCCGCCTGTTTACCCGCCAGGCCCTTGATGCTTTTCTTGCCTTTCCCGAGAAGGACCGGTTTAATCGCGGGCTGGTCGTTTGGATGGGGTTTAAACAAGGCGTTGTTTCCTATGTGGCTCCGCCCCGGACCCGGGGAAAAACAAATTATACCCTTAAGAGAATGATGCGGCTCGGACTCGATGGGATTACCGCCTTCTCCAGCAAGCCATTAAGAATATCCGCCTACCTGGGGATTGTCACAACCATAGTGGGCCTGTTATATATGATATACGCATTGATCGCTTACCTCACCGGCCATACCTCTCCCGGTTGGACCTCCCTGATTGCAGTGGTGGTGCTGCTCGGCGGTGTTCAGCTATTATGCATGGGAATTATCGGAGAATATATTGCCCGGATTTATAATGAATCCAAGAACCGACCGTTGTTTTTCATTAAAGACAATACACGGGAACCTCTTGAATGACATGAAGCGCTACCTGTCATTAAAAATCGGATGGATGGCCACTGTTCTGATCAGTGCACTATTAATCTGCATTTATTTTACTCCGGTAGTTAAATCGCTCAATACCACTGTGTTCAGTACAGGGGGAGATGGCCTGAAATCTTATTATTGTTATCTCTATCATATTAAAGATGACCACACTGCACTGAGATTTGATGGGATGAATTATCCTTACGGCGAAACGATTATCTATACTGATAATCAGCCGTTTCTAAGCGAAACTATGCGCTTTTTGTGTAAGGTTTTTCCTGGACTTTATCACTATTCAATTGCCGTATGGAACGGATCGCTCCTATTATCAATCATCCTCGCCGCACTTTTCATTTACCTGATCCTGGTGAAGCTTGGACTACCGGTTGCGATGAGCCTGGCGGCCGGTATCGGAATTTCGATGCTCTCCCCGCAAATAATGAGGATGGGTGCGCACTTTTCGCTCTCCTACGTGTTTGTGATTCCCATGGCTTTATACCTGCTTCTGAAATTCTCCAAAAAACCATCATACAAATACAGCATAGCCATGTTCTTCCTGATCATCTGGTCAGGCGCTACCCACATGTATTATATCGCCTTTCTGGGTATGCTGATTTTCCTTTTCTGGATGTTTTTCGGAATCGGGCGGCCGGAGGTTTACGGCAAATGGAAAACCTGGCTTCCGCATGTCATTATTCAGCTGATACTGCCGGTGATCCTCGTCCAATTACTGGTTTATATTTCCACTGATGCCTTCGACCGCGCAAAGTATCCTTTTGGATTCCTGTTTTACCGGGCCTATCCTGAGAGCGTATTCCTTCCCGCCGATCGCCATTACGGGTCTTTTCTCCAGCACATAATCCACTATAATCATGTTAATTGGGAAGGCTATGCCTATATAGGGATGGTGGCGACCCTGGCTTGTGCTCTTTTTTTTGGAAGGGTCATTGGCCGGCTGTTTAAAGGAAGGTTTCGTACCGGGTTGCTATATGACAATGACCTTTTCCTGACCTTCCTGTTCTGGGGCTCTTTCCTGATCCTTCTTTACTCTTTCGGGATCCCATTTATTCTGTGGATGAAAGATTTGGTCGATTATATTGGCCCGCTCAGGCAAATCCGAGGTCTTGGCCGGTTTGCCTGGGTATTTTATTACGCGATGAATATTCTGGCGGTTTATTCGGTCTGGAGATTTTTCCAGAGTAAAAAACGGAAAGTCATTCCCGGGATTCTCTTGACTGTAACCTTACTGATCCTGCTTGCTGAAGCGCATGTGAACTTTAAAATGATCTTCCCATACATCAATAAGAAAAATCCCGAATTTATTGATTTTGAGAATACATTACCGGCAAATGCCTGGGTTAAAAATATCGATCCGACGAAATATCAGTCTATACTTCCTCTCCCTTTCTTCCATATCGGATCCGAGAATATCTGGCTCGAACCAACCTGCGGTATGGTCGAGGAGTCCTTCAAAGTATCTTTAAAGACGGGCCTGCCGCTTCATGCGGTTATGATGGGCCGCACATCCCTCTCGCAAACCTATAAATCACTGGAGCTGGTGTGGGAACCGTACCGGATTCCCGCTATCCTGGATGAACTGCCTTCATCCAAACCCATCCTGGTTCTTTCGGCTGCCTGCGATCAGCTTGGCCCGGGTGAACGCCTGATCCTTCAACATAGCCGGCCGGTGGCCAATCCGGGCAATTTTAAGTTAAGCGAAATCTCCACTGATACCTTACTGAGTCTGACCCGGGAGCATATTCTGGCACTCCATGAATCCAAAGATTCGGCTGCCGTTTTCGACGGGAAAGAATTTTTGATGCCAGATACCACGGTGGCTTATACCTATCTGAATTTCTCGGAAAACAACGCGGATACCGGATATCTGGGCAGCGGCACACTGGTGCTTCCCTATAAAGCCCCCGGAAAGATCTTTCTTGACAAGATCAACGGTATCTCCTTACCGGCCAACGTAACTTTTTCTTTCTGGGTGAAAAATATCAAGGATGATAATATGCCCAGGTTGACACTGGAAACCGTGAATTATAACTCCGAAGGCAAGGCAGCCGGTTACAATGTATCCATCTTAGGAAGATATCTTAAGCAGATTGATGGCCCCTGGGGATTGATTGAGTTCACCATCCCGGTGGCGGCGGGCGAATCCGTCTCCCTCACGCTGTTTCCCGGAAAGGTTAAAAAGGATATCATAATTGATGATTTTCTGATCCGCAAAGCCGGGACAGATGTATATGGAACAGAGGCTGATAAAGGTTGGATTCTTAACAATAGGTTCTATCCGGCCGGGATGCTGAAATAGATTTTCGATCTGAAGGTAGTTATCCCGGTTACCTGAATAATATAGATCCCCGGCGCAATGTCACTGCTTAAATCAAGCGGGAACACACTCCTTCCGGCCTTGATGGCAAAGCTTTTGGTTAATAGTACTTTTCCCGTTAAATCAAAAATCATAAGATCCATATTTCCACTCCGGATGCTTTCAATCTGAACGTATGCTCTATCCGTTACCGGGTTGGGATAAACAAGGATTTTCGGATTGGTGAGATCAGTGCCGTTTGTATCCAGCGGTGCCGTCGAGAGGGAAAGCTCCCGGTAAGCCCGCAAACCCTGATAATCCTCCAAACCAACCGGGATGATCCAGGTTTTCCCCGGTTCCAGAGGTTTGCAGCTTAAAAAGCCATCCGGGGTAAGCTGCAGATCTTCGGGAAAAACAGGCGGTTGAAACCGGATATTCAATCCGGCTGATATGCCGGTTGCATTCACATTCGGGTAATAAGACAGTGCCTTGCTTCCTCCGGTTAATCCTATCAGCCAGGGAGTTGAAATAGTATTAATGAAATTCCCATAATAGAATTCAATGACACCGCTGGGATAGAGCCGGACAGAAAAGTTTACATCTGAAATCTGACCATTACTGGTCATAGATGCGTTCCAATAAACCGTGGCACTTGACGGATGTGCCTCGTAATAAACCCCGTCGAGGTAATCCGGATACTGAAATTCCGTGCTGTAGAAAGGATAAATAGCTGTGTTGAGCCCGAGCAACTCCCTTAATTCAAAGCCGTACGGAATAAACAGATCGTTCTGAACCAATAATATACCGCCCTTTCCTGTCAGCGTCAATTGGCGGTAAGTCTTTCCCTTATAGGGGAAATCGAAGGGTAGATTAACCGTTTTTTTATCAACGTTTGCACCATCCGGTAGAATTTTATTCTGGAAGGTGGTCGGGAATTGAGCATTAAATTTGATCTCCGAGTAGGTATTCCCCATGGGGAGCCATTTATAAGGGGCCGTTCCGCCTTCTGCACCCAGTTTCACCTGGTAATCCTGTCCGGCAGTGGCTCCCGGCAATTGAGTGGTTGAAATAACGGGACCATTAAAGGATGGAGTCACCACCACCGGCAATGCCATATAGGTTTTTTCGATGGGTACATTCTGCTGGTTGCCCGGATGTTCCTGCTCTCCGTTAACATATTCATTGATAGAGAAATACTCAATAATTCCATCGCTGGCGGAGGCTGGGTCCTGTTCGCAAACTACCAGGAAAAATGCAGCTGGTTTTCCGCTCTCAACATGATTGAGCAGGGGAGTTGCATCGATTCCGATCTCAATTAAATCAGGATCATCAGGAACCCGGCCCTGCATGGGAAACGAACCACCCTGGTAATGAAATACCGGCTGGTCCAGAATATACTGAGGCTCTTTTGCATCGAGATCTTGCGACACGCCTGCCGTGATCCATATTTTCGACCGATCAGGGTATCTGAGCCGGGTGCGCAAGGTTAGCTGAGGTTTATAGCTCTTATGCGGTCTGGCTACCATCACCGATTTCATCCAGATCCCTCCCTGGTCCTGGTGAAGCGGAAGGATCCGGTAGGGCACATAAGCCCTTCCTTCGCTGCCCCATTCCGTACCGTAGGTATTTACACAGATCAGCGCTCCGATCTCCCAATCGGCCATGGTAACTTTGCCATCGCCATTGGTATCCAGATTATTAGTGTATTTGCCATCATTATTGAAATCGTATCTCACTGAATCATTGTATCCCACAAAAGTCATGGCATGGCCCACCGCCGGCCCGAAATTGGGGATGAGAATCTTCCCGGCATCTTCGGTACCCTCCGGTAAAGGCCAAAACTTCAGATCCAGCGTGGCAAGCTGAAAATTTGCAACGCCGCCGGGCTGATATTCCCCAAGGTGATCATATAACCAGTGTTTTAAGGTTAAGAGGCCCTGTTCAGTGCTCACATCAATCGAGTATACCTCTTCCACCCGGTTCTGCATGCCGCGGTAGTACCGGTAATATCCGCTCATCCACTTGGTTTCATTGATGGAGAAGTTGCCAAAATCCGACCAGTTGGGGCAACCGATCGCATGAACCATATCCCAGCTTTCGAAATACGACACCCCTGTATTTGTATTGCCGGAATTCATCATGTTCCATGTAAAAAACGTCGGCAGCCTGTTCTCCTCATAGATGGCATCCAGGTTCCTCAAAGCATTTAATTCATAGGTAAATCCAACACTGATAGAAGCCGCCTGATTGCAGCTGTAACCATATTGCGTAAAAATAGCAGGGAAGTATTTGGTTCGTGAATTGTCGACCTTATAGGGCAATCCGGAAGATTTTAGTCCGGCCGGTAAAGACAGCACCGGCAATTGCGCAAGCCTGAGGCTGTCGTAATCCTGCCCTTTGGCAATGATTCCAGCCCAAGCAAACACGGCACCAATCAGAAATCCTTTGTAAGAAACGCCCATGCTGTCAAAAATACCTGGTGATAAAGATAAAAATATTGGGGCACAAGGTTTTTTGGCATTCTTGCAAACGTGTTTTACATTTAGACGTCTATTTGTAAAACATGATTACCTTTCAGTCTGCTTCTTTCTGAATCTAAAACTTCTCATATGAAATCATTTGCAGTTCTTTTTCTCGCTTTTATCAGTCAGATTTCCATTTCTCAGGAAACCCGCCTGCTCCGTAATCCGGCAATCAGCCGCGATCATATTGCCTTTGTTTATGCCGGAGATATCTGGATCGCCAATATTGATGGTTCCAATCCCTCCCGGCTAACCACTTTCCCGGGTGTGGAGACCGATCCGAATTTCTCGCCGGATGGCAAATCCATCGCATTCACGGCCGAATATGACGGCAATACCGATGTTTACACCCTTCCGATTGAGGGCGGTACACCGGTTAGGCTTACCTGGCACCCGGGACCCGACTTGGCGGTGGGCTGGACCAATGACGGCAGTAAAATCTTGTTCACATCCGGACGGCAGAACGCTCCCTATGCTTTGCCCAACAATTTCTGGACCGTCGCTGCAAATGGTGGAGTACCTGAAAAGTTTATCGTACCGCGCGGAATCAATGCTAAATTTTCAGCTGGTGGCAAGCGGTTCGCTTATCAGATGATATACCCATGGGAAAATGAGTTCCGCAATTACCGGGGCGGACAGAACAATCCCATCAGAATTATCGACCTGACATCTCTCGAGGTGGAGAAGGTCCCATTCGAAAACAGCAACGACAAGGATCCGGTTTGGCTGGGAAACAAGGTTTTCTTCCTCTCCGACCGCGATTTTGCGATGAATGTCTGGTCATACGATACTAATACCCGTCAGGTAAAACAGGAAACGTTTTTTAAGGAATTTGACTCCAAGAACCTCGAAGGCGGATCTGGCAAACTGATTTTTGAAAATGGCGGATATCTGTTTACCCTCGATGCCATTGGCGGTCAGCCGGTTCAATTGCATATTACAATAAACGGAGATTTCCCCTGGATGCGCCCGCATTGGGTTAAGGTTCAGAGCTATATTAATGCTACCGGGATTTCTCCAACCGGTTCACGCGCTGTCTTTGCCGCCCGCGGTGATATCTTTACCGCCCCGGCCGAAAAAGGCGATGTGCGCAACCTGAGCAATTCCCAGGGTGTTGCCGACCGCGATCCTTCGTGGTCACCCGATGGTAAAACTATCGCCTGGTTCTCTGATGAATCCGGTGAATATCAGCTGATTTTGGCTGACCAATATGGAAAAATCAGCAAAAAGATCAAATTGGATCATCCAACCTTTTATTATACACCCGAATGGTCGCCCGACTCAAAATACCTGAGCTTTGCCGATGCCGGCCGCACACTTTATGTCATGGAGATCGCAACAGAAAAGGTTCAGGTAATTGATAACGAAGGATTTGCACACCCGCAAAGAATCATTTACCCTGCCTGGTCGCCCGATTCCAAATGGATAGCCTACTCAAAACGGCTTCCGAATGAGTTCGCTGCCATTTTTGTCTGGTCAATGGACCAGAAGAAATCTTTCATGGTCACCGACGGATTATCTTACAGCAATGCACCGACCTGGGACAAAAGCGGCAAATACCTTTATTTTCTGGCCAGCGTGGATTACGGCCTAAATATCGGTTGGCTGGATATGTCATCCTACGAACGGCCCCAGACCTATTCGGTGTATCTCGCTGTTCTTTCAAAAGATTCCGCCAATCCGCTGGCGCCGGAGAGCGACGAAGAGAAACCGCAGGATAGCGTTAAGGGAGTTAAGGACGTTAAGGGAGTTAAGGACGTTAAGGGAGTTAAGGACGTTAAGGATGTTAAGAAAGTTAAGGATGTAAAGATTGATTTTGAGGGTTTGGCGGACAGGATCATCGCACTGGATATACCTGCGAAAATCTATACCAGTCTGGAAGCTGGAGAGGAAGGAATTTTATTTTACAGTGAGGGATCGATGACTGAGCCTGGTGTATCAGTATCAAAATATTCTCTGAAAGAGCGAAAATCTACCAAATTGGCCTCGGGAATCAACTACTTTTCTCCATCAGCCAACGGCAAGAAAATGCTATACGTCATTCTATCCGGACAAAGCTATATTGTGGATGCGGGAGCCGAACTGAAACCTGACACTAAGGCTCTCAATATTGCTGATTTCCAGATGAATATTGACCCGGTGGCGGAATACAGGCAGATGTTCCGTGAAGCCTGGCGGTATCAGCGTGATTATTTTTACGTTCGCAATGTTCATGGTGCCGACCTCGACTGGCTCTGGAAAACTTACTCGCCATGGGTCGAGAGCGTGCGTCACCGTGATGATTTTAATTATTTGCTTGATATTCTCGGAGGGGAAATTTCAGTTGGCCATTCTTTTGTGGGTGGCGGAGATTTTCCTGCAGTCACACACGTGCCGGTTGGACTGCTTGGCGCTGACTACGAGATTGTTAACGGTTTTTACAGATTTAAAAAGATATTCAACGGAGAAAGCTGGAACTCCGATATTAAAGCACCCCTCAGGGGTCCAGGATTGAATGTCAAACCGGGCGACTATCTGCTGGCCGTCAATGGCCTGCCACTTACCGGAAATCTGAATATTTTTTCCTTGTTTGACCAGACGGCCGGAAAACAAACAATTCTAAAAGTTAATACCGTCCCTGACCTTAAGGGTGCCAGGGACATCACCGTGATTCCCGTTGTCAGCGAGAGCAGGCTACGCCAGAATGATTGGGTGGAGAATAACCGCCGAAAGGTGAATGAACTCTCCGGGGGCAAACTGGCTTATGTTTGGCTGCCCAATACCAGTAATGCGGGTTATCGCAATTTCAACCGCTATGTGATTGCCCAAAAAGATAAGAAGGGAATCGTAATCGATGAGCGATATAACCAGGGTGGATCCATAGCCGATTATTTCACCGAATTCCTTTCGCGTCAGCAGATCGGATACTTCAATAATCCAGTGGGGGACAAGCAGCCGTTTACGGCCCCCGATGCAGGTATATGGGGGCCTAAAGTTATGATCATTAATGAGATGGCAGGTTCCGGCGGCGATTATCTGCCCTATTCCTTCCGGGCTATGAAACTGGGGCCGCTGGTTGGCACACGCACATGGGGAGGCCTGGTCGGGATCTGGGATGTACCGAACCTGATCGATAATGGCGCGATAACCGCACCTAGGGGTGGTTTTTATAATCTCGACGGTGAATGGGATGTGGAAAACAAAGGTGTGGCTCCCGACTTTGAAGTGGAAGAAACCCCGGCACTTGTCGTCCAGGGTCACGACCCTCAGCTGGAAAAAGCGGTTCAGGTTGCAATGGAACTGCTCAAAACACAGGAGGTTAATCTGAAATCCCAGCCCAAAGATCCGATAAGGGTTAAACGGCCGGGAAAATAATTAAATCAATCTAACCCTTCTCTGGATAATGCAGGATTTATGGCGCATTCGGTGCCATAAAAATGATGAATTTGATGTTTACCTATGCACCAGCAAGGCGGATTGGAGGCTTCGTTAGCCAAACCGAGATATGCGGCCTGTATAGAACTGTGCTGCCAACCAATGTTGGAGCGAAACTTACGGGTAACGAAAGTGTTGATGCCCAAATCAATATCAGGCTTTCCTGCCCCTGAATTCCCGAAAACACATAAAATAAAATGCTGATTACCAGCCAACAACGATTAGTTATTTGTTTCATGTTTTCATGTTTTACCATTTGTAGAGACGCAAATAGGTGTCTCTACGTGCTCACGTCCTTTGCCTCGGAGCTACCCCTTCCTTCCTAAGGAGGGGGCCAGGGGGAGGTACCTCACGTATTTTCTTCGCGGCGTCAATCATTGCCGCAAATCCGTCGACCGGTATGTATCCCGCAATGGAGTTCCCCGATCCCAAACCAAACCCCAGCGCACTGTTTCCCTCTATGGCTAAATCCTTACCGATCACCTTTCGGATAAACGGTGGATCGATTGCATGCTCATACAGCGGCAGGCGAACCGGCCTGCGGTTGCTTAATACATCAAGAATATTCCGGTAATCAGGTGAAAATTGGTTTGGGTTCATAATCAGATGGTCGATCCGGTTAATGCACTGAGTAATTCCTGTTTCACGCTCCGGTAATCCCGGATATCCTTATCATACTGATCAAATGCCTGGAACAGGTTGTTAATCAATTTGGCGGCCAGATCCGGATTTTGTTTTTTGAGCAAATAGAGCAATTCGTAATCTTCCATACCGATACGGTGAGCTTCAAAACGCTGACTCGAAATGGGTCCCTTCCTTCCGGGGTAAACGATGTGTGAATCACCGGCCGGCAAATAATTAGTGGGACCGCCATATATCCTTACCAGCTCTTCAAAAGGTTTGCCGCCGTGCATGTTAAATCCCCAGTGGAGGAATCCCTGGAGGTCATATTTGGCACATGCCCAACCAACATACACTTGCCGGAGGCGCTCCTGATCAACCAGGCGGTTGATCCAGGGACCGCCCGGAGCCAGGCAGGTATATACCCAAACCGCATCACCGGCCGCTTTCCGTTCTTCAAAAAAGGCAGCGTTTTTCTGATATTCCTGAACTTGCGGGCACCAGCAGTCTATGATGCCGGAGAGGCTAATGGTCATGGTGGCTTCAAGTATCCTGAGATCGGGTTTCATCGATTTCAATAATGCCACCGTGGTTTTGTACCGATCAACATATTCATCGGTCGGTTCATCAAAAACACCCTGATACCACCTGAATTCCCAACCGTTCTTTTTCATCAGGGCAATGATCGGCCCGGCCATCGACCGGATAATTTTCTGACCCTCTTCTGAAACAGCCAGTATCTCTCTGCCATCTGAGGTTGGTACGGCAACCAGGAAAGCATCCGACGACCAGTCGCGGCGACGGGCAAATGGTGCGCCCTGAATGGTGGTCAGCCCTTCTGATAAAAATGTATCAATATATCGATCAAGCCGTTGCTCGTAAAATTCAGCGACGCTGCCATCCGGCTTGAATTTGAAAAAATCGCTCCAGATAAACCAAAATGTATTCTGACGGCCCCTGGCCATGAGTTGGGCATATTTCCGGAGCATGCCCCAGAACGGTTCCGACCAGATTTCAACATTATGGTCGTCGCAGATATTGCCCAAATTGAGCCAGTTGACATAATTGAGATGCGACTGGTTCACCGGTGGAATTTCTACGGGATACACGTTAACGGTAAAGGCCAGTTTTTTTACCTGTCCTTTTGAGCTGATATATATGGTAAACAATTGTTTACCTGTGGGAAAATCTTTTCCTATCGGAATTTCCATCCGCAAGGCCTGGGTTGATGTTGCCGGAATATACCCGGTTTGAACAGGATCCATGGCTTCATAGATGCGGAACGGAGCCCTGCGGATGACATAAGGGTTGGTTTGGCCGTTGAACTTCTCGGTCCAGCCAGCGAGACCAGTGTTTTCGGTTACCGGAACATCAATCAGGAAGTACCAGATTGCATAGAATTTATCTATAATCCCTTTCCCGGTAATAGCGAACCGGATGGGCTCCAGCGGAATCAAACCGGTCATTAAAATATCCACCCCGGCAATGCTTCCCCGCGCAACATCAATGGTATATGAGGTAACGGCTTTTTCGATTTTTGCATCGGGATAAATCGGTGCCAGTTCATCAAACATCGAAATCTTAAATCCTTCGGGATCTTTCGGTGCCATAAATCCCATCAAAAAGAGTAAGCAAAAACACACGATTGTTTTGATCGTTTTCATGGTTTGTGTGTTTCCGCAGTCGAAAAAACCTTTTCTCCACCAATCCACGTTTCCAATACTCTGATCTTTGGTACTTTAAGCGGTTCAATTTTCATAATATCTTCTTCCAGTACAACAAAATCTGCCATCTTGCCAGGCTCGATACTTCCCCGTTCATTTTCTTCAAAGCACGATTTTGCAGCCCAGATGGTCATTGCCTTCAGGCATTCCTCCCGCGATAATGCATTTTCCATCATCCAGCCGCCAGCAGGAAATCCGGATTGGTCCATCCGGGCAAATCCGGCAAAAAATCCGAATAACGGATTGATCCTTTCAACCGGAAAATCGGATCCGTTCGGTATCCATCCATTTTGCTCCATCAACTGTTTATAGGCATAGGCGCCTTTAATACGGACCGGCCCGACACGATCCTCAGCCCAATACATATCAGAAGTGGCATGCGAGGTTTGAACCGAAGGAATAATATTATATTCCCCAAAAAGACGGAAATCATTAAAATTGATGATCTGAGCATGCTCAATCCGCCAGCGTCGGTCGTTTTTCGTTTTCAGAATATCTTTATAAATAGTAAGCATCAAACGGTTAGCGCTGTCTCCGATGCAATGCGTGTTTGCCTGGAAACCGGCATCAAGACATTTCTGGCAGAGGTCCTTCAGATATCCGGTTTCATTAACCTGCAGACCCGATTTTTCAGGTGCATCGGCATAGGGCTCCAGCATTAAAGCTCCGCGAGAGCCCAGTGCGCCATCAGCATATAATTTCACTGATCGTACATTTAACCGGTCGGTTTTATATATCCCTTTGGATACGAATTCTTTCAGGTTCTCCTGAGTAGGAGCCAGCATCGCGTAAACCCTCATTTTTAACTTGCCTTCTTTTTGCAGTTTGTCCATCAGCTTAACCATACCCGTGCCGAGTCCTGCATCTGCAACGGTGGTTAGTCCGACACCAAAACAGTTCTTCTGTGCCTGTAAAAGAGCCTTCGCTTCTTCCGACTCCACCATTTCGGGTATTAACCTGGCCACCAGATCCATGGCATTATCCACCAAAACACCGGTGACTCTGCCGTTTTCTTTGATTATTTCTCCCCCTTTGATCAACGTGTTTTGATCAACTCCTGCCAGTTTCAAGGCTGAAGTATTAACAACGGCAGCGTGACCGTCGATCCGGGTCAGATAAACCGGTTTTTCCGGAAAGATCTTATCCAGCTCCGAGCGATCGGGAAACTTTTTTACGGGCCAGTCATTCTGATCCCATCCGCGGCCTTGCACCCAGATGGATGGATTTGTCTTCTGATTTTCCACCAAACGATCGCAAATCTCTGTAAAACTGGTAGTTCCAGTCAGATCCGCTTTCCGGAGGTTCCCGGCATAGCCTGCAAAATGACAATGGGCATCATAAAACCCCGGATAAACAGGTTTCCCACCCAGATCATAAATCTTTTCCGACTGGTACGCTTTCTCGATTTCCTGATTGGTTCCGACCGCAAGAAATTTCCCGTCTTTTGCTGCAAAACTCTCTGCAATCCGGAAATTGCTATCGACGGAATATACTACCGAGTTTTTAACAATGAAATCGGCATTTTCCGCCCTATGGCAGGATTGATTTGCAATAGATGCCACTAAAACCGCCATAATTATCAGGTTTTTCATTTTTCGGAATGCTTGTAGTTGTTAACAAAATTAGAAAAATCAGGCAATGCAACATTTTTTCAGTGAAGATGCGTTAATTTTATGCTATAAAGGCAAGGTATATCTATGAGAATGGTAAAATCGCGAGTGTCAATCCTGTGCATCAAACTGATTATTTTTCCGGCATTCCTGATCCTGATCAATGGAGGTTGCGAGTATATTCTTCCCAATAAGCCCCCCTATGTTGAGAAAACTCTTCCTGCTGACAATGCCGTTTTTAATACCGGTCAGGTTGTTAACTTTCAGGTAATTGCCTATGATGTTGATGGTTCTGTAACTCATGTGGTTTTTACGGCACCCAATTTGCCTGCCTATATTGATGATACAGCTCCCTATGAATTTGCCTGGCAAACAGCCGGAATGGCCCAGGGTGACTACCTGGTTGAAATTAAGGCGATTGATAACAAAGGAGAACCCTACATCATTTCAGTGCCGATCAGGCTTCTTGGTAGTCTGACTTCACATGCCGGTAAGGATACCACATTTACAGATTCAAGAACCAGCTATGTTTTGGAGGCAGAAGTTTCAACTTATTTTCAGGGCACCTGGACAATCATTTCAGGCGCCGGTGGACAGATTTCGGATATTCATAATCCAATAGCCACGCTCACCGGTCTTTCCTGTCAAACCTATACCCTCCGCTGGACAGTAAGCAACGGAGCCAGCCAGCTTTCCGATGAAGTAACGATCAGTTTTTCATATCAGCCAAGTAAGGCTAATGCCGGTGGTAACCAATTAATTACCGACGGCCGCACCTCCATGGTCCTACAAGCAGTCACACCCGCTGATGGTACCGGTCGCTGGAGAATTTCATCCGGAAGTTCGGGATCTTTTAATGATGCAACGCTGCCGAATGCCACCTTTACCGGACAACCCTGTAACACCTATAACCTAATCTGGAGTGTTTCAACCCCATGCGCAACATCCTCAGATACGGTTGAGATCCGATTCGATCCATTTTTGATTAATCCCAATGCCGGGCCTGATCAGAAATTTACTGACGGACGCATGACTGCCACGCTTGCGGCTAACAGTCCCGCTGCTGGTTCCGGAACCTGGACAGTCATTAGTGGACAGAATGGTCAATTCACCAGCGTCAATGACCCGAAGGCTGTGTTCTCCGGACAGTTGTGTCAGTCATACATTCTTCGTTGGACTTTGGCCACACCGTGTTCTTATAAATCCGATGAGGTAAACATTAATTTCGACCATATTCCCACTCCTGCCAATGCCGGATCGGATCTGAGTGACAACGGGCCTTTAAGATCCGTCATCCTCCAGGCCAATGTTGCCTCTCAGGGTACAGGTACATGGTCAATTGTCACGGGCACAGGGGGTGTGATTGAGGATACCCACGATCCGCAGAGCCATTTTTCAGGAGAACCCTGTCAGACCTATACACTCAAATGGACTATCAGTACTTTATGCCATAATTCATCTGATCAGATGAACGTAAGTTTCACGGATTTGCCATCCATATCCAATGCAGGAGTAGACCAAAATCTCTCCGACGGATCAATTTATACTCAATTAAATGCGACTCCACCAGTGAACGGATCAGGGTTTTGGTCAATTATTTCCGGTGGAACGGGCAGTTTCTCGGATGCCGGTGACCCGCATGCGATTTTTACCGGAATCCTTTGCCATTCCTATGTTTTGAGATGGACTGTTTCAACTGCCTGCAGTTCCTCATTTGATGAGGTAAAAGTGGTTTTGAACCAGGTTTCAATCAGCGCAGATGCAGGCCCGGATGTCAGGATATCCGACGGCTATGTCACTACCTTTCTTCAGGGTAATACCCCAGGGATAGGGATGACAGGAACCTGGTCGATTGTTTTGGGCCAGGGTGGAGGTTTGGAAGATGTTAATAGTCCCGGATCACGGTTTACCGGAATTCCGGGGCAGATTTACATCCTCAAATGGTCATTCACCAGTGCTTGCACCGAAAACTCCGATCTGGTTATTATTGCTTTCATTTCGAATCTGGATATGTTTGATCCGCGGGATGGAAAAACCTATCAGGCAGTCAAAATCGGAAACCAGGTCTGGATGGCGGAAAACCTGAATTATTCAACGCCAGGAAGCTATTCCTACGACAACAGCAGTGAGAATGTTTCGATATATGGCAGGCTATATGATTGGAATACTGCTATATCAGCCTGCCCAACGGGTTGGCATCTTCCGTCCGACCTCCAATGGCGGCAGCTCGAAGTTGTTCTGGGTATGGATGCCAGTACCTCATTATTGGAATGGTACCGCGGACTCAATGAAGGTGGAATGCTGAAAGACGAAGGAACCTTATACTGGCAATCACCAAACACAGGTGCCACGAATATTACCGGTTTCACTGCCCGTCCGGGTGGTTATCGTACACCCGGAGGAGTATTCGGAGGTATCAATTCACATGCCGGATTTTGGACTTCTAACGGAAATACCAGTGGCAAAGCAATATACAGAGCACTTCATAAGGACAAGTCCCAGATAGGCCGTGATTGGTATGACAAGGGTTACAGTTTTTCAGTGAGATGCGTTAAAAACTAACTTTGCCTATCATAAAACAGATCAAGTCCCGTTATATCACCGAACCCGGAATTTTTATCTCATGAAGTTTAAATATTTAATCTTTACCGGCACTCTTTTGCTGGTGCTGTTTTTTTCCTGCCGAAAGAACGACCCGATCGTGAATCCGGATGCAAAGCTCGAGTTCTCAACTGATACCGTGCTGTTTGATACCATATTTACCACCATAGGATCTACTACAAAAAATTTCAGAGTTTATAATAAACATGCTCAGCCCATTACGATCGACCGGATTATTCTTGCCGGGAACCAGGGCTCGAGATTCCGCCTGAATATCAATGGAAAACTGACCAATGAACTGGAGAAAATCGAAATCCTGGCTAAGGATAGCATGTACATCTTTGTGGAAGTGACTCTGAATCCCACCAATCAGAATAATCCGATGGTGGTTCAGGATTCCGTGGTTTTTCAGACCAATGGGAACACACAGGATGTGGATCTGATTGCGTTCGGACAAGATGTGCACCTGGTGAACGGTGAAATTCTTAAAACACAAACATGGATCAACGATAAGCCTTATCTGGTTTATAATTCGATGCTTGTGGACAGCCTGCAAACCCTTACCATCGAACCGGGAACCCGCATTCATTTTCATAAACGATCGAGCATGCTGGTTAAAGGAACCCTTCTCGTTAATGGTACACTCGAAGAACCCGTGAGCTTTTTGGGGGATCGACTGGAGCATCAATATGATGAATATCCCGGGCAATGGGGGAGTTGGATGGAATATGAAAACGGATCGGTCTATATACTCGGCGGAATTCATTTTCTGAATGGCAGCAAGGATAATATGATTCGCTATGCCGTCATTAAAAATGCCATGAAGGGCATTCAGGCTGATACACTCGCCAATCCATCCAAGCCGACACTCACCATTTCCGATACAAGGATCGAGAACATGTCGGTGGCAGGTATTTACGCACAAAGCTCAACTATCCTGGCAAGCAACTGCCTGATTGCCAATTGCGGATCGTGGTGTGTGGCGCTTACTCTCGGAGGATCCTATGAATTCTACCACTGTACCATTTCGAATAATAGTAATTTCGGTGTTGGCAACCGGACAGAACCTGCCCTCATGTTGAATAACTTCTTTGTTTATGAGGGTACCGCCTATGTGTATAATCTATATAATGCACTGTTTGCCAATTGTATAATAACCGGCAGCAGGCCAATGGAAATTGAATTTATCAATACCATCAATAAAAAACCCGTTCCGGGACAGTTCAATTATATCTTTGATCACTGCCTGGTAACTATTGATACCATGAATACCAGCGATGAATCAAAATGGATCGATGTGGTAAAAAACCTTTATCCCCGGTTTGATTCACTCACTTTCACTGTTCGGGATTATCGCCTGGATACACTCTCACCCGCAAAAGACCGCGCAAACCCGGTCTTTTCGAAATTGTTTCCGCTCGATCTGATCGGAATCAGCAGGTTGTCCGACGCCGGACCTGATATCGGCGCATACGAACGGCAAGATAAATAAGGGCACAAGGCTCAAGGCTCAGGGCGCAAGTAAGGTACAAGGGAATGAAGGAGCTCATCACTAACCCCAGACTTCATTCTGGGGCTTTGACGGAAGGGGGGTTCGTTTCACGCGTCACGCGTTACGTATCACGAAAATAATAAGTTCGAATATGAAATATCTTGGTTTTTTAGCATTCATTTCGCTGCTGCTGGCCGGATCCTGCGAGAAAGAGAAACCTTCCGGGGTGAACGATACCAATCCGCATTTCCGGGTGATGTTCTACAATACGGAGAACCTTTTTGATGCCATCGATGATCCCCTGACCAATGATGAAGAATTCCTGCCGGGCAGCCCAAAGAAATGGACGGAGGAAAGATATCAGGATAAATTAGATCATATCGCTAAGGTGATCAAGGACCTGGGAAAAGACACTCTACCGGTTTTGGTTGGATTATGCGAGGTGGAGAACCGCAAAACAGTTGACGACCTGATTACTAAAACGGCATTGAACGGATTGGATTACAAGATTATCCACCATGAATCTCCGGATTCGCGCGGTATCGATGTGGCCCTGCTGTACCGGTCGAGATATTTTCAATTGATCGATTCTCATTTTTTCGCGATCCGGTTTCCGTTCGATACCGCCGTGCGTACCCGTGAAATTCTTTATGCGCATGGAATCCTGGGAGGCAAGGACACTCTGCATATCTTTGTTAATCACTGGCCATCACGTTCTTCCGGAGAAATCCAAAGCCGGCCACTGAGGGTTTGGGTAGCAGAAGCAGTACGGTTCAGGGTCGACTCCATTCTGAGAAAAAGCCCATCAGTACAAATTCTGATTACCGGCGATTTCAATGATGAACCGATGGATCTGAGTGTCGTATCCGGACTAAATGCCTTATTGTCATACGAAAAGCCTTACCCCGGCAAGCTGTATGATCTGACACAGGGGTTGAAGAAATCATCGCCGCAGGGCACCTATAAATACAAGGGTGCCTGGAATCTCCTTGATCACATGGTGGTGTCCGGCTCGATCCTCGATACAGCCCGAATTCTTTATTCAAGACCAACCGATCTTCACGTCTTTCAGTCTAAATACCTATTGGAACCGGATAAAGAAAATATGGGGGAGCGCCCTGTGCGTACCTATTTAGGAAACTTTTACCAGGGTGGCTACTCCGATCATCTCCCGGTTTACCTGGATATACACTACAGAAAGTAATTGGATTAAGATAAGTTAGGATTGGCACGCGGATGACGCGGATGCTCCGCAGCGCGGATTTTCGCGGATTTATTTAAAAAGATCCGCGTGCCATTCTTTTATTTCCGTGCAACGCTGTAACCAAAGGTCCCTATCCGTTTCCCCATCACGCAATAGTTGCCGTGAACGTAGGCAATCAGGCCGGAATCCAGTATATTCAGTTTGCCGCTATTTGAGTTTATGAGGTTTTCATTTACCTGGATATTCACTACTTCAGCCAGAAACATGTGATGGGTTCCGAGTTCCTTGATATCAAAAACCCGACATTCAATATTAACCGGGGATTCCATAACGATCGGGGCACTGATTAATTTCGAGGGACCGGTCGTGAGGTTCATCTCCTTAAATTTATTGAAATCTCTTCCTGATCTTACTCCGCACCAATCAACCTTTTTGGTCATCTCGATGGTAGTCAAGTTAATAACAAATTCCCCGGTGCGTTTGATGATCAGATAAGAGTGTCTTTCGGGCCTTACGGATATATAGCACATGGGTGGATTAGTACAAATAGTACCAGTCCAGGCGATGGTAACCAGGTTGTATTCACTTTCCGTTTCACCACAGCTTACGAGTACTGCCGGTACCGGATAAATCATCGTGCCCGGCTTAAAATCAGTCTTCATGATTTTTTATTTTTTCAGGTAATGGATTCTCAAATCCGGGTAATGGATTCAGTCCCAGTCTTATGCCAGAATCAATCATCAATGCCCAGGCTTCCTGCCGGTCATTATGGATTATGCCATCCAATATGGCATCCTTGATCGTATTTTTGATATCTCCCACTTGCTTGCTGGGCTCAATTCCAAAAGCCTGCATGATCTCTTCACCGCTGATCGGAGGTTGCCAGTTCCTCACACGGTCCTTTTCCTCTATTTCCAGGAGTTTTTGCCGTACCAGCTGAAAATTTTTCAAATATCGCTCCACTTTATCCCGGATTCCTGAAGTAATGTCAGCTTCACACAAAGTCATCAGGGCATCGATATCATCACCAGCTTCAAACAATAGCCTTCTCACCGCAGAATCTGAAACGATTTCCTGTGACAGAACGATCGGCCGCATATGCAGATTGACCATCTTTTCCACAAATTTCATCTTTTCATTCATCGGAAGTTTCATCCGCCTGAAAATCTCAGAAACCATGCGGGCTCCAAAGTGATTGTGGCCGTGAAAGGTCCAGCCCGATTCAGTATCAAAACGCTTGGTCATCGGTTTGGCAATATCATGAAGCACAGTGGCCCATCTTAACCAAAGGTCATCGGTATTCTGGCAGATATTATCCAACACCCGGATGGTGTGGAGAAAGTTGTCCTTGTGGCGGATACCTTTATGCTCTTCCACGCCTTTCAATGCATATAATTCAGGAAAAACGATTTCCAGAAGTCCGGTTTCATCTAAAAGCCTGAACCCGATTGACGGTTTGGCAGATAAAATTATTTTGTTCAGCTCGTCCGCGATCCGTTCCGCCGAAACTATTTCAAGCCGATGGCGATTCCTGGTGATGGATTCCAGGGTATCCGCTGCGATATGGAATTTCAGCTGGGTGGCAAACCTTATCGCCCGCATCATTCTTAAGGGATCATCTGAAAAAGTGATGGCAGGATCCAGCGGGGTACGGATGATTCCATTCTCCATATCCTTGAGTCCATCAAACGGATCAATCAACTCCCCGTAGCTGGATTGATTCAGACTGATAGCCAAGGCATTTATGGTAAAGTCCCTGCGTTTCTGATCATCTTCCAGGGAGCCATTTTCCACATCAGGCTTTCTTGAATCAGGAGTGTAAGATTCACGCCGGGCTCCGACAAATTCAATGTCGACCTCTTTATACCGGATCATGGCCGTCCCGAAATTTTTGAAAACCTGAACCTTTGTGGTTCCTAATTTTTCAGCCACCTTGCAGGCAAGCTCGATACCGTTTCCAACTGCCATGATGTCAATATCCTTGGATTGGCGATGCAGAATCAGATCACGAACATACCCCCCAATTATATATACATCAATGCCCTCGTCCGAGGCTACCTCGGAAACAATTTTAAAAACCGGATGCTTAAGTTCTTTGGATGGAGAAAATGACATATCGTTATTTATGGCTGACAAAATTACCAATTTTTAGGTGCCGAAAAGAAAGGCACAAATATTGATATATGCATTAATGTAAATAATTAGATTTACTGCCGAAAAAGTAATCGGCGTTAAACATTCATTAAGGGAAATTGTCTAATCAATAAGAAAACAGGAAGGGAAAGAAATGGCACTTGAGCATCTTACTTTGGAAACATTTAAACGGAAAGTTTTTAACTTCGAAAAGAACACTGAGTGGAAGTTCGAGGGAAATCTTCCGGTAGTGGTTGATTTTTATGCAGACTGGTGCGGACCATGCAAGATGGTTGCACCGGTTTTGGAAGATCTGGCAGTGGAGTATAATGGAAAGGTTAATATATTTAAAGTGGATACCGAGGCTGAAAGGGAATTGGCGGGTATGTTTGCTATACAAAGCATTCCGTCAATATTGTTTATCCCGTTGGAAGGACAACCCACTATGGCTAAGGGTGCCATGCCTAAGGAATCCTTTAAGCAGGCATTTTCTGAAGTTTTAAAAGTTGATTTGGATTAAATTTGTGATTTTGGTTTGTTTGGTTTGGGTTTAGCCGGCCGGAGATTTATTTCCGACCGGCTTTTTTTTTATATTTGCAATGTCCTCTAAGGGGGTGCCTTAATATTACGGGCTGAGATCATACCCTTAGCACCTGATCCGGATAATGCCGGCGAAGGGAGAGTGGCCACGAGGACTTATGGCCTGGATATAATTGTTACAAACGATGATTAAAAGGATTGCGCTTCTGGCAGCATCCTGCTTCGTTGTTCTGGCGGCTTCAGCGCAGCTAACGATTACCGGGACAGTTACTGACGAACAGGATCAGCCCCTGGTTGGGGCAAATGTAGTGATTGACCATACCCTGCTGGGTGTGATGACAAAGAATGACGGGACCTTTATACTTAAAAACCTGCCTCCCGGAAAATATACGCTGTTTTTCTCATTTCTGGGTTATCAAAAACTGGAATACCCGCTGGATCTCGCAGAACCTGCAAAGCTCCGGATCAGGTTGAAGCCATCAGAGATTATGGGCGACGAGGTTATTATTCGCGGAAGCCGGGCCAGTCAGAAAGACCCGGTCACCTATACAAATTTAAGCTATGAGGATATTCACACTGATATTCAGACACGTGATATCCCTTTCCTGCTTCTGAATACCCCTTCGGTGGTGGCAACCTCAGATGCCGGAACCGGTGTCGGTTATTCCGCGCTCAGGATCAGGGGAACCGACGCTTCACGTATTAACGTGACAATCAATGGTGTTCCATTCAATGACAGCGAATCCCATGAAGTTTATTGGGTGGATGTCCCGGATATCGTTTCATCAACCGATAACATTCAGATCCAAAGGGGTGTCGGTTCCTCCACCCAGGGAGCCGCTGCTTTCGGGGCCAACATCAATTTTCAGACTATCGCATTGAATCCCACACCAAACATCGATGTTAATACCACAGCCGGATCATTCAATACCTGGAAAACGAGCCTCAATGCCGGAACCGGACTGATTAACGATCATTTCAGCATGGATGTGCGCCTGTCAAAAATCCACTCGGATGGATTTATCGATCGTGCCTCTACCGATCTGGGTTCTGCTTATATCTCCGGGGGATATTTTTCCAAAAAGAATATCATTAAAGCAACCTTCTTTACGGGAAAAGAACGCACCTATCAGGCCTGGGGCGGCGTTCCTTCGGAAATGCTTCAGACTAACAGAACCTTTAACCCATATACCTATAAGAATGAAGTGGATGATTATCAGCAAGATAATGCACAGGTTCACTGGTCAAGTCAGTTCAGCCAATATCTGGATTTTTCGCTTGCCCTACATTATACCGGTGGTTCAGGTTATTATGAGCAATACCGTGAGGGAGAAAAATTATCGGATTACCTGATCAGTCCGGTAATTCTTGGCGGAGATACCATTACCCAGAGCAACCTGGTTCGCCGGAAATGGCTCAATAATCATTTTTATGGCGGAGTTTATACGGTGAATTACCACAGAAAAACTTTCTCAGCGACAGCAGGGGGCGGCATAAACCAATATGCCGGTGACCACTACGGACGGGTGATCTGGGCTCAATTTGCTTCTGATGCAGGCACCGATCAAGAATATTATTTCAGCCGGGGAATTAAAACCGATGCCAATCAGTTTGTCAAGATTAATTACCAATTTCTGCACAAAGCCGGATTATATGCAGATATGCAATATCGCCTGATCAATTACCGGATTACCGGGATTGACGACAACTTGAGCAACATTACGCAAAATCACCAGTATCACTTTCTGAATCCAAAATTTGGCCTCACTTACGATATCTCTGATAACCAGAGAACCTTTGTGAGCTATTCAATTGCCCACCGGGAGCCAACAAGGAGCAATTTTGTGGATGCCCCGGCTAACCAGGTAATCAGGCCCGAAATCCTCCGCGACCTGGAGCTTGGATACCAGCTGGTGGTGCGCCCTGTATCGGTAAATCTGACTCTTTATTGGATGGATTATACCGATCAGCTTATCCTTACCGGTCAGATAAACGATGTTGGTGCACCCATAATGGTAAATATCCCATCAAGTTTTCGATCCGGAGTGGAATCGGCTGTACGGATCAATCCTGTTAAATCCGTTCAGCTCGAATTTAACCTGACTATCAGCAGGAACAAGATCAGGAATTTCACCGAGTACGTTGATGATTGGGATACGGGGTTACAAAGAACAACCACCCTGGCAGTGAGTAATCTTGCCTTTTCCCCGGATATCATAACCGGTGGCCGTTTAACTTGGCTGATTTTTAGCGATTTACGGTTTATACTGGATAGCCGGTATGTAGGGCGTCAATATATTGATAACACCTCAGATTTGACCCGATCGCTTAATCCATACTGGGTTAATAACATTTCCTTTTCGTGGACATTGAAGCCTTCAAAAATTAATGAGATGGTGCTGTTTCTCCAGATCAACAATTTATTAAACCATCAATACGAAACCAATGCCTGGGTTTATAGCTATTACTATGAAGGTCAGCGCAGTAAAATAGATGGATATTTCCCTCAGGCGGGTATTAATTTCATGGGAGGCATCAGGGTAAGGTTATAGCCAGATGCCCAGGGCGACCACCGGGATTGAGTAGGGGATTATCCGCATGTACGGATTGTCCGATTCCTTCTGGAGTTTGGTCCCGGCCTGTGCACTTAGGCTGATGCTCCACCTGTTTCCGAACAGGAAGGAAAATCCGGCCTCACCCCCGATTCCAAATGAATAATAATGGTTAAGCCTGTGATAAGCAGGTGAGATAACTGGGCCGACAAAGAATCCGCGATGGCCTTCTTCATTGTTTTTCAGGGCAAGATAAAAGTGTGCGGCAATTTCAACTCCAACGGTGGATAACACTGCGGGGTAATTGTCAGGTCTGATTTCTAAATCCCAGGTAGAATGCACCCGGAGAGCCCAGTGGCGGTTTAATGCGTATTCTATGGTAAACGGGATCATGTTAACATCAAATGCCGACCGGTACTCATCAAAGGGTACTACAGTTAGCCCCGGTTGTATACCAACAAAATACTGAACCGGCTTCACCACCGGCCTCGGTTCCTCCTGTGCGCCAACCATCAATGTTAGCTGCAACAAGCAAACTAATACTAATACCCTGATTTTCATATTCAATGTAAACTTCTTAAAACCTTTAACTTCTACCCTTGAGCCTTGAGCCTTGAGCCTTGAGCCTTGAGCCTTGAGCCTTGAGCCTTGAGCCTTGAGCCTTGAGCCTTGAGCCTTGAGCCTTGAGCCTTGAGCCTTGAGCCTTTTATTCTCCCATCAGCCTCCGTGCTTCCGGCACCAGCACTCCGGCCCATATCCGGTAACCTTCAGCGGTGAGGTGAATGGCATCCGGAGAAAGTAGTCCCTCCACCAATGTTCCGTCAGGATTGATAAATTGTTTATCCATATTTTGATAGAACACATTTTTACCATTGTTCAACCCATGGATAATCTGATGTATCTGCTTGTATTTTTTCCGGTTGGGGTCCTTGTTGTCCGTGCCGGTTGGCAGCGGTCCGAACAATATGATTTTAACTGCCGGAACCTTTTTCAGCAAAGCACGAACAATGGACTGGATTCCATCTGCAATCTCATCATCGCTGTTATCTCCAAAATTATTAGCACCAATTTCCAGGGCGATTACCTTAGGTTTAACTTTATCAAAGTTGCCATTCTGGATCCGCCATAAAACATGTTGGGTTCGGTCACCCGAGATGCCGAAATTGGCAGCATTCAGCGGTTTGAACAGTGAATCCCATAATTCCGGGACCGCTGACCAGACTGAACGGCCCTCTCCGCCCCAGCCCTGCGTGATGGAGTTGCCGAGCAGAATCAGATCCGCTTTACGGTCCTGTCCTATCTTGTTTATCGCATCGAATTGAGAATACCAGTCGTTGCCTTCACCCCAGCCTGCTGCGGCTCCGCGGCATTCGGCCCCGGGGGCTGGCAGGATGGCGGTATTCAAATAACCTGAACTGTGCATTTTATCGCGATAAAATAAGGAACGGTAAATCTGTTCGACCATAACTGAGGCTCCGATTGAATTTGGGTGGACATCATCCGGAAAAGCATATTTATAGGGCAGCAAGGGAGTATAAAGATCAATATACTGACATTTGGTGGCTTTTGAAACGTTCTTTATAATGGGTATGATCTTGTCCCTGACAATAGAATCACGGATACCCCATTTTTCTGCAAATACAGGAACCGGCAAAGCCAGCAATACCCGTGGCTTTGAATCCAGGGCTTTGAAGGCAAGAACCATATCCGTGTAATCTTTCTCAAATTCTCCGGCAAACTGCCAGTTCTGAGGTTTTGAATCGTTGGTTCCGAGTTTGACGATAATGATGTCGGGGTCGAAATCCATAACTTCCTTGTATTCAGGTTCATCCCAATAAGGCTTGTCGCCTTTGCGAAGCATGGTGGCACCGGAAACGCCATAATTTCTGACCGTATATCTTGAGCCCAGCCAGGCTTGCAATTGTGCCGGATATGACATTTTATCCCGGTTGGCGATCCCGTCTCCATAAGTTATTGAATTGCCCACGCAGGCGATTTTTACTATCTGGGCATCGAGAATGGCCGTGCCTGTCAGAAAAGCTATGAGTATAAATATCAGTTTTTTCACCATTCGATCGCAATTTTTATTAAGAAGAGTAATGTACAAAAAAACATCCGGGACTTTCGATCCCGGATGTTTATATTTTATCCAATGGCCGGATTACTTACCGCATTTAAGATCAACTTCGATCTCATATTTTGCATTTTCAACATACTGCCCAACCATTGCTTTCTTGAACGATTCACAAGCATTGGTTTTGTCGCCTTTGCCTTTGTAAGCAAAACCAATTTCAAACCAGAATTTGGCTTCCTTCTCAGGTACATCCTCTTCAATAGCGATACCTTTGTTGGCAGTTTCTATGGCTTTGTCCCATTGCGAAACCCCATTGTAAGCCTTTGCCAGATAAACCAGAACATCTTTATTGGTCTCATCATAAGCCAGGGCTTTTTCGAGGTTGGTAACACCTTCGTCGAATTTACTTGCGTTTACGGCTTTGGAACCCTTGCTGAGGAAATATTTTACACCCGACTGTTGGGCTTGCCTGGTTTCGTTTGGGTTCTTGCTGATGGCTATGCACTTCTGGATAGCTGCTTCAACTCCGGCAGCGCTATCTGCATCCTGAAAGATTCTCATTTGAACCAGCCAGACTGTTGCATTCAAGGTATCCATCTGCAGAGCCAGATTTAATGTTTCCTGTGCTTTCACCGGTTCTTTCTGTGCCAGGTAAGTGTTTGCCTGCATGGCATAAATGCGGACAAGGGCCGGGGTTGTCCTTTTTAATACTTCCGCATTATTGGTTTCCTGGCCATACTTCAAAGCTTCTTTGAAATTGATGATGGCGCCGTCCAGATTTTTATCCCTTGCCTGATTGGTGGCCAGATTGTAATAAGTTTCTGCAAATTTCGAGCGAGCTGCGTTTTTTACAGAATCAGCAGGTGCACCGATTTTCGTGCAAAGATCAATGCAGGATTGCAGTGATTTTACTGCTGCTGCAGGATCAGTTTTCATAATCTGCAGAGCAGCATTATAATCAGTCTTCGCTTCATTAACGTCCTGGGCCTGTATCATCTGAATCGAACCGAAACAGAAAAAGCCTAATAGCGCAACACGGATCAATTTCATTCCTTTCATCATAAATGCCTTTTTATTAATCAGTTTATTAGCCAGTTAGTGTTTTTTCAGCCGGTAAAGATAGAAAAGTATCGTTAATTGAAAACAACTTTCTGACGTCATACAACGGCTTTAACAAAAAATAAGACTCATCAGGGTTCCATCTCACCCAGAATCTTTTCGACTTCCTTTTCCGCCTGATGCAGCTTCTTTTTGCATATTCTCACTAACTCATTGACTCTTTTGAGCTTAGTGCCCAAATCATCCACATCGAGATCCTGATTCTCGATCTTCTTCAAAATGGACTCAATCTCCTCGATCGCCATCCTGTACGTTACCACCTTGTCATCCATAGTACAACATTTAATAAAAATTCAAATCCCAAACTCGAAGCACTTGTCATCCCGGCGTAGGCCGTGACCCCGTCACGCTACATGGAGTCGCGCCAAATCAATAACCATAAACCTTGCCTGTCATCTTTTCAACCGTTACTTTGATTATTGCGACATTTCTGATGGAGGGTTCGGAGAACTCATATGATTCGCCGGAGAACTTCACCATGAACAGTTGCATAACCCGGTATTTCTCTGCATATTCATCGATAAAACCAGCTTTTCCAAAAACGTTCAGACTTTTAAATTTCATTCCCCAGGAGCAGCCCACTTCCTTGTGCCGGTGAAATAATTCATTGCCGGTATTGATGTTGATACAAACATTCGGGTTCGCCTTCAATACTTCAAGTTTATGGCTTTCCGGTGCAGAGTGAAGATAAAAAGTTTCTGCATCGTAAGCAAAATTCATTGGGAGAACATAGGGATTATTATCTTTTGACATACCCAGATAGCAAACCTGGGCTTCGTTGATGATTTTTTCCATTTCTTCCTTTTTCGAGAGCATTCGCGGACGTAGGTTCATGACGATATTAATTGTTATCAGTTATCGGTTGTCGGACTCGGAGTAGCGTCAAGGGGTCCCGGCCTTCGCCGGGATCACAATAGCACTTGCAGGCTCACTTGAATCTTCCACATCAGAATTCAGAATTGGTCTTCAAATCTCTAAATTTTTACTTCCTTGAATTAGGTGATGTAATAGAACTAATTTGTCCATCAGAAAGTTGCGTTGTCAGCTCATCGCCTGGACTTACCTGGCTGACTGATTTTAGTGGTTGGTCGTTTTTCAGGGTAATGGAGTAACCCATTTTCAAAATGTTAACCGGATCTTTTAAAACGGATATCTGCTCAAATCGTGTCAATGTATCATATCTGAAGCGGAAATATTGGGCTACGGAACTTTTCGATCGTAGTAGCAACTGTGCTATTGCTAATCCCCGGTAATCGGTGAACCCTTTGACTCGCAGCCGCATACCTTCCATGATCCGGGCGACAGAGCTTTTCTCGTCCAAAAGAAACGAGTGTACGATATCCACGGTCGTCTGCACCGTATCATCCAGGCGGATTTCAAATTCCTCCACGCGGCTGATCAGAAATTCAGCCACCGCGGTAGGGGTTTTACAACGCGTATGAGCAACCAGGTCAATGATGGAATCATCCTGTTCATGGCCAATCCCGGTAATGACCGGCAGAGGAAACTGCGCGACATTTAATCCCAGATCATAATTATCGAAGCTGCTCAGGTCCAACTTGGAACCGCCACCACGGATGATCACCACGGTATCAAAGAAACAGCCATAACCGGCAATCGCATCGAGAGCCTCAATAATGGAGGGCCCCGTTTCTTCTCCCTGCATAACCGCCGGGAAAAGATGTGTATAGAACATGTACCCGGATGGATTCTTCATGAGCTGGTCATTGAAATCGCCATATCCGGCTGCCGTCGGTGAGGAAATTATGGCAATTTTTTGAGGAACAAGCGGCATGTCCAGCTCTTTGTTCATTTCAAAAACACCGGCATCTTCGAGTTTCCGGATGATCATCTGGCGTTTTCGAGCCAAATCACCGGTGGTAAAGCTGGGTTCAATATCCCTGATATTCAGGCTGATCGAATATAGTTCATGGAATTCGACGTCGGCCTTTACCAGTATTTTTATCCCCGGCATCAGCTCCTGTCCGGTAGTGGATTCAAAGAAAGGCCGGAGCATCCGGTAAGCTGAAGCCCAAATGGTAGCCCTTGACCTGGCGAGAATCCGGTCGCCGTCGGGCTCCTTCTCGATCAGTTCGAGATAACAATGGCCATTGCGGTTGACCGAAAAGTCGCTGATTTCGGCCACCACCCAAATTGGCTCCGGAAATCCGGACTGAATCCTCAGTCGGATCTGCCGGTTCAATTCAAAAAGTCCGAGGGGTTCCTGCTCCGCCATGCTTATCCCTTGTTGAGATTATTCGGAGATCTTTACAACCCGCTGCTGATGATGTGCCGTTTTGGTATTGATCCGGAGAAAATAGACCCCGTTGGGGAAGTTCTGAAATTCATTGATCTCCATCCGGTTAATTGAGGTGTAACCAACCTCAACCGGCTTTGTATACAGCAATTCTCCGGTTGCACTGAGTAATTCAACGGTAATGTCCTGTCTGTCATGAGAGTAGAAATCCACTATCAACTTGTCTGGACAAGGGTTGGGATAAACCCGGAAAAGCGATTCATTATCGAGCCGGATCGGGTCAATCCCCTGGATCAGGAACAAGGCCTTCCCATAGTCGGGAATACCATACCCGAGCAGGGAATCGGGTGAATTAGCCTGTGAGGCACTCTCCTGAATGGCTTGGATGATTTCTATCGGGCTGCGCGACCGGTTGACTTGCCACAAGCAGGCTGTGAGCCCGCAAATCAAAGGTGAGCTGAATGAGGTCCCGCTACCACGGATAACACTGCCATCTGTGTTTACCAGTGCGGTATATAATCCCTGTCCGACAATATTCGGCTTCACCCTTCTGTCATAAGTCGGACCCGTTGAACTGAAAGGTGCATATTGGCCAAGCGAGTCCACTGCACCAACCGTGAGGATGCTATCGGCATCCGCCGGTGCGGTGATGTAATGCCAGGCTTTGTTTCCCTCATTGGCCGCGCTCGAAACCACAAGGATACCTTTGCTGCAGGCAATATCGGCGGCAATAGTGATGCGGGCAGTATTTCCATTCATATCTGCATATGTATGATTCATTGATGCATCATCAAATTCGGAGTATCCCAGCGATGAATTGATCAGATCGGCTCCAACACTGTCGGCATATTCGGCACCAGCCACCCAATTGTCTTCTTCAACCAGATATTCGGTTGCAGCATCCTCTGTGATAAGCAGATAATAAGAGGCTTTTGGAGCTGATCCTACTAATTGTGTCGGAAGATTTCCTCCCATGATCGACATTACCTGGGCACCATGCGAGTGTCCGTCAAAAACAACGGGCTTATTATTTACGAAGTCCCAGTTTCCGAGCACCTGATTCCGTATCCACAGGGTATCAAAAGCATGATTGATATTGAGATTCCTGAATCCTGCATCAAGCACCGCGATGACCATTCCTTGTCCCTGAAACCCCTGATTATGAAGGATGTGACCGTTTAGCATGCCTATCTGGCGGGAAGCTTGCCCATATTGTAAAACGGTTGTATCGGTTTGTCCAACAACATCAGAAACTGAAGTAAATTCCGATGCAAATTTGTCATTTGCCAGATGGGAAGATTTAAACGATCTGACTGATTTCAACTGTCTTACAAAGCTTAGTTGCCTGATCCGGCTTAGCGCACCGGTATCTGTGGTATAAATGGTTACGGCATTAAACCATTTCGACCGGTTCAAAACCGTTACACCCATCCTCCGGAGGGAATCAGGATAGGAAGGATCAATTGGGAGATCCTGTTCATTTATGGAGATATGGTAGCGCATTCTTCTCTCAAGGGCACGATCAGATAAGAAATCGTGCGGATGATTAATGGTAAAAGGGGTATTAGCTTTGTCAGTGAATTGAATCCAGTATTTGCCGGGTGCTGTCTGAGGCCTGGCTTGAAAGGCTAGCAGCAGTATCACGATCACCATGGCTGTTTTTTTCATGTTCAATCTTTTTACGAAGATGTGAATATATAATTATATCAGTATCCGCTAATTTACCTAAATTTTCTCACTATTCACCACGGAGACACAGAGAACATAGAGAAACACAGAGATCTTCGTGTAACTCCGTGTTCTCTGTGTCTCCGTGGTTTTTTTGTTTCATTTTATTAATCCCTCGGGATTATTCAGAAAATCCTGGGGATCCTTGAGCAAGAGGCGGTTCTTTTCATACCGGTCGAAAGATTCGCGCTGACGGGCATCGAGAATTTCGGGATTGAGCAATTTTCCGTTTTGATAGTTCAGAATGTAGTCGGTTTGTCCATCCGGCTGATAATAAACCCATTTACCTGTTTTCAGACCTGCAGCATAGACACCCTGAACCTCAGTCTTTCCATCCGGGAAGAGTAATTCGTAAGGGCCGTCGATGACACCTGCACGGTAATTTATTTTTGCCTGGGGTTTATTATCAGGATAAAAAATGATCTGTAGACCGCTGATTGTGTTGTTGATCCATCGGGTTTGCTCGATGAGGGCACCATTGGCATCATAACGCAGAGCTTCGCCATGTACTTTTCCATTGCTGTAATGGATACGGTAAACCGGATTTTTCCTCTCGGAATAGAAGGACCAGATACCCTCCTTCAGCTGGTTCAGGTATGTGCCTTGGGCTCTCATCCGGCCTTCAGGGTCAAATAACCTGGTTTCCACGCGGATACCATCGGGAAGGTAATTCATTTCGGCCCGGATTTTTCCATTGGAATGAAACCGGAGAAACCGGCCAACCGGCCGCCCTTCGCGGAAAAATCCTTCATATATTTTCAACCCTGCAGGATCATAAGAAATCCAGTATCCTGTTTTCTTTCCCTGATTATCAGTACGGTTCAGCGTATCGTGCTGCCCGATGGCTTGCAGGCTGAATGCGAGAAGCGGTATAATTATTAATTTCCACATGGCATTTGTTCTCATACAAAAATACAAAGGGTTGCGCTCTTTTGAACGCAACCCTTGACCAGTTTATTTTAGTTGATGGTGTTTTAAAAGGCTATTTTGAGCCAAGATATGCAGCAACACCTTCGGCGGTGGCCTTCATGGCTTTGTCGCCTTCATGCCAGTTTGCCGGACAAACTTCACCAAATTTTTCGTAATGATGGAGGGCATCAACCATACGCAGAGCTTCATCCACACTGCGGCCCAGAGGCAGGTCATTGATCACGCTGTGTCGAACCACTCCATTTTTATCGATCAGGAACAATCCCCGATAGGCCACAGGATCCCCGGAGAAAGTCAGGTTTCCATTGTCATCGTAATCGTAATCGCCTGCTAAAACGCCGAAATTGTAAGAAATGGTTTTTGTGAGATCCGACACGATCGGGTATTTCACACTTTTAATTCCCCCATTCTTAAGCTCTGTATTCAACCAGGCCCAATGAGAAAATTCCGAATCAATAGAGCAGGCCACTATGGCCACGCCACGCTTTTCGAATTCTGCCAGTTTCTCCTGGAAAGCAACCAGTTCAGTGGGGCAAACAAATGTAAAATCAAGCGGATAGAAGAAGAAGATCACATCTTTTTTTCCAATATACTGTTCGAGAGAAAAACCTTCCACAACATCATTGCCGTTGATAACTGCCTTTGCGCTGAATTGGGGTGCTTTTTTACCTATTAATGTTTCCATTTTTATTTTACTTCTTCAAAGTCAACATCCGTCACATCCTGATCTTTCGGCTTGCCAGCTCCCGGATCTGCTCCCATTCCCGGTTCCTGTCGACCTGCATCTGATTGCGGGCCAGTCTGCTGACCCTGGCGATACATTTCTTCTGAGGCGGCCTGGAATACCATGTTGAGTTCGGCTGTAGCCTTATCAATGGCATCAATATCCTGTGCCTTGTGAGCTTCGCGAAGTTTGGCCAGTGCATCCTCAATCTTAGGCTTTTTGTCGGCCGGTAGTTTGTCTCCGAATTCTTTCAGCTGTTTTTCGGTCTGGAAAATCAGCGTGTCAGCATGATTGAGTTTATCAATCCTTTCGCGCTGCTTTCTGTCATCATCAGCAAATTGCTGAGCTTCGTCCCTCATCCGCTTGATCTCGGCATCTGTTAATCCGGATGAAGCTTCGATACGGATTTTCTGTTCGCGGCCGGTGCCTTTATCCTTGGCAGAAACATGGAGGATGCCGTTTGCATCGATATCAAAGGTAACTTCGATCTGCGGAATTCCACGTGGTGCAGGTGGCAGTCCATCGAGGTGGAATCGCCCGATTGTCCGGTTCTGCACAGCCATCGTTCTTTCACCCTGTAAAATATGTATTTCCACCGATGGCTGACTGTCAGCAGCGGTAGTAAATGTTTCGGTTTTCTTGGTCGGAATCGTTGTATTTGCCTCAATCAGTTTCGTAAACACGCCGCCCAGGGTTTCGATCCCTAAGGAAAGCGGAGTTACGTCGAGCAGCAAAACATCATGAACATCACCGCTGAGGACACCACCCTGGATGGCTGCACCAACAGCAACAACTTCATCGGGATTTACTCCTTTTGACGGGGTTTTACCAAAGAAATCTTCTACAATTTTCTGAATGGCCGGAATCCTGGTTGACCCGCCAACGAGAATAACCTCATCAATCTTGGCGGTTGTTATTCCTGCGTCTTTAACGGCTTTACGGCAAGGTTCAATTGTTGATTGCATCAGCTTGTCGCACAGCTGTTCAAATTTGGCACGGGTAAGTGTTTTAACCAGATGTTTCGGAATCCCGTTCACCGGCATGATGTACGGAAGGTTGATTTCCGTTGAAGTTGAACTCGAAAGTTCGATTTTTGCTTTTTCTGCAGTTTCTTTCAATCTCTGGAGGGCCATAGGATCTTTACGGAGATCAAGGCCTTCTTCCTTAAGGAAATCTTCTGCAAGCCAATCAATTACCATCTGATCGAAATCGTCACCACCAAGATGGGTGTCGCCATTGGTCGATTTTACCTCGAAAACGCCATCACCCAAATCCAGAATGGATATATCAAATGTACCACCACCAAGGTCGAAAACAGCGATAGTCATATCTTTGCCTTTTTTATCCAGCCCGTAAGCCAAAGCGGCTGCGGTAGGTTCATTTATAATCCGTCGCACTTTGAGCCCGGCGATTTCACCGGCTTCCTTGGTTGCCTGGCGCTGCGAGTCATTAAAATAGGCTGGTACTGTAATAACGGCATCGGTAGCTTCCTGACCCAGATAGTCTTCTGCAGTCTTTTTCATCTTCTGCAGCACCATTGCTGAGATTTCCTGCGGAGAATACTTGCGGTCGTCAATAACTATCCGCGGAGTATCATTTTCGCCTTGCTGTACATGAAAAGGTACGCGACGGATCTCTTTATCGAGATTGCTATAAGGCTCACCCATAAATCTTTTAATCGAAGAAACAGTTTTCGTGGGATTGGTAATAGCCTGTCGCTTAGCTGGATCGCCAACTTTGCGTTCACCATTTTCAATGAAACCTACTACAGAAGGAGTAGTTCTTTTTCCTTCACTGTTGGGAATAACGACTGGTTCATTCCCTTCCATAACGGCCACACACGAATTAGTGGTTCCGAGATCAATTCCTATTATTTTGCCCATGGTTTGCGGGATTTCAATTATTAGTTATCCCAGCTGTTCAAGCATTGTGCCAATCAGGGAAGTGTGACAAAACGACAGAATAGACTTCAGAATCCGGTATTATAATAGTCGTTCTGACTGTCGGCAAACCGGAGGTCCTTGGTGTAGATTCCATAAGCCAGGGAATCAATGGAATGCTCGGAAAGGGATTTTCCGGTAACGGATTGTTCAAATCGTGAGGCAAACAACCCGATTCCATTGGTAATATTGGTAAAAACAGGCTTTTCTTTCAGAATACCATTATCCTCCTTGTAAATCTCCATATAAGTGTAGAGTTCTTCTCCTCCTACCGTAAATACAAAATCGATAGCCTTTTTATCGGCGAGTCGCTGAACATTGTGGGCAGGAGTTAAGAGTTTGTTGCCTAGCCATTTATAGAAATTGCGCTGTAAAATATCGGCTGTCATCAATTCCCCTCCGCTACCATTTTGAGAAACATATTGCCCGATATTCCAGTCGGCCGTCAGATTCACGGTATCTGCGTTTATTACTTCAAGATAATGAAACCTGATCATCAGATGATAAATGCGGGAATAGGGTGCCGTAATCCACTCAACAGTCTGATAATTATCATAACTCGAGAATGGAAGGTTCTTTTTATACGCTTCAGGCCTGACAACCTTAAAATCATTGACAGTATGGGTACTTGCTGTTATTTTTGCGCCGGTCGACGGGATACTGATATTCAGCCGGTACTCGCTGTTGGTCCTGATCGGCGAGGATGATTGGTAAAGATAATTGGGATCATTGGTGAAAATACCGCTGTCCCTCACCGGACTTATCACCCTCTCCATGGCAATTTGCTCCTTCATTGTACTATCGGCCCATCTTTCGAGAAAAACTGAAGCTCCCGGATAATAAATGGAATCCGTTTGCTTTGCCATTTCATAGGCATTGTCTGCCCCCAGGAACAACTTCTCCAGCCGCAGGTAATTCACGGAATCTTTCGGGTTGAGTACGCAGTATACAACCGGAATATCTTTATAAGGTGCCATTACATCAAGATCGTTCCGACAGGATGCAAATCCCAGCAGAATCATCAAAACCAATATTCCCCGGTGTATGCTCAAAATAATCCTAACTTTGTCACGCGTAAAATTAGTGAATTCATTTAATTATAAAGCCACTGAATATGTCAGTTCATCAGCAGATTAAAAGGGTAACCACCCATGTTCTTCAGGAAATGAAGCTCCGGGGCGACAAGATCGCGATGATTACCGCCTATGATTATTCTATTGCCAGGATATTGGACAGCACAGAGATCGATGTTGTTTTGGTGGGCGATTCAGCCTCAAATGTCATGGCCGGTTATGAAACAACTTTGCCGATCACACTGGATCAGATGATCTACCATGGAGCCTCTGTTGTCAGGGGAATTTCCCGTGCCCTGGTTATTGTGGATATGCCTTTCGGAACCTATCAGGGTAATTCGAAAGAGGCCCTGCAATCTGCCATCCGAATTATGAAGGAAACCGGTGCCGGCGGTGTCAAGCTTGAAGGGGGTGAGGAAATTGTTGAGTCGGTTGAACGGATACTCTCGGCTGGGATTCCGGTTATGGGCCACCTGGGGTTAACTCCGCAATCCATCCACAAATTCGGCACCTACGTGGTTCGTGCCAAAGAAGAGGCTGAAGCTGACAAGCTGATGCATGATGCTCAGTTACTCCAGGAAACGGGGTGCTTTTCCATCGTCCTGGAGAAAATCCCGGCCACGCTGGCCAGCCGTGTCACCGAATCCATTAAGATTCCGACAATAGGCATCGGCGCCGGTCCACAGTGCGATGGACAGGTTCTGGTTCTCCATGATATGCTCGGAATAACCCAGGATTTCTCACCCCGGTTCCTGAGAAGGTACCACAATCTGTTTGAGGAAATCAAAGGTGCCGTTACTGTTTATATCAATGATGTGAAGAAACTGGATTTTCCGAACGAAAAGGAACAATATTAAGTAGGGACGCATAATTGCGTCCAATAGGCACAAGGCACAAAGCACAAGGCTCAAGGCTCAAGGCTCAGGGCACAAGGAAGGTTAAAGGTTAAGAGGTTTGGAGGTTAGTAAAAAATGGAGATATTGTTTGAAGATAATCATCTGATAGTCATTAATAAACAGCTCACGGATCTGGTTCAGGCAGATGAAACGGGCGATGAGGTTTTGGGTGATCAGGTAAAGACTTACATCAAAAGAAAATATAAAAAACCCGGTGATGTATTTCTGGGCATTGTTCATCGCCTGGACAGGCCGGTTACGGGAGCAGTGATCTTTGCACGTACGAGCAAGGCATTAACCCGTTTAAATCAGCAGTTTAAAGATCATGAAGTTAAAAAAACCTATTGGGCAGTGGTGAAGAACAGGCCCGAGAACGAAGAGGGCGAACTGGTTCATTATATGGTAAAAGATGAGAAACAGAACAAGAGTTATGCATATCCTAAACCGAAAGGGAAAGCTAAAGAAGCCCGTTTGACCTATAAATTGGTTGGTACCACCAATAATTTCTTTCTGCTGGAAGTTGACCTTCAAACCGGCCGGCATCACCAGATCCGCTGCCAGTTGGCCAAAATCGGTTGTCCGATCAAGGGCGACCTCAAATATGGCTTTCCAAGGTCAAATCCCGACGGGGGAATCCACCTGCATGCCCGTCGCATCCGTTTTATCCACCCGGTAACAAAAGCGAAAATCGAACTAATTGCTGAGCCACCTCAGGATCAGCTGTGGATGGAGTTTCTGGATCAGGCCGCCACGCCTGTTCATCAGAGCAAAAACTTGAGGGGAAGCAGATGATCAGGTGAGTCAATCCGCAAAATCCTGTTTTTTCCTGCCATCCAAAGTTCAAACGGAAACTCCTGTCGTTCAATCGATTCTACCATAACCTGCCTGCAGGCACCGCATGGAAAAACCGGCTCTTCGGTAAGCTGACCGTTATGTTTGGCCACCAGAACCATCCTCCGGATAGCGGTATTGGGATAATTGGCCTGCACAAAAAACAGCCCTACGCGTTCCGCGCATAATCCCGATGGGTATGCTTTGTTTTCCTGGTTATTAGCGGTAAAAACCAAACCGTCTTCCAATTCAATGGCTACTCCGACATGAAAGCCTGAAAATGGAGCATAAGCCTTATCGGCTGCTTCAGCAGCCTTATGGATCAGTTCTGATATGCCGGTATCGAGGATTTCTGAACCGTTGAATTCATCATAGGGTATCCGGATTTCCTTGGACTGCATGGTTTTTGTTTTGGTCAAAAGTACGAATTTATTAACGACCTGAAGGAAGTAGGAAGTAGGCAGTAAGCAGTAGGCAGTAGGCAGTAGGCAGTAAGCAGTAAGCAGTAGGCAGTAGGCAGTAGGCAGTAGGCAGTAAGCTGGTGGCAGTAGTAAGTGACAATCCGTGCCACTGCGCCCCATAATAATTGCCACTAGCTTTAGCTAGTGGTCAGTAAATGAGTAAGTTATATCGGGCTTTAGCCCAAATATATTTACCGGCAATTTTATTATCTTGGAGCCCAAATTCTAAAGCAGTGTGCCGATGAACCTCCGTAAACCTGTAAAAATATTCTTTATCCTAGTGCTAGCTATTCAGTCAGTTGCGGCATTTTCACAAACCGATTCGGCCCATTGGGATTATATCAGCAAATACTCCCAGGCAGCAATCGCGGAGATGCATTACAGTAAAATTCCTGCCAGTATTATTATGGCCCAGGCACTGCATGAATCAGGATATGGTACCAGTGAGCTGGCCGTGAAAGCAAACAATCACTTCGGAATAAAGTGCCAGACGGAATGGACCGGTAAAAGATATACTTATAAGGATGATGACAGTAACACCTGTTTCAGGCTATATGATTCTGTTGCTGAATCTTATCGCGATCATTCGGATTTTCTGATGTCCAGGCAGCGCTATGCTTTTCTTTTCGAACTGGATCCTGCTGATTATAATGCCTGGGCGCATGGTCTGAAAAAGGCAGGATATGCTACGAATCCCAATTATGCCAATATACTGATCAAGTTGATTGAAGAATACAAACTTTATCTGCTCGATACGATGCAACCGGTGGTGGAGCCAATGAATTCGATCACTGATAATCCCATTCCGAATAGCGTTCTTGAGGCTGTTGCGCCTGAGCCCAAAGTCTTCCACCGAAACCGGATCGATTTTTTTGTGACCCGTCCGGGGGATAATATTAAAAAGCTGACGGATGAACTGAATCTGCTAAACTGGGAGATTCGAAAATACAATGAGCTACCGAAAAATCAGGATGTGCGGCCCGGACAGGTGATCTATCTGCAGCCCAAGCGCACTAAGGCCCAAGCGGGATATACCTTTCATACAGCAGAGAAAGGTGAATCGATGTACAGCATTTCACAATTATATGGCATAAAACTCAAGTGGCTGTACAAGCGCAATCACATGAAACAGGGTACCCAGCCTAAAGCAGGTCAGGAGATCTGGCTGAGGGGAATGAAATCGGGAAAGAAAGGTTAGGAAGGTTAAGAAGGTTAAGAACGTTAGGAGGTTATGGATGGGTAGGGACGCATAATTGCGTCCTGAAAAAAGATTATCCTGCACTGAGAATTTGCTCGCGGAAGCCGCGCAGAAATTCAGCAATAACCATTGCTTTTTTACCTGCCTGCTGAAGTTTTTTTACCCGAAGGGATCCGGATCCGGTTTGGATCCATAATTTATTGGGTTTCTCAAATAAAACCTCACCCGGATAGCCCCATTGAGCAGCAGGATCAATCTCCGTTTCCAAAATTTTCATCCCGAAACTGTAACCTGTATCGGTTAGAAACTGCGTCCAGGCACCGGGTACCGGAGATAATCCGCGTACCTGGTTGTGAATTTTCAGGGCGGGATCTTGCCATTCAATATGCCCGTCGTCGCGACCGATCTTAGGTGCTTGTTTAAGAAGCATCCCGGGTTTAATGATCTCGTTCTGAGGAATCGCACGGGTCGTTCCTTCCGAGATTTCCTTTACGGTATCGATTAGTATATTAGCGCCAAGTACCATGAGCTGATCATGCAACTCACTGGCAAGGGTATTGTTAGTCAACGGCAGGCTGGCCTGTTTGAGAATATTCCCGGTATCGATGTCTTTCTCAATAAAAAAGGTGGTGACACCGGTCTCCGTTTCCCCGTTAATCAAAACCCAATTGATCGGTGCAGCTCCACGGTACTGGGGTAAGAGGGAAGCGTGAAGGTTGACGGTCCCCAGGCGGGGCATCCTCCAAACTGCTTCCGGCAGCATTCTGAACGCTACCACCACAAAAAGTTCCCCATTCAAAGCCTGGAGGTCTTCCATGAAATAGTCTTCCCTGAGGCTGTCGGGCTGTAATACGATGAGGCCTTTATCTTCGGCATATCGTTTAACTGGTGATAAAGTCAGCTGCAATCCGCGACCTGCTGGTTTATCGGGTGCGGTAACTACCCCTGCGATCGGATATCCTGCCCGAAACAGCGCATCCAGCGAGGGAACCGCAAATTCAGGTGTTCCCATAAAAACGATGCGGGGCAGCTGGGTCTTCATTCTTTCTTTCAGGTTAGATCGGGATTGTGATAATCCAGATGCAAATGTAAAAAATGCCCCATCTTATCCCGCTTGGTTTGCAGATAAAAAGCATTGTGCGGGTTGGGTTGAATTTCCAGCGCAACATTTTCAACAATCTGGATTCCATAGCCTTCAAGGCCTGCACGTTTTTTCGGATTATTGGTGATCAGGCGTAATTTCTTGATCCCAAGGTCCCGAAGTATCTGAGCTCCAACACCATAATCCCTCTCATCTTCATCGAAACCGAGATTGATGTTGGCTTCTACCGTATCCTGACCCTGTTCCTGAAGCTTATAGGCCATCATTTTATTAAACAGCCCGATCCCGCGGCCTTCCTGGTTCATATAGATAAGAGCACCTTTTCCCTCATGCTCAATCATTTCCATGGCCGTGTGCAGTTGCGGACCGCAATCGCACCGATAGGATCCGAATATATCGCCTGTTACGCAGGATGAATGTACCCTGACAAGGACCGGTTCATCGTCGGCCCAGGTTCCCTTAACGAGGGCAACATGTTCGAGACCGTTAGACTTCTGTCGGTAAGGAATTAAATCAAAATTACCGTGATCGGTTGGCAGGTTCACCTGAACACCCCGGTCAATCAGGCTTTCCTGTTTCAGCCGGTAGGCGATCAGATCTTTAATGGTTACTATTTTCAGCCCGAATTCCTTCGCAATCACGAATAGTTCGGGCAGCCTGGCCATACTGCCGTCTTCATTCATGATCTCAACAAGCACGCCACCCGGCCTTAACCCCGCGAGGCGTGTGAAATCAACAGCGGCTTCGGTATGACCGGCACGGCGGATAACCCCTTTATCGCGGCTGATCAACGGGAAAATATGCCCGGGACGCCCGAAATCTTCAGGCTTTGACCGGGGATCAACCAGTGCATTTACGGTTTTTGCCCGGTCCTGGGCAGATATACCGGAGGTACATCCCTGACCGAGAAGGTCAACTGATACCGTAAAGGCCGTTTCATGAAAAGAGGTGTTCTTCCCAACCATCGGTGGCAAATCAAGTTCCTGGCACCGTTCCTCAGGCAGCGGGGTGCAGATCAACCCCCTGCCGAAACGAGCCATGAAATTGATGGTTTTGGAGGTGGTCATTTGCGCCGAGGCAATAAAGTCACCTTCATTCTCCCGGTCTTCATCGTCCACAACAATGATAATCTCACCTTTTCTGATAGCCTCAATGGCATTTTCAATACTATCCAGACTTTTATTGATGACGTTTGGTTGGTTGCCAGACATTCGTTTTAACCCCTTTCAGATATCGCACCATTCCTATACTTAATGCCAGGTTCATTCCTAAAAAATGAGTTATGAACCTGAAAATTTTAAAGTGCAAATTTAGTTTTTTTAGCAGATAATCCAGAGCCGGAACGAGTAAAACCACGATGTATGCAAAGAGCAATACCTGGTAGAAAACCGAAGAGAACGCCAGGAAGCTCAATGCCAGTAAGGCCAGCAAGAGAAAAACCGGACCCATCCACCGGATTACCTTATGACTGAAGAAGCAAAAAGCCAATGCCGGTTTGGCAGGGGATAAAAGCTTTTTGAAACGTTTGAGGTTCTGGAAGTTACCGGTAGCAATCCGGATCTTGCGCTTAAATTCTATCGATAAATCATTCGAAACATCTTCATAAACCCGGGCTGCGGGATTGTTCACGGCTTTATAACCTGATTCAAGGACCTTCATGTTGAGAAAAAAATCGTCGACCAGGAAATTCGCCGGAACCGGTTCAAAAAGCTCTCTCCGGATAGCAAAACACCCGCCGAAAGGTCCCATCATTACTCCCCATAGCCTGCTTTCCAGATACTTGATTTGAACTTCACGGGATATATAGGCCTTCTCTTGAAATGATATCCCTTCACGTCTCATGCCCAGATTAATCATTTGTGTATCAACTAATCCTATTATCGGATCCCCAAATGGGGCTGTTATCCGGGTAAGAGTATTTTTATCGAAAATAACATTTGCATCGGTGAGGATAAGAATCTCACCCCTGGTTTCTGTAACGAGTTTGTTGATTACATTTGGCTTTCCCTGCCGTAAAGTGAAATTGAAAAACCGGATGGCCGGAAACTCTTTTGTCAGGTGTTCGATTATTTCCGGAGTTCTATCCGTTGAATGATCTGATCCGATAAGAATTTCAAACCGGGTGGCGGGATAATGGGTGTTGAAAACCGACCGGATTTTTTCTTCAATGACATCTTCTTCATTGTAGGCCGATAAAATGATGCTCACCATGGGTTCTGTGCCGGCATTACCGGGATAATCCCCGGGAAGTCTGCGAAAAGCTCCTGCCAACCGGAGAATTGCCGGAAAGAGAACATAACTGTGAAAAACAGCGATGACGCAGGCCCAGAAAAGTATGTTAGCTGCGAATATCAATTTTATTCAGGAATTCTACCAGTTGCCTGATCAACACTTGGTTGTCGAAGTTATTTTTTATAAAAGTAATCGCATTCTCACCGATTTCACGGCATAAGTCGGGATTTCGTATGAGGGTAATGATATGTTGGGCAAATTCTTCCGGTTGATCAGCGATGAATGTTTCCTTGCCTGCCTCAACCTGAATTCCTTCAGCCCCGATGGAAGTGGTGATGGTTGCCCGTCCGGCTGACATATAATTAAGCAGTTTGATCCTCATTCCGCTTCCTGAGAACAACGGTACAATAAAAATCGGATGTTCGCGGATGAAACCGGCAGCATCTTCGATTTCACCGTGATACACCACACCGGGTGACGATACCTGTGCTCCAAATCTTTTAGGAGCATTCCGGCCGGCCAGGTGGAATTCGATGCCGGGAATTTCGCGCCTGACGATCGGCCAGACCAGCCGGATAAACCACCGGATACCATGTTGGTTGGGCAGCCAGTCGAGTGCACCCAGATGCGCTACGGAACGTTTGAAAGCAACCGGATTATCCAGTGTGTGATCCGGCAGATCCATTCCGGTTGGCAATACATGGCAAGGCTTGTTGTTGCCAAAATTCATGAAATGACCGGCATCTCTGGAGGTTATGGGTACCAGGGCATCATACTGGTTGATCAGTGAAAGCTCAAACCGGCGGATCCGGTGAGCGAGAATCGTAAGATAAAACCTTTTCAGTCCGGCCGAGGATTTTGCCGCGCGTGCCCAGATCTCATGTTCAATATTATGGGGCCGGAGAACCACAGGTGAATGCGAGCACGACCGGATATCTTTGATATAAAAGCCCGTATAGAGATTGTCGAGTATAACGAAATCGAAATTGTTTTCAGATAGCAGGCTCCGGAGTTTCTTCCGATAATCGTCGGATATGAAACGGATAGCGTTATAGGGCAACCGCGAGAAAAGGAGGTTGGCAATGGCTTTAGTCCAACGGATTTCGGTATCCACCGGAACGATTTCCCATTGTATGTTTTCAGCAGGCCGGCCATCTGTGTTGTTTTGGTCGACAAAATGTTTGGATGTATTCATGGCCAGCACAACAACCTCATGTCCGGCTTTCGTGAGCTCCCTGGCAAGGGTCAGACTGGCTATGGCCCCGCCATCCCGGGGAGGGTAAGGAATCTTATTGGTGAGCTGGAGGATCTTCATTCTTGACAATTCCATTTAGCCGGCTAAATCTAAGTAATTTCCGGACGAGTAACATATAGGTTTCGGTCGACAGGACAGCAGAATCACGGGTGGACTTGATGGTCAGATAGATACCGATGGCCAGCAGAGTGATAGTAGACCCCCACATACCGAGCCATACAGGCATGATTCCGGCGCGGGCATATTTTTCTCCGGCCAGGGAAATAATGTGGTAGAAGATGAAAAACAGGGTGGAAACAACCACCGGCGTACCCAGTCCGCCCTTGCGGATGATGGCACCCAGCGGGGCACCGATCAGGAAAAAGATCAGGCATGCTAAGGATAGGGTAATTTTGCGGTGCCATTCAATCTGGTAGCGGAACATCCAGGTTTGATCTCCTTTATACACTTCCGAGGCTGTTTTGACCATGCTCCGGGCTACGCGTGCCTGGCCCAGGGCCTGCTCAATCACCTTTGACCGTTCGGCAGGCGCCATGGAATCATAGATGTTCTGAACATCAATACGCAGGGTGGCCAGTTTTTGCTGATGTTCGCTTAGAGGGGTGAGAGTATCTTTTTTATCAAAAAGTTTAAAGTATTGTGTTTGAAGCAGATCGCGAGATACCTTTTCGCGCTTATTCACCATGGCTACTTTTAATTCAACAACATACTTCGAAAGTTCTCCCATAGTCTTTCGCTTGTAGTTGTCTTTGAACAAATCCTCGTTGGTCCTGTTGAGTTCATTGGAAGGCAGGGTAAACAGAAACTGCTGCATTCCGAATTTGTCGCGCCGGAGTGGCCTGCTTTTCTTCATCCGTAGATTATCATCCAATTGTTCCGCATAGCCGTATCCATTATACAGAGTCAGCATCAGATTGCGCTTATCCTCAGTTTGAACCATATATCCGGAATCTGCCAGGGTTACCGAAACATTGCCGATTTTCGCCGTGTGGTCATAAATCATCAGGTCATACAGCATTCTGCTGTTTTTCGACCGGCTGCCTATTTTCAGGCTGTACCCTTCAAGACCGTTATAGAACTGACCCTCCTTTATTAGGAATTCAGGCCGCTGCTGCCTGATATCCAGCAGGAGGGTAAAGAACTTCATGTTGGTTTTCGGGATGATATAATTGGAGAAGAGGAAGGCTCCTGTGGTGATGAATATGGCCAGAAAAAATAATGGCGCCATGATTCGTGTGAGCGAAATTCCCGAGGATTTCAGGGCATTGAGTTCTGAGTGTTCACCCAGGTTGCCGAAAGTCATGAGAGAGGATAACAAAACGGCCAGGATGAGGGCCATCGGGATAAGACCTGCAGAGACATAAAGCAGCAATTCAGATACTACGGATGAGGAGAGGCCTTTGCCAACCAGTTCATCGATGTATTTCCAGACAAACTGCAGGATCAGCACGATCATGGCCAGGCAGAATGTCATCACCAGGGGTCCGATATAAGATCGGATCATATAAAGGTGCAATCTCTTCACGGGTGCATCTCTTCTTCAGGCAGATCCCAATTGGCTGAATAACTGTGATATTTGCTTATCCCACAATCCTTTAGCGTCTTCTATTTCGTTTTCTTCCGCAAAGTCGGTAATAGCGAGTGAGACTTCGCTTGTGAGCGGATCCTGTGAAATCCGGAATTCGAAATAGGCTTTCGGGTCCGGGTCATCCAGCCACTTGTAACGAACTAAGCGGTTCTCTTTCTGGCAGAGCAACTCAGCTTTCTGGGTGGATTTATCCCATATAAATGTTAAAACCGAGCCTTCGATATTTACGTCATCGGCAAACCATTCCGACAGGCCGCCTGGCGTACTCAGTCTCGAGAAGAGGACCTTTGGCGAAGCGTTAATCACATATTCCAGTTCATATTTTTGTTTTATCGGCATCGTTATACAAATTGATTCAATTCCGGCAATATATGAAAATTTTCCAGACCAAGCAAGAATTCCTTAATCTTAGGCGGTTCAGGTTTCCAAAAAGGGTTATATTTGCGTCCTCGAAAAATGGCGAGGTAGCTCAGCTGGTTAGAGCGCATGATTCATAATCATGAGGTCGCCGGATCATCCCCGGCTCTCGCTACTCTGAAAATGAATCACTTAACTGGGTTAACCGGATGAGTGATTTTTTTTTATGCAAACATTTTGCATAACATTCGCTTTTAAAATGCAAACTTTGGGATAACCATTTCTCCTTCCGTAAGTTGCTAAAAATATTGCTGGTAACTGTCAATTCCATTGAGATTTGAGAAAATCTTATCAACATTTTCGTTCGTAACCTGCCATTTTGAGTAATAACCATCACAAAACCATTAAAAAATATAACAACGCACAGTAAATCAATATGTTGCCTATTGACAACGGCATTTTTTTGAACTATCTTTACGTGAAATTCAAAGTAACATGAAAGGTAGAGATGCATTGACAGGGCAGGAGTTTATCAAGAAGGTGACGACCCAACGTTTTTCTAGCCGGGAGAATCAAGTTCGATATAACAACAAAAAGGCAAACGACAAGAGGCGGGCATTAAACGGTTATTGGAAAGTACTTACCCGAAACCGTGACATCCTTCATCGTAAACTCGGTGATAAAGCGGAGCAGAATGTCAGCCGGGATTTTCTGATCGGTGCTGGTTACGACTTTAACTACTTGACACATTCCAGTATAAAGGCAGAGGACAAGGTGATGGGTATTTTTAAATTTGGTTTACAACCGCTTTCAGACGACCGGTACAAAGTCTTCCGCTTCCGGAACCGCCCAGTATTGGACGCAGAATCTCTTAATCCCCCAATATTATGAATATCCTTTTATTGACAGAATCAACAGATTCTTACGCAACTATGTCACTGGTTCGGGCTTTTGAAAGCAGGAAGCATATTGTTACGATAGTTCGTCCCACAGACCTTTCGTTGCTGGTATCCGATAACCCTTCAGGTTATGATCGTGCCTACAAAGGTCAGAAAGGTACAATAAGCCGAATTGAAGCCAACCATTATGACGTGGTATACCCTAGAATCGGAGGTAATCTTCGGTACGGGGTTGCTATTTTGGATCACTTAAAGAATAACGTCGGGATATATTGTGTCCCATCCCAACCGTCGGCTTGCTCTGTGCCAGTGACAAATTCTTTACTACCCAGAGAGTCAGTCAGGCTGGCATTCGTACCCCTCGAACATTAATGTTCAGTGGAAGTGGTTCGGTCGACCTATTGATTGATAAAGTTGGCGGTGTTTCACAGGTAATCAAGCAGTTGACAGGATCTCAGGGTGTTGGGGTTTCGATTATTGATACAAGAAGGGGAGTAAAGTCAACATTGGAGAGTTTTTCCAAAAGCGGCATAAGGGTGTTGTTGCAGGAGTATATCGAATCCTCTGGACGGGACTTCCGGGTTTTTGTGGTCGGGAATAAGGTTGTGGCAACATATCAAAGAATTGCGCCACGGGGGGACTTCCGAGCCAATATATCTGGCGGTGGGAAGGGAGTTCCGGCTAAAATAACAAAGGGAGAGTAAGCTATGTGCCTATTGGCTTTACAGGCTGTTAATTTGCCAATTGCCGGGGTTGATTTCATCCGCTCAAAGAAAGGCGAACCATACCTTATCGAGGTCAACTCTAATCCCGGCTTTCATGTCCAAAAGGTTACGGGAATCAATGTGGCGGCTGCGATTGTAGCCTATGTTGAGCAGGATTTTGCCTTGCATCAAAAGAATCATCTTTTTGTTTTGGCAGGTGCCGGAACCGGGGAAACCCGTACCATAATCGGCAGGACGATTTTTCTGCTGAGGAATAATGTTCCGGGGAAAAGGATCGTCCTTCTGACCTTTACCCGCAGAGCCGCTGCTGAAATGACCCACCGGCTGGAACTGGAAGCAGGTGATTTGACCTTGGCAGGTTCTGATCATACCTTATCTTGGCGATTAAGAGCTTTGATGGAACACGATAATTTTGTTAATAACTTTCTTAATTTATACTAACTTTATTACGAAAAAAAACACACTTGCTGATCCAACATTATGAAAACTTTTTTTTACTTTTACTAATGAAATAAAAATTGTCCGATTTATAGGGGGCAGCATTAGATAAACCTGAACCTAATTTGAATCAAGCGTATGCTTGCTTTATAAAATCAATCCTTTTATTTACTAACGCGATAAAAAAAAACAATGCAAATTTCTTCAAATGTACGGCGCATTGCGCTGTTTTTTCTCAGCATGGTACTTTCCTCGGGCATTATATTCGCTCAGGAAAGAACTATTACCGGGAAGGTCACAGCTGAAGGCGAGGGACCTTTACCTGGTGTAAACGTTACAGTCCAGGGGACTGTGATAGGAGCGATCACCGACCTGAATGGCGCCTACTCAATCAAAGTACCGGGTCCGACATCAGTACTTTTGTTTTCATCTATTGGTTATAGTACCAAACAGGTGACTGTCGGAATACAATCTGTTATCGACGTGTTGCTTGAATCGGATGTTACAGCTCTGCAAGAAATTGTTGTAGTTGGTTATAGTACCCGGCTGAAAGATCAACTTACCGGTGCAGTATCCTCCGTTACAGAAAAAGAGCTGAAGATTTCTGCTGCCCCAAGTACTATTAGCCGTTTGCAGGGGCATGTTTCGGGTGTTAATATTACAACTTCAAATACTCCCGGTGGTGATGCAACGATCAGAATACGCGGCGTTGGAACTATCAACGATCCCGACCCGCTGTATGTCATTGACGGAGTACCTGTTGGCCCAGGTAATAATATTAACCCAAACGACGTTGAATCTATTTCAGTGTTAAAAGACGCTTCTTCAGCAGCAATTTATGGTTCGAGGGGTGCTAATGGAGTTATCCTTATTACTACTAAAAAGGGTACTAAGAATCAAAAAGCTTCGGTTGTTTTTTCTGCAAGAACCGGTTTCAAACAAGCAACTAACCAATACAACTTATTAAATACCAAAGAATACGGTGAAGCATTGTGGTTACAGGCCAAAAACCTTGGTACTGTAAACTATACCCATCCGCAGTATGGAAGTGGGCCAACACCTGTTATTCCCGATTACATTTTACCCGCCGGAGCCAAGATTGGTGATCCTGGAACGGATGCTTCCCTTTATAAGTATCCTGATTATGTTATTTTCAAAGCTAACAAAACAGGTACGAATTGGTATGATGAAATCTATCAAAATGCTGTTGTTAACGAATACAACCTTCAGGTTTCTGGTGGCGGAAACAACACAACATATTCTTTATCAACAAGCTATTTAAATGAGAATGGTATTTTGAAATGGACCGATTTTAAACGGTACAACTTCCGTATCAATGTTGAATCGTCGCTGAGCAATTGGTTTAAAGTAGGTCAATCCCTTCAGGCTATTTTCATCAACCAAAACGGTGACTTTGGAAATAATAGTGAAGGTTCAGCAATATCTATGGCATACCGCATGCAACCTATTATACCTGTTTATGATATCGGAGGTAATTTCGCCGGTTCAAAAGCTCCTGGTATGGGTAACGCAGGTAACCCTGTTGCACAACTAAACCGTGCACAAAATAACGATGGTAAATGGATGCGGGCATTGGGTACCTCATTTGCAGAAGCTACTATCATAAAGGGATTATCTATAAAAACATTGTTAGGGTACAATGTTGGTATCTGGAATTACAAAGGATATACCCTTCCAACTTATGAAGCATCTGAGCCAAACAAAGTGCCGGGTATGAATCAAAATACCAATTATTCTATTTTCTGGAACTGGGTGAACACCATTAATTATAACGTAACAATTGGTGGTGATCATAAACTTAGTGTTGTTGTAGGAACCGAAGCATTTAAAAATACCTATCAGGAGTTTGGAGCCAGCAGAAGCCAGTATTTTAATCTGTCTCCCAATTATATGTATCTAAGCTCCGGTGAACTTAACAAGGACAATTATGGTTACGGTTCAGCCAATTCAATGTTCTCACAATTCGGACGTGTGAACTACGATTTGGCGGGCAAATACTATGTTGAAGCTACAGTTCGTCGTGACGGCTCTTCGAGGTTCGGGGCTAACAAGCGTTATGGCGTTTTTCCTGCCGCTTCAGCAGCATGGGTAATTTCAAAGGAAGGGTTTATGAGTTCTACCTCCAATTGGTTGAACCTGCTTAAATTAAGAGCAGGGTATGGTACTGCAGGTAATGACAGGATAGGGGATTACAACGGCTTCTCTACCTTTAGTACAAATGGTTATACGGCTGCTTATAATTTTACGGGTTCAAATACCTCCGCTATTGCAGGATTTGAGCCCTCTACAAAAGGTTCAAATAATGTATCATGGGAAACCACGAGAACCCTTAACTTTGGACTTGACAGCAGATTATTAAACAATACCCTCAGCTTAACCCTTGAAGTATGGACCAGGTCAACTACTGACATGCTTTACCGTTTAAGTGTTCCTGAAGTGATGGGATTGGCACAACCACCTTATGTGAATATCGGTGATATGAAAAACACCGGTTTCGATATACAGGTCGGTTATAACAATTCGGCGTTGGATGGAAAATTTACCTATGCAGTTACCCTTATAGGATCGCATTATAAAAATGAGCTGGTAAAGCTATCTGATAATGAAAAGGAAATAATTTATTTTAACACACGGCAGGTAGATTATTCAGCAGCCACCATCGGCCATCCATTCCCTGAGTTTTACGGATATAAAGTTAAAGGCATTTTCCAAACCAATGCACAGGCCGCTGCCGCTGCTCCATTCGATAGTTACAATAAACCAGGTCACTTTGAATTCGAAGATTTGAATGGCGACGGCGTAATTACACCGGCTGACCGTACCTTTATTGGAAGCCCTCACCCGAAATTTACCGGTGGCTTGAACATTGATCTGGGTTATTCCGGCTTCGACCTGAATATATTCTTCTATGGAAGCTATGGCAATAAAATAATCAACTATGTTTCACGTTGGATCGATTATGGTCAGTTTAACGGAGGTTTAAGTAAAGATGTTTTATATGATTCATGGACTTCTACCAATACCACTGCTAGATTGCCAATGTTCGATCAGGATTCTCATTCCCAATATAATTCAACCGCTTTTGTTGAGGATGGTTCTTTCCTGAGGCTGAAAAATCTCAGGTTGGGTTATACTCTTCCTCAATCAGTTTTGAGCAAAATCAAAGTTCAAAGCATGCGATTGTATCTTCAGACTACGAACCTGTTCACAATAACCAAGTACAGGGGACTTGATCCTGAACTCGATGCATCAGGTATGGGAATGGGCATCGACCAGGGCGCATGGCCAACACCGCGTGAGATTATAATTGGTCTAACCCTTGGATTATAATAAAATTGTTTATTTTAAACAGAAAAATAATATGAAAAAGTTATCAATTATATCGGGCATATTATTAATGGCCCTATTTATTTCATGCTCAAAATCATTTTTGGATCAGGTTCCACAAGGGTCAACATCTGACAATGTTTTCTACAATGAAAAAGGGATTAATGCCCTCCTTACCGGAACTTATGCAATGGCAAAAGGCAGCGCTTTGTGGACTGTTTCCTGGGGCGCTTCCATCCAAAACTGGACTTACGGATCCGTTGCATCAGATGATGCTTATAAAGGCTCGGAGAAAACTGACCAGATTCCTGTTAATGAAATTGAATCATGGACCGTTACTACAACCAATGGCTACCCTGCTGATAAATGGCGGTTGAACATTGGTATGGGTGTAAACCGTGCGAACACAGTGTTGAATATTATAACCAAAACCACCGATCTTTCTGAAGCTACTGCAACAGAATTAAAAGCTGAAACAAGATTCCTTAGAGGTTTGTTTTATTTTGAAGCGTGGTTGGTTTTTGGTGACAAAATTCCACTCATTCCTGAAGATAAAGTTGACGTTGCCGCCACTATTACAAACGAGAACCCAACCGACGCTGTTCTGAACTTTATTATTGCGGACCTGAAATATGCATGGGAAAACCTTCCTGAAACTCAGTTTCAACCAGGACGTCCGACCAAATATGCAGCGATGGCTCTTGCTGCCAGAGCGTACCTTCAGGAATTGAAATATGCTGAAGCAAAACCATTGCTCGATAACATCATTAACAGTGGCAAATATTCACTTATGACAAATTTCTTTGATAACTATCGTATTGAAAAAAACAACAATGCGGAGTCAATCTTTGAAATACAGTCTTGCGTTAATGACATTAATGAGTCTTTGAACGGTGAAATGGGTATTGGTCTGAACTGGCCTCATGGTTCTGACATTGGTATGTGCTGTGGTTTCCACCAACCTTCACAAAACTTGGCCAATGCATTCAAAGTGGATGCAAACGGATTACCTTTGTTCGATACCTTTAACAATGTCGATTTAGCCAATGATCAGGGGATTGCTTCTGAAGCTGATTTCGTTCCTGCAACTGATTTACTTGATCCCCGTATTGACTGGACCATGGGCCGTCGTGGTATTCCTTATCTTGACTGGGGGATTATGCGTGGACGCGACTGGATCCGCTACCAACCATATGGTGGTCCTTATTTGCCATGTGAAAAACCTTTCTTCTACAAATCGCAGCGCAACTCATTGTCAACAACAACAGGATGGCAAACAGGTATCAATGCCAACAACTATCGCTATATCCGTTATTCACATGTACTTTTGTGGAGGGCAGAAATAGCTGCCTATGAAGGTGACTACTCAAAAGTTCTTGATTATGTAAATCAAATTCGTAATCGGGCTGGTAATGAAGTGGTTATGGGCAAAGTTAAGATTACCAAGCTACCTCCATCTGTTTACCCATGGGGAGCTCCCGGCGATGTGGACTTTACACAACCTGCTGCCAATTACAAAATCGGAGCTTATACATCTTTTGCTAGTAAAGATGCAGCAATGAGTGCAGTACAATGGGAATTACGCCTTGAATTTGCAACCGAAGGGATGCGTTTCTTCGACCTCAGACGTTGGGATAAAGCAACAGTTGGCCGGGTTGATATGGCTGCTGTATTAAACGCTTTTGCAAGAGGCGATGAAAGAATAAGAGATGTCATGGGGGGTGCAACATTCACAGAAAAGGCTAAATACATGCCTATTCCTCAGACCCAGATTGATTTACAACCTGGTGTTCTGAAACAGAATTCTGGTTATTAATTAAGCCTGATCTATTACAAAAGAGACTGTCCGTCCCTCCTGACAGTCTCTTTTGTATTAGATTTCATGCTTTACAAAAAAAATAATGATGACGGCAAAATTGGATTTTCAAAAATCCGCATTATTAATTGTGCCAAGCAGCGCCGCACCAAAAAGCAGTTTATAGAGATGGCCCTGAATTACTTAATTCTTACAGTGTCATCTGCAATGAATTTGTATTTTTTAACCTCTTTGCAGATTTTGCATCCAGCAAAAGGAGAGTCAGGAGCCATTTGTGAAGTCTCGATGTATATTGTCCTGTTACTTATTGAAAGGAATTTCATCTCGCCATCCAATTCTTTGGAGATCAATAGCTTTCCATTCTTATTAATCAATATAAGGTGTTCTTTCAGGGGTAACCTTTGACCATGGAAAGTGAATATAGTCACAATGGCATCCTTATAAGAATCTTCGTCAATTTCACCGATAATAATATATGATGGATCGATCAGACATTTTGTATCTCCGGCAGAAAAGATTATTGAACCATCATTAGGCATAGTTTTTTTTGCGTCTTTTAACGTGTTATTTGCATAATTCCCTGCAATGTCGATTACCTGTTTCCTGATTTTTTGTTCTGAATTAATATTCGTCTGATGACTTCCTGAGTTCTGTGTGCAGGCCGTTAGAAGAGTGGCAATAAAACAAATAAAGATGTAAGTTCTCATAACTGGTTTTATTTGCGTTTTAAAAATGTAAAAAAAATGGTTACTAATCAGTTTGTAAAAATCAGGTGTTATTAACAATTTTGTTTACGAAATTAGCATTTTTATTTTTTATAAAAGTGGCATTTCTTTAATGTGTTTTAGCTCTAAATAAGTGAGCACAATTTAAGAAAGATATAAACAAAATAAAAGTACTCCGTCAAAGTTCTTAATCGCCAAGATAAGGTATGATCAGAACCTGTCAACGGCAAGTCACCAGAAGAAGGCAGGGGATGAATGTTTAACAATTGCACATCCGCCACCACATTTAACCTACCGTCCTGTACTGCATTAGGCACAAAAGTTGGTGATGACGGTGTATTTGTTATGATTTCAGGCAACACTATTTCGTTGACTATTCCCGCTGCCCTGATGGCCTGTGATAGCGGTAACCCAGAAGGTGACATCGCTGCATTACCGGCTGCTAATACCGTAATCATAACAGTCAGATTCACAATACTTTTGGCCGTTCCATAGCAGTTTACAAATGGGTTGAAAGCGACAAAGGCTATCGAAGAAATTCTGGTAGCCCTTGTCTTAACCTAATTATTAAACCTATGAAAAGTGAAAGAAGTGATTATAAAGTTACAACTTTTTTTCAGGAATTGCTACTTGTCAATGTAAATATTTCGTGTTTATCCCTCTTGTGAAACTTATTTCTGTATATAAACTGCTCAAGTTTCTCAGGTCTAATACCCATGTAAACAGGAACTACAAATGCAGAAAAATGGCAAATAAGAATGCAAATAAGAATGCAAGTGCAACTGAAAATACAAAGTATATTGTCCGCAATTAAAGGTTAGCACAAATTAAGCTTAAATTTACAAC
>Ga0208566_1000103_pt1 | contig 60846 bp, 55 predicted proteins | sample PL_2010_150m_FD_184159 | JGI IMG/M metagenome (GOLD analysis project Ga0208566, IMG submission 184159) | Freshwater microbial communities from Powell Lake, British Columbia, Canada to study Microbial Dark Matter (Phase II) - PL_2010_150m... | ecosystem: Environmental > Aquatic > Freshwater >...
TTATCTGGATAAACCCACATCTGTAACAATCGTAATGGTTTTGTTTTGGACGCATTATGCTCTGAATGAAATACTCCAGTTCCTGCTGTCATTCTTTGTATCTCACCTGCCTCAATTATGCCATTGTTTCCTAAGTTGTCTCTATGACGTAGTGCGCCTTCAATAACATAAGTTACAATTTCCATATCCTTATGCTGATGAAATTCAAATCCTGTATCGGCTTTTATCACATCATCATTGAAGACCCTTAATGGAGCATAGTCATGTTTTTCTGGATTGTAGTATTCTCCAAATGAGAAATGGTGATATGTTGTGAGCCAATCGATTTCATTTTTGAAATGTTCATTTGCTTTGATTAATTCTTGCATGTTATTGTATACGCGAATATTGTATTTAAATCTGGTAGTAATTTATTACTTAGTTGTTATTAATGACCTAACTAGGTAAGTCTGTACTTACTTGGTATGCAAGGCTGCATTTACCAAATGGGATACGCCACGAGTCTGAAATTAGCCCACGTTGGTACTTTAATCCCCCGTTGCCTGAACCTTGAGAGGGTGTCAAACTCTTTACACTATCCACTTACCTGGCGCTTTTTATTTTTCATCGATTTACTGTCTTAGCTTTTTTGCTTTTTCATAACATTTTTCAGCCTCTTTTTGTTTGCCTAATTTCAAAAACACACCACCCTTGTTATTCCAAGCAACTGCAAATTCGGGATTCAGTTTCGTGGCCCTATCAAAGCACTCCAAAGCTTTGATAAATTTTTCTAAGATAAAAAAGCATACACCTTTGAAATTCCATGTAGATGCACGTGTCGGATCTAACAAAATTGCTTCATCAAAGGACGCCATTGCATCTTCATATCTTTTCAAGTCAGACAAACATATTCCCTTTAGATTCCATGCATCTGAAGATTCTGGGTTTAGCTGTAAAACTTTATCATAACAATATAGTGCATCATCATATCTTTTCAGATTAGACAAAGTATCGCCCTTTTTGAGCCAGGCATTTACATATCGGGGTAACTTTTCTATTGCTTTATCCAAAAATGTAATCGCCTCTTCATACTTTTGTTTTAAGAGTAATTTTTGAGCCTCTTCATAAGAATATACAGCGTCTTCAGGATAAATGTCTCTAAATTTTGGAACGGTTTTTGATTCGCCTACATGTTGTAATCTCAAGGTCTGATATGCATCAGAGATTTTCACAAATCGCTCTTCATTTCCTTCTGAAGAATCCTTGTCAGGATGATAACGTAGTGCAAGATTTCGATATGCATCTTTAATTTCCTTCACAGACGCACCAGGTTTTAGCCCCAGTATTTCATAGCATTGCAAAGTATTCAATATCAAAAATACACCAAGTAGAATATCAAAGTCTTTCTTGGGAATATACCTCTGAGATGTCACCTTGACGCAGTATGCCTCGTAATTTCTATTAGATTTAGCCATAGAAAATACCCATGAGAGACAAACTTGACCCGGAGATAGACTATAATGAATTTCAGGATATAGACACAGAGTTTGAAGAGCCAGACGACCTTTCAGAGTTTTTCGTAGATTCTTAAATTATCGAGTCATCTGAGAGGCCGTAATTATTTTTTTCCAGGGACCATCAGGAACATTATCAAAATCAACAAACTGCCAGCTGACTTGGTTTTTACCTTGATGATATAATCCGAGATAATCTCTTACTGCTGGAGATACATCTAGTCCTGCATTGTTATTGAATTTGTTTACAGGAGGAAAAGTTCCAAAAACATAATTTTTATCATCATACTCAAAGGGTCCAGCATCTTCCCATTGGGCATATACGGTCTTGTTGCCTTCTATAATTTTGATCCATTTGTTTTTTACCATGGATTCAGAATCATTCCAGTTCTTTTCATGTGACCAGTATACGGTGGAATTTGCATCTGACTTTCTTGAGCCATCACTAGAAAAATCATCATATGGTAAGGCAAAGTAAAATGGATTCTCAAGTGGAATAAATTTGGCAGGCAAGTATCCAATTCTATTAGTGGGATCATCCACTCCACCAAAATGTTCTACCCATTTGGAATCCCATGCACTGGATAAATTATCATTGTATTGATTGTCTTTACTTGCAGATTCGCCAGACCAAAAATATGTTGTCGTGACATTTTGGTGTAAAAGATATTTTGAATTTGTTTCTAATTTTGAGTTATAGGTTACAATGTTCTTGCTTTTCAAAAAATTTACTGTATTAATTATAGTACCGTCTGTTATGTTTCCGCGCATGTACCACTCAAAGACTCTATCAAGCCAAGCAGGATGTTTTTGTATATAGTTGTCATTTTTTGGAATCTCACTCATTGTAACAATCTTGAGTCCATCATTTTTTACTAGATCAATTACTGAATCAAGCTGGCCAATTCGTGTCTGATTTATTGAATTTACATAGTCAAGCACATGTCTTGAGGAAAAGTCTTGAGGATGCATCATTACTACAGCAAAGCCATATTTTGTTATACTTCTTAGAATCTTGGCATGAGCATACTCGGGGGTGTAGTCAATCCAGTTAGTATTGTCATCATTTACTGCGCCAATCTCTGCAGTCTCTGGCAACCTATAGAGAGAAACACCAGATAACGGATATGGCGGATGGTCTATGGTCTCATTAGCACTGAGATATCCAAGTTTTTGCTGAACCAGTGCATGCATCGTATCATTATTAATATCATCATATGGTGCGATAAAGCCAGCTGGAGTTATTCCAAGTAAGGATATCACCTTTTGATTGGTCTTGTCTAGCAAATATTCTTGGGTAGGTTCCATATGTAAAGGAAAATGTTCGTGGTTCCATCCATGATTTGCAATTTCTATTTCAGGACTAGAACCAATTTTATTTTTTATAAAATTGACCATTGATGCATCATTACCAAAATAATTTCCAATTATTCCAATAGTCATTGAGGCATTTTTTTTGTGAAATTCGTCAATTACGCCCATCTGCACATTGTTTAGCCAATAGTCTTGAATGTCATCGAGCCTAAATGCAACACACATACAAGAGTCTGCGGCATATGAAATCTGAGCCAGTCCCCCAAACAGAACAAGTATCAGGGATAGAAAAATAATTTTCAACTATTTGCAAACTATATCATGGCATCATATTACTTGTTTGGTGTTATTCCAAAAAAAGATCAATGCCTATTTCTATAAGTAGTGTTTAGATTATACATCGTGACTGGAATTAAAACTGTAAAAGTAGATCGTATCCAGATACTACTCGTTTGTGCAATCTTTTCGGTCCTATTTTTTACAGTATATCTAATGAAGACAAATCTCACGCTAGTCTCACTTGCCTTTGCGGCGTTTATCATGTTCTATCAACTTCTTAGCGCAAGAGGCAATCTCTCATCAAAATTCAAGTATGGATCAAGATTGCCGTCTCCGTTTGCAGCAATAATGATTGCACTTCCATTTGTTCTGGGCACGGTTGCAGCATACGAAGGATTTGCAATATGGGAGTCCCCTGCTAGGATCATAATACTTTGGGGAATGACTATAACATTTTGGAGTACTCTGATGTTTGTACCACTTGCAGTATACAGCAAATTTAAGGAAGATTTGAAGCCAGAACCGTCTACATATCCAACTCTTAGCATACTTGTACCTGCATATAATGAAGAAAAAGTAATTGCAAGAACAATAGAGGGATTGCTTGATACAGATTATCCTGACAAGGAAATAATTGTAATTGATGATGGAAGTAAAGATGACACATTAAAGATTGCAAACACATTCAAAAATAAAGTCAAAGTATTACACAAAGAAAACGGAGGAAAAGCCTCAGCTTTGAATCATGGAATTGCATTTGCAAAAGGCGAGATAGTTGCAATAGTTGATGCAGATACAATCGTTGGTAGAAATGCTCTAAAACAACTAGTAAAGGGATTTTCTGGTGACAAGAACGTTGCAGCAGTTGCAGGAAATATCAAAGTGAGAAACAGAATGAATTGGCTTACATGGACGCAAGCTCTAGAGTATGTAGCTGGAATTGAGATAATTAGAAGAGCCTTTGACTTTTTTGGCTCAATTACAATAGTACCTGGAGCATTAGGGGCATTTAGAAAGAAAGCGCTAGAAGATGTTGGAACTTATCACAAGGATACATTGGTTGAGGACTTTGATGCTACAATCAAGGTCTTAAAATCTGGATTTGTAATTTCAGGAAGTACAACATCAACTGCATATACAGAAGCACCCCAGTCTTTTCATGATTTTTACAAACAACGAAAGAGATGGTATCGTGGAAACTTGCAAGTATTATCAAGACATGCAGAGACTTTGTTTAATCCAAGATATGCATTTTTGTATAGAATTGCATTTCCATTTATGATAATCTCCATGGTAGTCCTACCATTTGCAGGGCTTGCCGTGATAGCCACTTCGATATATGAAGTGTTGATTGGAGATGGAATTTTTGTAGTAGAGATGTTTGGCTTATTTATTTTACTACAGACTTTAATGTCATCTCTTGCTGTCCGAATAGACAGAGAGGATCCCAGATTGATACTATTTTCGCCATTTCTAGTCATAGGGTACAAGCAAATTGTAGACATTTTACTCATATTTGGATGCCTCCAAGAAGTTTTCAGGACAAAGGCAAAATGGACCAGCGCAAAGAGGATTGGAGTATGAAATCATTATCCAGTATAGCATTGATTGTAATATCATCAATAACAATTTTGGTAACTATTCCAGCTTATGGCGATACAATGGGCTCTGTTGCAGTCACACTAACATACACAAATGGTGACACTGCTGATTATTGGCCAGTATCATTGAAAATTTATCAAGACTTTGACAAAACACCTTACAAAGAAATTGTATCGTTATCAGGAAATCCATTTAACATTGTTTCATTACCTGTTGGTCACCAGTACAAAATTGTAGCATATACAAATGACGAGTACTCTAGTACAGAATATGTCAACTTACAACAATCTCATCAAGATATTACGATAAAATTACCATTGTCTGGCGGGATGCGTGTTAATGTTGTCTATAATGATGGATTGACCCCAATTTCAAATAGTACCGTGTTTGTCAAATCTCAAAATAACAAAATCTGGTCTCATAGCTCAACAGACCCCAATGGGAAAACAATGCGTTTTTGGTTAGAGCCCACAGTATTAGAAAACGATCATTACATAGTAGATGTGAAAATTGGCAACAATCTAACATATACTCAATCACCAATATTTCTTAGACCCGGTGTATCACAGGAGATAAAAGTTGTAACGTCTTGGCCGCCTTTGATTAATTCTCTTATTACTATCAATGTCATGGATCTCCAATTGCATAAAGTATTGCCATCTCAAGGAAAATTTATTGTAAATCTTTTGGATGAAAATCAAAACAAGATTGCGGAATCCCCAGTAACATCACGTGGTCAAGCATATTTTTCCAATTTGAAAGTTGGAGAGTATGTCTTGCAAGTTATTAGAATGGATGATAATTCAGAATGGAGTACCTCCAGGATAGTAATGGATGGCTCTATACTATCATTTGAAATAGTAGAAAATCAAAAAAACATATCCCCACAGCCTGTAGTTCCATCTACTCCACAGCCTGTAGTTCCATCTACTCCACAGCCTGTAGTTCCATCTACTCCACAGCCTGTAGTTCCATCTACTCCACAGCCTGTAGTTCCATCTACTCCACAGCCTGTAGTTCCAAAGTTTAACGTTACAAACTGCAACTGCGTGGTATTTCGATTGGACAATGTTCAGGATTATTGGTTAGATAACGTCCAAGCTAAAGTCATAGATACTTTTTACAAGAATAATGCCAGTCTTACAATCGGAATAATTGGAGGGGATTTTGGCAGTGATACTAAATTAAAAGAATCAATCAAGCCAAAGGTTCAGTCAGGAGTAATTGATGTGGGAATCAATGGATGGAATTTTGAAGATTTTACTACTTCCAATGAAACACAGCAGGCCCAACTATTACAGTATTCAAAAAATAAAATATCTGAAATATTTGGCATCGCTCCTTCTGTGTTTATACCACCGTATGGCAAATTCAACAATGATACATTTTATGCCATGATGGATAATCGCATTTATTTCATAAGTGGCAATTTGGAATCTTTGAACCCTCCATCTGGGGCAAATAAAATCTACTATTATCCTCCCACTGTATTTACTGGAACAAGCAGCCAAGGCAATACTACTAAGAGTATAACAAATGACATGATACTTGCAGACATACAAAAAAATGTAAAAGCTAAAGGATATGCCATGGTTACAATCAACTTTCAAGACTATGCACAAAATAATGGTACAGTCAAGATCAACATGCCAGATAGTGAAAAAATTCTCAAACTTCAATCTTTGATTGATGATATAAGAAATAACGGATACAGAATTGTTACAGTCAAAGAGATTTCAAACACACCCAGTGTTCCAGAATTTGGATACTTGGCCACAATTACACTGATGTTGTCAATTGTAGCTGTAATCATAACAGGAACCAGAATTAAGAGAAATTAGAAAACAAATCAAAAACTCAGGGGTTTTTTGGACCTACCATTTCACTATCTTTTACGTCATGGTCCCATTTACCTCGTATTCCTTTGTAGATAACCACCCCACCAGCGCCTAGAAGCCCAATAGATAGTGCAAGATAGAGCATATAGTCATGGGACTTTTCTGAGCATTTTACATGTACTGCTACTCCAGAGGAGTAATCAAAGCATTCATCAAAATTTTGCTGTTGTACTGCAAACTGGGCATAATTCGAGTTTGCCATACTGCCAAGCATAAAACCTACAAACATAATCACGGCTCCAACCATGATCAACCTTATGTCACTCATGACAGCGTAATTGATTCTGCACAATATTTAACGTTGTCACAATTATAGAATATTGCATCATCATGGTTTTTGGATTCGGTAAGAAAAAAACACAGGAGGATACCACTACTCCAACTCACAAGGAAAGAGCAATATCCATAGAAGAAATTCCAGGCATTCTTGAAGAAACCCAGTCCCCACACATTACAGAGTCCATCAACACTGCAAAATCAGTCAGGGAGCAAGTAGAGGTAAATAAAAAAAAGATTCATGAATTAATTCTTCACCTAGAGTCCGATGATTTGAAACTAGATGACATTGACAGAAATCTGATGATAATTGTAAAACGTGGGAAAGATTCCATTGTGTCAATCATAAAAAAAGAGACATCATCTAGTCTTACAAATGTAACAAAGTATGATCAAGTCATATTGCTCAATACTGAGATCGTTCAAACATTAAAGAGAATAGGTGACGTGCTAGGATTAAATTCAAGAATAATTCACATTTTTGCAAAAAAGTATGCAGATAGTCTCAAAAATGAGATTGCCAAGATGGCAGCAAACAGAAATCAATTACAAGTAGCTATAAATTTTGTTGAAAACCTGAAGGTTAATTGTGAAAATATTATAGATCTGGGTAAAAAAATAACTGAAGAAAAAATCAAAATCTTACAAAAAACAGATAGAGTTTCAGAAATAATCTCAGAGCTGGATGTTCTAAGAAATAGCATCACATCGCTTGAGAAGCAAATACTTGATTTAAAATCCATCAAAGAGTATGAAAAATATCTTGAGATTAAAAATAACATATACTCATTGTCTTCTGAAAAAAATGAGATAAAAAATATCATAGACATGCAGTTCTCAAAGATTTCAAGACCACTGGGAAAGTACAGCTACATCTCATCGTTTGAAAAACCAGTCAAAAAAATGATGGACGAACTAGTTTCTGACCCGTATCAAGTAATTTCATCTCAGAACAAAGCCACCATAATACAAATACTTGAAGCTGTGGCAAAGTCAGTTTCATCAGGTTCCATCTCTGTCAAAGATACGGACAAGTCTTTAGAGCAGATAAATGAGACAGTATCACGACTAGATGAATTTATCACACTAAAGGAATCATACTCAAACAAGGTATCAAATCTTGAAAAAGATCTGGTTATTTTTGATATAAAATCATTAGAGTCAAAAGAACAAGGCTTTCAGAAAGCAAAAATAGATTTTACAAATATGGAATCTACAAAAAAGAAACTCGAAGATGAGATAAAGGATGATAATAGTTTACTTGCAAAACACATATCTCAGATTGAATCAGATCTTGCCAGAGTTACAAATTCAAAGATCATTCTAAAAAAATAGAATACAATATCATATCGAAGATTAATTAGTTTGATAGTACGAGTCATCATATGATCTTCTTCAAGACTGAAAAACATCAGAGAACCATAACCATCAAAAAGGATACCAGAGATGGGATTCTGTCATATTGCAAGATGAATCATCCAAATGAGTGCATACTCATACTTCGTGGAAAATCAAGAAAAGGAAAAATCCTAGTAGACGGCTTGGTCATTCCACCGTTCTTTCACACTGGACCAACTTTTGCGGGATTTCCTCATTCGTTCCTACCGTTTGATACAAGTTATGTAGGCACGGTACATTCTCATCCAACCGGGGTTGCCAAGCCATCAGTCACTGATCTACACAATTTTTTTGGCTTTGTATCAATTATCATACAATCACCGTATGAAGACGGTGACATTTTTGCATATGACCGTGATGGCAACCTCCTCGAGATAACAATAAGTTCGGACGAATCATGACAAAAATTTATAAGCTTTTTGATGTACCATCTAGTATTGATTAATTACAAGACTTATCTCATATTCCTTTTTGGCTCACTTGCAGTAAGTATAGGCCTACAGATGTTATTGCCATTCCCATTTGGCTTGATTGCAGCATTGGCTATTTTCATAGTATTTCCACTCTTCTTAAGAAGCAGAGCAATGAAACGAATGGGAGGAATGGGCTCCGATATGGGAGGAGCTGGAGGAGGATTCTTCGGACAGAGTCAAGGTATCAAATACATTTGTCTTGCATGCAATAACAAGTACAAAGGCGGAATGTGTCCAAGATGTGGCTCTAAGATGAAAAGAGCAGACTTTTAATCATTCAAAAATGAAACTTGAAGAACTCCGTAGTAAAGCATTATTTCAAAATACAATAGACACTTGGATAATGTTGTGTGAAGAAAAAAACATGGATTGGTATTCTCCTGAGAATTACATGAAATTCATTGCACATCTTTTCAAAAGCGGATTAAAGTTACAAAAATTTCCATTATGCATAAAAGAATCTGGAGGAATGTATCAGAGAGGTAAGGACAAAACACAATTTGCAGAAACACTTGCTCAGTCAACAGACCCAAATGCCGCAGCTTATACCGTCAGATTATCAGACGACACAATAAAAATAATTCGTCAATTCAATTCTAGTGTTGTAGTTAACTAAATCTCTTTCAAAAATCAGTTGCACGGTAACTGTGAATTAATTTTTTCTTTTCTTAAGAAATTGAGCGATCGCAACTACTGGAAGTTCATTTGATTGATCGATGACCAATATTTCTTGATTGTATTGGGTTTTGATAGTAGATTTGAATTCAGGCATGTCACAGTAATACACAGATGCAACATGAGTGGTTCCATTGAGAACTTCTCTTGTGACATCTTCAGATTCTGGAAAGTTTGTAAAACTTATCAGATATCCACCACACCAACCAATAGAAGGAGTATTTGGCGGTATTGCGCTTGTAAGAAACTTTTCCATGGATACGTATTTTGATATATGATGTATGATTATCTTTTTCACTGGTTTGTATTCTACTTCCGGAATCATCTCAGTAACGCTTTCTGTGGTCATCATTTTAAGATAGAATCAATAGTATTTAGGCTATTTTCAAATATTTGACTAGTTATACCAAGATTAGAAAGGACTAATCTATGAAAAACCTAAACTCGTTGACGAGGAATTTCATTTCTAGTGAGATTATCGTCGCAATCTAGGATTGATTATGACATCCATTGCCTGGCCCATAAATACAAACGCAAGACCGGTTACCGCAATTAAAATTCCAGGAGGTAAGATCCACCACCACATTCCCCGAGCTGCTGCACTATACGAGCTTGCATCATGCAATATTTGCCCCCATGTTGGAAAAGTAGGATCACCCAGTCCTAGAAAACTAAGACCAGCTTCAGTAGTAATTGCAGCAGGGACTGATATTGCAATACTTGCAAATGCATATGGAAGAAGTTGTGGAAGTATGTGTTTGAATATTATTTTATAATCTTTTTGGCCCATCAGTTTTGATGCCTCGACATACTGGAGTGTTTTTATCTGCATTGCCATACTTCGTGAGACTTTGGCGATTCCCACCCAACCAAAGATTACAAGGAACCCAACCATTAGAAATATACTATTTCCAATAGTTACTGCCAAAATTATCAAGAGTGGAAGAGCTGGCATGGCATAAATTATATCGTTAAAACGCATCAATGCTTCATCAGTAACTTTGCCCTTGAATCCAGCATACACACCATAGAGAAGGCCAAGTATTACAGAGCCAATTGATACAGTTATGCCTATGAAAAGAGCCAAAGGTGTGCCCCAGAGTAATCCAATGGACAAATCTCGTCTGAGTTCGTCTGTTCCCATCATTCCATAAACTTTGCCCCCTAAAATCAGATTTGACTTTACAAGAACAGGTTTTCCAGATATGTCATACAAATGAATTCTAAAAACATAATTTCCTTTGAGTATTTTGTTTTCTGTAAGTTTTGAAAATACGATTTTTTCAGAAGAAAGAGTATCAAATGAAAACAAGTATCCGGTTTTATCATTTGACAAGTTTTTTACAATCACATTTTGTGTTGAAAAGATCATACTGGTGTATGTTGTTTCAGAATTGCTAAAAGGCAATGATGTCGAAATTAACTGTAGTTCAATTCCATCAGGGCGTGTTACAGATATTTGCAATAACGGAGAGCCGCTGTATCGTGAAGTATACTTGTAGATAAAATCACTTGGAAATCCATCATACTGATAATTTACTACAAATGAATCTGTAAGAACATATACAGAGTCTAGTTGCTGCGATGAGCTTTGAGGTTGTAGTATCAGGTGTTCTGGGATTTTTTCAGATTGGAAATAGTTTATCCAAGCAGGTTGTGCAGATTTAGGATACAATAGCCAACTTGCCGGGTCATTCCATGTCTTAAAGTTGTCAACAGGTATAGTTACAAATGCAATAATTGACATCAAGAAAAGGGTACCAAGTATTACAATTCCAGTCATCCCTATTTTACTATGGGAGAATTCATGCCAGATGTCTCTTGCTGAAAAACTCATTCTCTTCTCACCCTAGGATCAAAGTATCCGTACAAGACATCAGCTACAAACACACTTGCTAGGAAAAATGCAGTCAAAACATATGTTGCGCCAATTATAACAGGCAAATCTAAAACACTGATTGCTTCAAAGTACAGCCTACCCATACCTGGCCAATCAAATACTGCTTCTGTGATTATTGCTCCACCAAGAGAGCCTGATAAGCTAAGTGCAAGAATTGTCACAATGGGGGGTGCAGCGTTTTTCAGTGCGTGAGAGTAGAGTATTCTCTTTTCATCTATTCCGGCTGCTCTTTTTGCCATGATAAAGTCCTCTTGTAATATACCAACTAGGAAATTTCTTACCAAATATGCCCATGAGCCAAATCCGATTAGAACTAGAGTAATCAGGGGAAGTGCCATATGATACAAAAGAGAGCCCCAGTATCCTGGGTCGGTTACAGAAATTTCAGGGGTTGCCCTTGCAGGAAATATAGGATAAAGAAATGCAAAAACAAAGATCATAAGAACACCTATCCACCAGACTGGAAAGCTGCTTGAGATTATTGCAAAGCCTGAAGTTATCTTGTCAATCTTTGAGTTCACCTTGCTTGCAGCAACTGCACCCAGAAATATTCCAAGAACAGAAACTATTGCAGTAGCTGTTGTAAAAAGAAGAATTGTTCTTGGTAATTTTTCTAGTATTATATCTTTGACGTCAGATGAGCCGCTATCACTTGTAAGAAATTTCGCATGACCAAAATCTAGTGTTAAAATTTTATACATTGACAAACCAATTCTTTGAGGAGAGTACCACGGTTGGTCAAGACCCAAAGATTTTATTCGCTGCTGGATTTGATTTTCTACATACGAGTCTAGCTGTTCAGTTGTTTTAAAACTTGCCAAAAGACTTTTGTTGTTGGTAACTTGCTGTCTTATTTCTAATGAAACACTTTGTTTTGATATTGAATCCATGTTTGCACCAACCAATGCAATTGTGACAAGAAGTGTTGCCATCAACACTCCAAACATTGTAATTGCACGTTTTGCAAGGAATTTTTTAAATCCCATCTACTTCACCTGACTTTTCCTTCTTCTAAGGAGTACATACAGTATCACTAGAGATACGACACTTGCCAGTATTACAAAACCTGTGATATACGAGTAATTTACTCCCAGAGTCTCAGGGCTTGAGACAGCATTCTCTTGGGCTAGTTGATTCGCTCCTTGCGTTACAAGAAAACTTGTGTGGTACATGTCAGGCCTGTATGCAGCGTCTGATACTACAAATATCTGCAAGTCATTAGATCCAAGTTCAAAATTCTTTGTCCTTTCAGAGTCTAGAGTTATTGCCATGATGCCATTGGTAGATACTTGTTTTCCATTATCAACTATTTTTCCTTCAGGGTTTGTAAAATAATAGTATACAGTAGCGTTTGGGGTTACAGAAATTGAGATTGTTAAGTTTGCACCTAAAGTTACAGCAGTTGGCACCTTTACACTTTGTATTGTAGGTATGCTTACCTCCTCAAATTTTTTCCAATAATCAGATTTGAAAGGATATGTGGGATCATCAAATGCTTTAATGGTAATTTTTCTTGCATCAGGGGAATAACTATCCAAATAGTATGGTCCGTTGCTTATTACCGCATGACCATGTTGAGCAATCCATGATATTGAAGCCTGATATCTTGAATCAAAATAGTTTGAATCAGTAACGTAAGAAAGGGCAGGCGGAATGGAATTCTCTTTTTCAAAGTCTTCAAGGTTTGTTTTTATCACATTGGCATCATTTGGTATAATCAGCGACATCCAGTTTACATTTTTACTCATTGCATCAGATCTTGAAAATGCAAGCTTGCCATCAGTCACTGCTTTTTCCATAGAGTATACAATTTCCCATGGCATTGCTGGCCAGACTTGGGCCGAGTCTGCAATCTCATCATTATCAAAATGCCAATAATTTTGATAAACTTCAATAGTATTTTCGTCAACAACTCTGACTCCAATGAGCGTTTTTGCAGCCTGATTTGCCTTGGGAGAATATTCTGAATCAAATGTCATGGTGCCATTTGTCTGATCTGCGCCCCATTGATATAGAAAATAAATCCCATAAAGAACATCATTCATGTCCATTGGTATTTTGTTGTGCCAATTTCCAAATTTTAGATGAAACGTTACTTTGCTTGTTGCTTTGATTCCAGTTCCTACTGGGGTCCACTTTTGTTTTACAGCGTCCCAGTATATTGCATCGTTTGGAACATCGAGTTTACCCAAGGGTCCAGCAGTTTGGACTTGCCAATCTGACCGTATTGGTATAGTGTAACCAGTGTAAGGATTTTTGAAGCTTCCAGGGTCTCCCAGTGTTCCCCAAATTTGTTGACTGGAAGAATCTGAAAATCCCCCTATTGGATTCCATGCCCCAGAATAGATCTTTTTTACACCTATTGTTAGCGTATCAGAATCGGATCTTGCATTAATTGGAGTAAATCTACTTGTAATTCCCGCACCAAAATCATTGATTATTCCATTGACTTTTTTGTTTGCAATGAATTGATCTATCTTGCATGCAAGAAATATTCTAACAGAATCATGAACCCCCTTGTCAACTGCTTGATTAATCAAATTGGAGCGTTGCTCTGAAGATGTGAAATTTCCAAAAAATATTGCCTTTGACAGAGAATCAATTTCTGGCTCGTGATAATTCCAGTATGACGGATTGTTAAATCCAGGCATGTTAGAGTACCAAGGAGAATACATCTGGGCAGTGATTACAGAGTCATATCTTACAAAACCACTCATTGTCCACCCTTCTGTGTAAATATTCCATTTCATATCAGATGGGTTAGAACCATAAACAGTAGAGAATGCCTTTGTCAGATCACCATAATCTTTTTTCACTGTAAATCCCACATCGTGTAATTGAGAGGCAAGAATTTCGCCAATGGATTTTCTCAAAGGATCGTCGTTACGTATAAAGATTGTAACAGTAATTGGTTTAGATTCATAATACCAAATTCCTCCGGTCTTTTTTGCACCTGCCTTTTCAAGTGCATCTGATATGATTTGATTTGCAAGTGCAGGATTGTGTTTGAAATTAAATGATTGTAGTTCTCCCAATATTGAGAGATAGTCAGGGTCGTATGGCTTGTATGCAGAAATCATTTGAACCCCATAGCCATTGAGTACTTCGTCGACGATAAGATCCCTGTCAATTAGATAATTTAGTGCAAACCTTACTTGTTGAATTGAAAATGGATTGAATTGATCAGATACTGCTGGATTTATCAATAGACTATAACTTGTTCCAGCAGACTGGAATATCTTCAAATTTTGCCTTGATTGATCATCTAGCCTATCCAGCGGTATTGCAGAATAATAAACATCCAAGTGTCCATTTTCTATTTCTTGTACAGCAGTGTTATCGTCAGAGTACTGGATAAATTCTACTTTGTTAAAATTTGTACCTTTTTCACCAAATGCAATTGCAGGACCAAAAACAAAAAGTGCCAGAATAAATACTAGTAAAAATTTCATGATATGTTTTTCAATGAACTGTATTTAACCGTGGTCAAACAAGTAAATTACGAGAATATAAAAAACTTGTACAAGAATTTCCATGGCTTGGTATCATGCAGTAACACAAATAGTATTTTATAAAAGAAATGTAATTGATTCATAATGAATCTTCAAACGCTAGTAAAAGGAATTCAAGGAATAATTCCAGGAGGACTGTCAGTCAAAGACTTTAGCATGGCAACTCAGACTAGCGAAGATGTGGCAAGAGAGATACTAGACAATTTTATGCAAAATGGTATAGGAAGATACGAGGATGAACAAGTCCATTTTGAAGAGAGTGACAAGCTAAAGACAAGCATTCTTGCAATCAATATGGGTGCAGCAATCGATGAGGTATCCCGCTTGTTAAAGTGGCAAGACTTTGAGTCACTAGCAGCTGAAGTACTTGAGAAAAGAGATTTTGATACTACAAAAAATGTCATTTTGACAAAACCCAGGATGCAGATAGATGTAATAGGTATCAAATCAGATGTTGCCATACTTGTAGACTGTAAACACTGGAAAAATATGACCCAGTCAGCCCTTCAGAGCGCGGTAACAAAACAGATTGAGAGGACCAAACAATATCTTGCCAAAGAAGACGTCAGAGCGGCAATTCCGGCAATTGTAACTCTATACCAACATGACTTGCAATTCATTGACAGAGTTCCAATAATTCCAATCCACCAGCTAGATTCCTTTTGCGATGAGTTTTACGGAAATTTAGAAAAACTTCAAAGTTAGAGCATTGTATAGATAAAAAATCCAGTAGTTATCAAAAGAAATGCCTGTGTAATTCGCATCGCGTTGTCAAGAGATTTGGAATAAAGCTCAAGTTGGTTACCTCCCATGACATTGACTTGGGTCTCGCTTTCCAATAGATCATATGATGTAGGCGATGCAGTCTGTTCTGCTTTTTTGGCAAGATCTAAAAACCATGATACAACATCAGGTGCTTTTGATAGACTTCCAAATTCAAAATAACCGTGTTTATTTCTAGGCGTTCTTGCTTTATAGTGCGTATCAGATGTACATATTTCAAGAAAATTATATCCATTATTTAAGAAACTATTTGCAATTTCCTCACGTAGCCCATTTAACATGTTATTTGCATCAGCCCATGCAAGAAAGAACTTTTCATCACCAATCTTAAAGCACATTATTGCAACCTTGCCAGGTCCAAGATCATCTGCCTCGAAATTTAGATGCTCAGAGTTTGCATAGCCTACTTCTAATGGTAGAATCTCTTTTGTAATCAAAGTATCAAGTGTAGATTTTGCCGCATTTAGAAGATCATCTGCATCAAGTTTTTCAATTTCTTTTCCCATTGCGTTATGACTATCAACAATTAGTACCCTTTCAAATCCTCGGTTTTTACCATATTGTTCAAGCTCTGATTTTATGTAAAATGGAATATCTTCCATGCCATGAGGAGATAATGAGAGAATCAAGACTGCGGTTTTGTCAAATAACAATCCAGTAGTTCGTGCCTTGTTGACTTGAATTGTAACAGGCTTTGTGCTCTTTGAGCCTTCTTGGACTTTTAGAGTTTCCTGAAGGCTTGAGATATAATGATCAACTTGAGATTTGGAAGGCAGGTTAAGTGAGTGGTCAGATATGCTATGCATAACCATTGCAGAAGAATTAAGATTTTTATAAATAAGATACGGAATGTTGCTTCCACCTATTGGATGAAAAGGTCCTGGATGTAGGTCTGGAATTACCAGTCTGCAGTCTCCATCTTTTTTCTTGAATAGAATCTGAAATGTTGATACCTTTGATGGTTCAGAGCGTTTCTCCATCAATAATTCCATTGGTTTAGGATCATCATTTGTCCATGCTGCAAGATATGCTTGCAAGAACGCATGAGTGCTAGATAGTTTTCCACTGCCTGCTATTCTATCACTTATCAAAGTCCACAGACTTCCAAGGACACAAAAAACTATGCCATATGTGATAGATTTAGGATCAGACAACATTGGAATCCATTGATTAGTTGGAACAAACGCAAGAAACATTGCAAGAGGCTGGATTAATGAAATTGCCCAGGCAGTCTTTAGTTTTGCACCAAGTACTGATGTAAATATTGCAATTCTAAAACTAGTAAACAGAAACATTCCTTCAATGATATAAATTTGTAATAACTGAGGTTTAGAGAATACGTAAAATGAAAGTATTCCACACAGAATTGTTACAAGCCACAAAAGATTTCCAAATGCTGACATGTGTATGGATTTAGAATATTCAGTCTTCAAAATTCTAGTATCTATCACTTGAGTTATCATAAGTGCTGCAACAGTAACAGGAATTGTGTAGACTAGTCTGTCAGTTGACTTGAAATAATTAATGCTTGACACTGCTACAATAACACATGCTACAACAATAGCAATTACTAGAGATACATAGTGAGAAGTTGGAGTAAATGTTGTTAACGTATACCGTTTGTGAATGCGGGACACATCATTGGAGCTTTCCGTCATGGTGAGAAAAAGAATTTAAGAATCCACGAAATTCCAATCAGAGATGCTGGTATTGCAACTACTACCTCTGGTCTTAACTTGTAGCCTTTGGTCTCATCCTCAAAGAATCTCAATAGACCTGCACTTGATGCTGGAAGTGGTGCAGATTTTTTGCTGCTCATGATATTTCTGATTCAAGGATGTTTAAATAAATACCTTTTTGTGCCTAGATCTTCCCAAGTTTCTCTTTAATTGCAATTATTTCATTCATGGCATACAAGATCTGTTTTTGTTTCTCATAGTCTTTTTCCTTTTGAAGTGCTTCTGCCAGATCCCTTATTTTTTGATCCAAGACATCAATTGTCGCATTTCCAGATTTTTGTTCCATTTTAGGTAAGATGGTTTCGACCTCTTTTTTTGCTTCTTTTCCGCATGTAACACATAATGCATGACCGTCATTCATTATTCTAACACCCTTACAATATGGACAGGGGTCACTAACCAGTGTGGCTCCCTTTAGAAGCATCTCAACGGCTCTTTTTGTCAGTTCTTTTGACATAGATTATGATACTTCAACTAAATAAAAAACTTAGAGGAGGATAAACAAGGCTTAATAGTAAGATTTCGACTTTTTAGTTCGAATGGCGGTAATCTGCAACACTTGTGGACTTCCTAATGATTTATGCGCCTGTGGTGAACTTGAAAAAGATCAAACACAGATTGTTGTAAGAATTGAAGAAAGACGTTTTAAAAAGAAGGGGACAAAAATTGAGGGAATCAATCCGAAGATGAATGATTTAGGAAAAGTTGTAAAAGAATTAAAGGCTCGTTATGCTTGTGGTGGCACTGAAAAGGAAGGATATATCTTTCTCCAAGGAGACCACAGAGATACAATAAAGACAACGCTTGTTAAGCTTGGATTTCCTGAAGCTAGTATCGAAGTTCATTGATATCAAGTTTGGAAAAAATAGATAAGATCATAAAAATACTTTCCATTCCATATTCTGGATTTTTATCTGTGATATTTGGAATAATGATACTTTCATTTCCAATTGGTCTTTATGTGATGTTCAATTCAGAGATTGGAAAAGACATCAATTACCAGTATCCCATTAATGGTTTAGATTTATTTTTTGGTGGCATAGGCTACAAGATTCCAATTTCTTTTGAGATGGGAGATGCGTTTATCATAACGTGGGCAATTTTTTTGATATTATTTTCAATCTCATATTTTGGTCCACAGGATTCTCTATTGAAAACACTTTCAAATCTAATGTCAAGAGGCTGGAAGAATATGAAAGGCAATGGACTTGTAAATATGATGTCCTGGTTTTCAATTTTGATTTTAGCTTCTGTTATAATTGAGATGGTTCAGCAAAGCTTTGGAATCAAGATTGAATCACCCCAGTCTGATAACAATTTGATCCGTTTCTTTCAGCTAACCACTTCTCCTTTGACTGAAGAAGTAGGTTTTAGAATCCTACTAATAGGAATTCCACTATTTCTGATATATTCACATATTCCATCATGGAAGGTATTTTTCAAATCTTTGTGGAGACCTTCAAAATATCTCCATATTGAGAATTACAAAAAACCAATGATACTAATAATTACAATCGGATTATTTTTTGGAGTGTCTCACATAATTTCAGGTACTCCATGGAGTCCCGGGAAATTATCACAGGCAACTGTAGCAGGAATAATAATTGGTTGGGTCTATGTTAGATACGGTTTTGCTCCAGCAGTACTGATTCACTGGGCCACAAACTACTTTTTATTTTCATATTTATTTTTTATTTCAAATCTAAGTCAGGGTCCAACAATAAACGAGTCATCAAATCCATTCTCCAATACTCTAGAATCCATAATCATCATTACAGGAATAATTGCCATTACAATCAAGATTCTGTCACATATTGAATCAAGAAAGAATATAGATAAAGCAAGTATTGTGAAATGATAAATTAATCTAGAATTTTTCTAAGAGAATTTGCTATTTCGGTATCAGAAAATGACAGTATGAACCGAAGATCAGATTGATCATCTATATCCAGCATAATTCTTCGAATCAACACAAGTGCAGAACTCGCATTTCTTTTTTCTGCTGTATTCATGTGTATTTTGTAGCTGTCTTCATCATAATGCGTTTCCATTACATTAGTAGGAGTTCTAAAGAGGGCATTAGTTCCATCAAATTTTCGCGATGGTACAACAAGGACACAACGGTCAGATGTTCTCATCTGGTACAATGTACCCACATCTTCTGGCTGTATCAACGGGATATCTTGTGGAAAGACCATTGTTGCCCCAAATCCTTCTTGTGAAAAATAGTCATCTGCAAGCAAAACGGCACTGTTTACTCCCTGTTCAGATTCATCATAGATTCCAAGCGCTCCAAACTTTTTTCCAATACCGAGTGCCTTTTCATCCTTACTTACTAGAACGGTTTTTTCAATTATATCAGAACGTGTTACATTTTGTAAAACTGATTCTAACATTGCCTCACAGATTCTCTCAGTCCTATCCTGAGACAAATTAAGACGCGTTTTGGCCCTTGAGAAAGTTTTCACGGGGATTATTGCGCCAATACGCAAATTAGACATGTACTTGTTTTAGAATAAAAGATGCAAGAGCTTCTTCATCTTTCTTGTCTTTCATTCTTATCTTAGTTTCGTAAACTTTCATGTCCAAGTTTTCTATTTTTCTAGTTAGTAATCTGTCTGCAGTATCAATTACCATGTGTGATGCCACTTCAGAATACATTTTTGCAAGACCATAAACCGAGACTTCCATACCTGCAGCTTCCATATACTTTGTAGCAGGTCCACTAATTGCAGTATTTCCTATAAGAGGACTAACAACAACTACCTTTTTCTTTGATTTCGATAATTCTTTTCTGATTCCTTTAATGGATAATATTGGTCCAATGCTAGTCAGAGGATTACCTGGTGCAATTATCACTAATTTAGAATCATGAATAGCATTTACTGCGGATGGGTTTGCACGTGCCTTGTCTGCACCAATGTATTTTATTCCCTCTACTTTGTCTTGACCTTTGTATTTTACCCAATATTCTTGAATATGCAAGTCTCCCTTATTGGTAACAATTCTTGTTTCCACACTGTTATCAGTAACCGGAATAATTTTTGTATCAATTGCAAATTTTCTGCACATCCATTCTGTAATATCAGACAAGTTCTTTCCATTCTTGAGCATATTAGTTCTCAGAAGATGAATGGCTGCATCTCGGTCACCGATGTTAAACCAAGTCTCTTCTCCTAACACTTCCATTTGTCGTAAAAATCCGTATGTGTCCTTCTTTATTCCCCAGCCTTTGTCAGTATCCAAAATATCTGCTAGGCCATAGAGAATTGTATCAATATCTGGACAAATGTATAGGCCATACAGCCAATAATTGTCACCAACATTGGATATTACTGATATATCTCGAGTCTGGGTAGCTACACCGCGCACTAGTTTAACAGAACCGGTTCCACCTGCAAGAATTGTAATCATTATCCCATTTCCCCTGTAACGTTATTAGATTAGACCAACTAAATATTACTCTTGCCACTACATCAAAGAAAAATTTTCATCTGTGAAAAACAATGCTAAAGTTTATTACTATCGGACAGAGAATTCACACCGTGACTAAGAGATTTCTTTTAGCATCAGCAATTTTGGGTTTACTAGTTTTTGGAACAGTTGCACCAATTTGGGCAACAGTTGATTTTAATGCATATCTACCAATTGAAGGAAATCCAATTACACCAGAATTCAAATTCACAAAGAACGTCGCAATAGACTATTCAAGCGGTGGAAAATTAAAGGATGCTCTTATGGGGAAAAATATGACAATATCATTTTCTGACACTTCAGCTAACAATACAAGCATCAAATCGTTCATGGAGGCAATAAATACAGAGTTTGCTACAGATAGAAAGACTACTGCAACAATCTCCAATTTGAAAGTAGAATATCAGGTGCAGATTAATGGAGATGCCAATCATGCAACATTTGATTACTTGATAAAATTAATTCCTACAGTGAATGGTTACACCTTAAACAAGGGAGGCGGTAGTGTACCTACAGTATTAGACATATCATGGATGGGATTTGCCATGAAGAATCCAGTAATCATATCCACTCAACAATATGGGGACTTGGAAATCAATTCCCTAATAGGTGTAATACAGAAACAATTACCAGATGTATACAACATATTGAAAGGAACTCCTGCAGAGAGTCCAATGAGTGTTAACCTGATAGATGCAAGTGCTCTTGTTAATTATCCAATAGATAAATGGAATTCTATTTTCGATCCAGCATACACTCTTAGCGAAACTGCAGGTTATGGCTATTCAGGTCAGAAAGTTGCAGTGACAGGGTTTGCATATGGACAAAGTGATCTATACCAAGGACAATTAAAAGCCCAAAATGTTGATGTTGACTTTACAACAGATTCAAAATATCATTTAACCATAATTGAAAGAGCAAGTTCAGGTACAATAGATGCAGCAGGACATGCAAATGGATACATGGTGCAAGGCACTCCAGCAATCTCAACACTAACAGGAGTAAGTGGTACTGCATCAGTTCAAACAGCCCAAGGCCTATCCACTAATACAATATATGCAATGGCAGGATTTGCAGTAGTAATTGCAGTAGGAGTTTTCTGGTTTAGTAATCAAAAAATGAAAGCAGCCATGAAGCGAGGTGTAGACACTAGCCCCCCTCCAACATTCCAGTATGAAGAAAGAAAACACTGGGCAGACAGGTTTGATGAAGAAAAGAAAGAATAAGTAAAATTATTTTTAAAAAAGTTCATTTTAAAAAAAGTGCGTGCCAGCCGTAACCCTCCTTCTGTTTTTACGATATTACGCTATGCGGCCTACCTAAACAAAGTGCAGCGCTTATTGTTTGATTTGGCCTTTCTCCGCGCGGGACAGATTTTTCATTCCTTGCTGGAAACCTCAGGCATTACCATCATAGTACGCCAGGTTGGATTTTTTTCTGTGCTGTTGCCAATCATCTCTGATTATCCGTCTCCGGATCGCACTTGCTGCATGGAGGGAGGAGTTTCCTCTGCCGTGGCAGTGATCGTTCACCGGCTCGCACTTTAACAATATTTGAATTAATTACTATTTTAGTATTGACTACAGATTTAGAGTCCAGATGAAAAATAATCCTCATCAGATTGGATAATCCTCTTGGGCTTCAATCTAAACAAGAAACCATATATTTTGTAAATCACCCTATTCTCCATCAATCTAGGTGCAATCATATGCCAAAAGTATCTTGCCTTAATTGTTGAAAATCTGGAATCTCGGACGACAAATACGCTGTAAAGAGATTTTTCAACAATTTCAATAGTTTTTGGGCTAAAGGCTTGATCAGATTGATTACCTGCACCCACTATAACAATTTCTGGTTTCTGATTCAGATTCTGAAGAAGATCCTTTATTACATTAGTACTTGTCGGGTACACTCTTTCTACTGGAACTTTCTTTAAATCTAGATCAAACATTTTTTCATTAATTCTACTTAGAATATCACGTTCATCTTCTTGAGATTCAACGACGCCTCTTACAATCCTTATTTTACTATCCATTGATTTAGAAAAGGCATTTGCAATTTCAATACCTAAATCAGAATGGCGACCTTTATCATATGATACAACTATGTTAGACAATTCTTTATCAAATTCTTTTTTGATACTTACTCCAACAATATCACAGGTTGTTAGAGATAATAACTTTCTATTATTACGTAGATCGTAGAAATCCATTATAATCAAATTAACTCCTTGTTCTTCTGCAGTAACAAGGATTGCTTCCGTATTATCATGTGACAGTCTAACAAGATATCTATATTCTGTAGAATCTGGTAATATTTTTCTAAGATCAGCAAAAGAATTCATAACTGGTTCTGCAAATCCATGAGCCATAGTAAGAGGAATTTGGATTGGAACTGTTGCTACGTTTAGCAATGATATTTCTCCGTTCTTTTCTTTTGCAATAGCAGAAGCAATCTTTACAAGTTTTTCCACTGTTTTTTTATTGAAAACGACCATTATGCGGTAATCTTTTCTTTCAGGAGGTCCTACGTTTGCCATTAACGGAGCATAATGCTCTAATTCTTTTTTAATAGTATAGAATTTGTAGACTGAGAATCCAATTATCACCCAGATAATTGCAATTACCCAGCTGAGTGGATTATAGATGAGCAGATAAACTGCAAGTGCGGCATTAGCAAATGCTCCTATTAATGGAAATAGTGGAAATAGAGGAGTCTTGAAACCATAATCAAGTTTTTTGCCATACATTCTTCTAATAGTTATCGCAGCTAAGTTTACTTGCGCGAAAAGAAATAGAAACATTACACTTGCAGCAAGAGCAATTTGCTCAAGTGGGAGTACAGCCGCTATGAATGCCATGATAAATCCAGATGCAATAATTGCTAAAAATGGTGTATGGAATTTTTTGTGAATTGCACTAAACGTATGAGGTAGATTGTATTGCCGTGCCATTGCAAATGAAACTCTGCTAGATGAAAAAGTAGTGGCATTTAGAGCAGAAAGAGTTGATACAATTCCTCCCGCTAGTACTATAAACGATCCAAACGGAAGAATATATTTTGCAGCTTGAACTATTCCAAGCTCTTTATTTTCACCTATGAAATGCCAAGGATCATCTTTGAGTATTGCAGGGTTAAGACCCCCAATGAATACAAAAGTGAATAAGATATAGAGAGCTGTAACTACAAATAGTGAAATAAAAATCGCTCTAGGAATATTTTTCCTTGGATTTTTTACCTCCTCGCCGGTTTGCACAATTATTTCATACCCTTCAAAAGCTATGAATGTAATTCCCATTGCAATTATCAATCCTATACTTCCTTTTGGGATAAAATTTTGAAAGTTCTTACCCCAGTCAAAATTTGCAAAAACAATGGATAATGCTCCTGCAATTATAAGCGATACAATTACTACAAGTTGAGTTATCGTGATAGCGTTACCAATTTTTCCCGTACCTGAGACACCCTTAATGTTGACATATGTAAAAAGGCATATTGCCAATATTGCAATGATTTTTTCGAGTGGGACCCCAACATAACCTTCAGGTACTCCTAATACGATTAGCACATGTCCAAAGAATGAGCCAAAAGCAACAGCGTATAGACTTCCTGCAACCATGTGAGCAAACCAAGCCATCCATCCACTGATGAAAGCATTAGGTCTTGGAAGTCCCTCTCTAATCCATTTGTATCCTCCACCTGCTTCTGGAATGGCAGAACCAAGTTCTGCATATGTCATAGAAGTAAACATGGTGATTATTCCATTTAGAAGAAATGCTACCATTAGAGCAGGACCGACTTCATTCATAGCAGGACCTACTAGAACAAATATTGCACCCCCTATCATGGCGGCAATACCCACCATCGTAATATCCAATAGTGAGAGACTACGAACTAGTCCAGGAGAATCCTCGGTTGTCATGTAGACCTATTCGGGAGGATAGAACGGTCGAATAAATCTCTACTTACATTTTTCATCACAAGAATAAACTCATGAGGTATGAAGAATGCCATACTATGAGAGATCATTTTTTTGTATTTATAAAGAGACCTGTAAACCATCTTTCCAGGTAATGGATATCTTTAGATCTTCAAGCCATATTCTTGTGATATTTTTACAACATCATCAGCAGTTGTGGCATCAGAATAATCTTTTAGCAAATATTGATTTAGATCAAAAAATGTATGCCCCCACTTGAATTTCCCAATAACAGAATTTGCAAGTTCATAGTAATCCATGATATAAAGTGCGCCGGCAATTGCTTCAGCAGTTGTGAGTTTACCTATCTTGGAATAATTAACTGGATTTCCTGCAAGTAGTGGAGGAAGTTTTCGTGACAGACCTACAAATTTTTTGAGAAACATTTTTTGTGCCAATTCCCAAGAACAATCAATTGCCGTAATAGATTTTGTCAAATCCCTGTCAGACCGTAAGACAAATTCTTTTGCAAAGGGATTGAGTATCATGTCTTTTCCAGAGAGATGTTTTATGCGTTTTGCAATGCCAAATTTTACAAGTTTTGCAGCAGTACATTTTGCGGGGTCATCCTGCTCAAACATGAGAACTTGAATTTGCATAGTCTTAGTGCTTCAATCAAGAATAAATTGCTTGAGATTTGGAATTATTTGCCGATGTAAGTTACTTGGTAATAGAATCTAGTGACTTGATCCTTTTTGATAACACTAACATTCCATTGTCCGTCAGGCATTACATCATTTGTACTTGCTGGCAAGATAGTAAATTGTTGTAATCTAAGTCCTGCCCCAGAATAGCCAACAAGGAAATTCTTGCCATCAATTGTCACTGCCTGATATATCATGCCAGATTGTACGGTGGATTTTGTAACTAGACAGTTAGAGTCTTGACCTATAATACAAGTTCCATTTTGAGAAGTCACCTTAATGCTGACATAATTTTCATTGCCAGGGTTTACCCTAAGTAGGCCATCAAGTTGTCTTGGGGAATATGTCATGTTACCAATAGACTGTTCACTCAATGTAATTGGAATGGCAGAGTCTTGGAGTTTATTTATTTTTTCAACAAAGATGTTAGTTGATTGAGCATGTTTCTGAACTGGTCCGATGGTTGAAGGAATAACTGTTAGAGTAGAAGGAGGAAGTTGAGTTTCATTAGTTGGAGTAGGCTGTGTTTGGTTTGTTACTACAGGTATGTTTTGGGAAGGTAATTGATTTACAACACTAAAGTATGCTTTGAAAGCTCCAAAAGGCACCTGCGCAATTATTACATAGTCTCCAAGTTTAGCATTCTTTGGAATTTTATAATCATAACTAAAGGAACCGAATTGATCAAAGTAAGCAGTAGTTTTTGATATCGTATTTCCTTTCTTTGACATCACTTCTCCCTCACTAATGACAGTATCATTTTTCAAGCCAAATGCAAGGTCTATACCATCTGGTAAAGATACGATGTAGCTAGTTCTTCCAGTCAGTAGGACTGTTTGGCCAGGAAGATACTTGTCAGAGTCAGTAGTCATGAAGAGTTGTAATTTATCAGAACTTGTAGTATAAGGATCATTTACCTTGAATGACGTTATTACTTTATTTGCAAGATATTGGGCATATAGCTTGTAGGTTCCAGTCTTGTAAATACCAGTATGGAATGGAACTGTAACATAAAACTGCCCTCCAGGGTTTACAGTTGCATCACCACGGTATACTTGTTGCCCATCACTTGAATATATCAGAACTTGAACCACGGCGTTTGCCTCTTTAGTTGCAGCATTTTGAATCGGAATCACTTCACCCCAGATTCTTGCCACATCAGATGAGAGATAATCTGTTTTATCAGTTTGGACTATGATTGGAGATAAATCTTGATTTGGTTGAGGATTTTTAGAGACTTGGAAAAATAGTTCAGAGTTTGCATTTGTTGAAGCAATTGTTATTCTGTATATACCATAAACAGCAAGTGTTGGATCTAATACAGATGAGGAGGATCTATCAGTAGTTATCATAACACTGCCAGTTGTATCTTTTGCCGGTATGGTCCAACTCCATGAAAATTGTCCATTATTTACCTGTAATGGGAATGTGATTTTACTACCAGATGGTTTTACCAGAGTCAGCGTGTAAGAATCCGTACCAGTTAATGCAGAGATTTTTCCATTTAGTTGAACCAAATCACCTACACCGTAAACTTTTTTGTCGGTGTTTACTGCTACAGAGGAAAGTGAACCAGCAAGTGGATCATATACAGTAAAGGTTGTTGAAGCAGCCAGATTATTATAAGTCGCTTTTAGCGTATAAGTCCCTGGAAGGAAAATTCCGCTGTGAATGATTTGTGGTTGTACTTGAAATATTCCGTTAGCATCAGGAAATGCAGAATAAAATAATGCGGTAGATGTTGGCACAAATATATTATTAATGAAAGTACCGCCAGAAGAAATAGAGTTTCCTGCAGAATCAAGTACTTTGACTTTTACACTTATTCCTGCATTTTGAGTTGAAAGTTGAATTGGATTTAAAATATGACCAGAGATAACCAAAGCATCTCCAAGAGCATACAAACTTTTGTCCGTAGTAATACTAAATGGAGTAGAGGGAGATATTGTAGGCTTGTAGTCTGAAGGATTTTGTACTACAACAAAGTCAACTTCAGACATACCATTAGTAGTGGATATAATGGTCCTATAATTTCCCAAACTATCAGTTGTTCCAGGAATTACAAATTTGTAAGTAAACGTATTATCAGTTTGAAGATTAACTATTGTTCTCATGTTTATAGTATTTGTAACGATGCCACGATTTCCAAAAACTTGAGTGCCAGAACTTCCTCCAACAGTTGTCTGGATAATTTGCAGTCCGGGGTTTAATCCAAGATTTTGTAGACCTTGATTAAGAGTACCACCACTAATTATTACAGTTTCACCTGGAGCATATGCCTTTTTGTCAGTAGACATCTGTATCACATTACTTTGTACTTGGACTGGAATCAATGTAAAAGTTGTAAAAGTAGATGCACCGCCATAAGATGCTACAACTCGATATATTCCATAAACGGGATTAACTCCATTGATAAGCAACCCCGAACTTCCAGCACTTCTCTGATATTGATTTACTGTAGTTAGTTTTCCTTGAGAATCTGGAAATATTGTTCCCTGATATACTACAACATTAGTCGGATCATAGACCTTGTATGTTACGGGAGTGAGTGGAATTACTTTAGAAACAGTTCCTGTTAGTACAATAGGTTGAGAAATTGTATAATTGGAATTATCTGTAGAAATAACTATAGTTGTTGGTACAATCTGTGGCGGAGGTACAAAAGCTGTTGAGCCTAGCGAAAATGTTGAGGACGACTGGGCAGCACCATATGATGCAGAGATTGTGTATGTCCCTTCAGCAAATCCTAAGACTTGATCAGTCTTTGCAAATGTAGAGAATTTGAGATCAGTTCCTGGATATAGTGAAAATGTTTGCTTGAATCCATGAGGTCCTGACATGATTAAATTAACAGTCGTAGGGATTGAAGTTACTGCCGGGTTTTTTACAATTTGTGAAACTTGACCGCTAATGTTTACTATATCACCAAAGATGTAGTTTTGCTTGTCAGTTGAAATAGACATGGTAAGCTGATTAGCAACAGTAGTTGTTGGTGGACTTCCATTTGTAGATCCAGGAGTTCCAATCTTGTAGACCCAGCCATTTTGGGAACCAGTATTGTAACCATCATAGAGTCTCTGCCAAGTATTACCATCTCCTTGTGTGTCTGTAAGTGTTGGAGTTTGATCAATAATTGTGCCATCAGATCCTTTTAGTTGTATAACAGCACCTGCTTGTGGAAGCCAAAGTGGTTTATAGTGATAAACAATGAATTGTTGTGGCTGTATAGTGGTTCCTAATGATATTGTATTCACTTGTTTTAATCCACTAGTTGCCCCGATTGTCCAACCACCTATACTTACAGGAGAATTGGTTGGATTATACAGTTCGACCCACTGTATTGGTAATGCAGTATAATCACCTACGGGATTTAGTTCGACTTCATTTATGACAACATGGTTTGCTATTGTAACCGTTTGACCACTAGCTGCATAACTTTGTCCAATTACAAGTAAGACAAGAATTCCTGCAATAAGGTACGGGTTTGAATATTTCATCTGTAATACCATTTCAAGGCCATGTTTAGAATTTTAGGTGTTGATTGTGGAAAAGTTGAGCTAGTTGTTAATGCCCAATATGCCCTAGTCCGCATAATCAAAAGATCCTCTACAAGCATTATAAGTCGTACGTAGAATTCATATCAAATTAGTTAGAATACTATGGCATTTCTTGCTTGTCTGAATCACATTTAGGACATTTATTTTCAGTGATTTTTGCTCCGCAGATGGCGCAAATGCCCTGACCAACCGCTCTTTGAATCTGTCTTTTTCTCCTCCCAACAAATACTTTCATTGCAAAATATAATAAAATTGCAATCATTACAGAATAAATTAGATTCATGCCAGGCAATGCCATCAGGCCTATCATAATACATAAAATTCCTACAATTAAGAGAATTTCGCGTTTTTCGAATTTCAATTTAATCTAGGACTAGGACATTTCAATAAATAGATATGCCAGCACTCAGAGTCACTGAATTGGCATTCATCTTGTGTCATGTCTCTAACTCTTCTTCATCGCCTGGCTATCATGATCAGTTAAAGTCGGATAATAACTAATTGTATTTGATTCAAATCTAAGATACGCCTAAAATATTAAGTGGGATCGGCCGGATTTGAACCGACGACCTCAGGTACCCAAAACCCGAATCATACCAAGCTAGACCACGATCCCGATGTGATTGCACAAAAATGTCCCCAATTTAATCTTCTCATAGCGTATGATGATTTTAAATAATAATCCAAATTAAGCCATAATTGTTGCAATTACAGGATTACATCAATGCTGGAAAAATAGCATCAGAAGTAAGAGAGAATGCAAGAAGAAAGAATCATGTTGGTTCTACTCTTGAAGAAATATGCAATTTTATCGAAAAAGAAATTGAGAGTAAAGGTGGAAAATGTGCATTTCCAGTAAATGTCAGTTTAAATGAAATCGCAGCTCATTATACCGCAGAACCTAACGATTCCATAACAGTAAAAGACACTGATCTTTTAAAAATTGATTTAGGAGTTCAGATTAATGGGCACATTGCAGACACTGCAGTTACTGTATGCTATGACCCAAAATATGATTTTCTAGTGCAAGCTGCAGAGTCTGCTCTTAGAGAAGCCATGGCAATAATTCGAGTGGGTACAAAATCAAGTGATGTTGGAAAGACAATAGAGAACACGGTAAAACAGATGGGTGGAATTCCAATAGCAAACCTTAGTGGTCATTCTCTTGAACAATACACAATTCATGCTGGCAAGTCTGTTCCAAACATATGGTCAATTGGATCATTTTCATTTCAATCCACAGAGGCATACGCATGTGAGCCATTTGTCACTACTCCAGAAGGTTCAGGTTTTGTTCGAGAAGGTAAAACTAGAAATATTTTCTCTTTGATTACAAGAAAAAGAACAAAGGATGAAGAGGTAAACAAACTAATCGATACCATCTGGCAAAAATTCAACATGTTACCATTTGCATTAAGATGGCTCATACCAGAGTATAATGAAAAGACTGCAAGAGATCTAATCGAAAGATCAATTAAAAACAAAGTTGTTCGTTCGTACCCAATACTTGTGGAGGCAAATGAGCAAAGAGTTGCCCAAGCAGAACATACGTTTATCCCTAAAGAAAATGGTGTTACTGTAACCACTATTTGACAAGTTCGCCAAAAATTTTGGATATCATCATTTGGCCATTAGCGCATGAAGTGCATTTTTCCATTGTTTTAAAGATAAAGTCTCCTTCTTTGAATTTTCTCTTGTTAGTTTTATTGCAACTGACACATTGCTCAATGGAATATGAATCAAGTACTTCCTTCTTTTTCCTAAAGATCATTGTGCAACTCCAATTGTATTTCCAACTCCAATAACTAGAGCAGATTGGTCTTTTGATGTGTTGGCTCTGATAATATCATAAATTTGAGATGAGACTATATCAGAAGAGTCAGCAATCTCTTTTTTCATCAGAGTGATTGCTTCTTTAATTGATTGCTTTATCACAATTGCATATATTGGAATATTGTGCTTTGTTGCAACCTCTTCTATTTGGAATCTTTCGGTGCCTATTCCTCCAATTGCTGCACCAAATCCTTGTGCAATAGAGCCAGTATCTTCACCTTCAAGCTTTAGTGCTGCATCAACCATTACGATTATGTTAGGTTTCTTTTCAGCAAAAATTTTCTCAAGTGCATCGGCAGGCCTTCCAACTGTGGCAGCTGGCCCTTCAGCTTTCATGAAACAGAGTTTTCGTCCTTCAAAGTCTTTTTCACTCCAGACCGTCTCAAGTGCAATTGATTTTTTTTCGGTATCAAGCATCATTTTTCCAACAATCATAGGACCTATTCCATCTCCAATTGGTTGTCCTTGTTTGAATGCCGATACTGCAATCTTGAGTGCTTCTGCTTCTTCCATAATAAATGGCATCATCATCTGCAATGGTAAAATTAATGGAAAGTTATTTTGTTTCTTTGCAGTTAGGAAAAAGTGTCTTACCATTTTGTAGAACAATTGCAATGTAGCTACTGCTTCCAAAATGTTAGTAATCTTACTTATTTCCAGATGACTGATATTTTGGGATAGACTTTTGACTTGGTCTCTAGTGGAATCTTCTCTTGTTCTCATAATATGTCTAATTTTTGGAACAATTCCGTTAGGATCCATATCTGAAGGCATTATTGTAAAGTATTCAAAAAATCTATCAAGTTTGGAGGTTGGATCTTCAGAAGGTTTTAGAGTGGTTTTGATATAATCAATTAGTTCTTTTCTAGTATCGTCTCGATAAGATTTCAATTTTTCAAGCCCCTTATTAATGTCGGAGGAAGTTATGTAAAGTTGAATTCTTTGCCCATACAACATAAAAATAAAGATAGGTATGATCCAAACCATCCACATTAGTGGGTTAGAATTATCACTAGAGCTGAAAAGCTTGTCTAGACTTGTCGCATTAAAATCCAATAACAAAAAGAACTTTTTTTGCCAAATTAAATCTTTCAAAAAATTAAATCGTTTTAAACAATTGTTACTCACATACTATCATGAATGCAAATGATATAGGAGTTAGATTATCTAAAATAGTAAAATGTACTGTTTTATGGGATGATTATGCACGAAATTTTTATTCAGTAGATTCAAGTTCATACACCTTAAGGCCATCAGTTGTAGTTATCCCCCATAATGAATCAGATATAATCAAAATTATACGATTTGCAAAAAGATACAGCATTCCACTAACTCCTCGGGGAGCAGGAACCGGGCTTGTCGGTAGTGCTTTAGGAAGAGGCATCATAATAGACATGAAAAATCTGGATGAGATAAAACTTGGAAATAATTTTGTCAAAGTGGGCTCAGGAGTTTTCAAGGGGCAACTTGATAAAATATTGAAAAAATACAACAGATTCATAGGTCCAAATCCTTCCATAGGTCCATTCTGTACTATTGGAGGAATGATTGGAACCAATGCCAGTGGGACTCACTCTTTGAAATATGGTAGCATGATAGACAATCTAGTTGAAATCAGAATGGTAAATTCTTCTGGTAAAATAATAAAATTGCCTGATAAGACTGATTTAAAAAAAATTATTGGCATCATACCACCCAGGATTTCAGAATCATTTCCAAAAGTGTCCAAGAATTCCTGCGGATATAGGATTGACAAGATTCACTCAAAAAAAGACATGCATAAAATAATTGCAGGCTCGGAAGGAACTCTTGGCATAGTAACATCTGTAAAAATTAAAACATTTGCACACCCAAAGAAGATTTTGTTACTTGTCATACATTACAAAACATTGTTGGAGGCGGTAAAAGATGTTCAAAGAATTATATCATTAAAGCCATCAGCTATTGAACTTGTAGATAGCAACATAGTAAAGCACATCAAAATTAAAATTCCTTCCAATACTGGTTGTCTCCTTTTTGTAGAATTTGACGACAAGATTGAATCCAATAAGAATTACATTCAAAAAATCATATCAGGTAAAATAATCAGAACTGAATCAAACACAAATAAAATCAAAGAGTTATGGAGTTTTAGAAATTCCGCTCTTGCATTTAGTCTTAAAAGTATTACAAAGAATGAGACTATGCCTACTCTCATAGAGGATGCTGTAGTACCAGTAAAAAGACTGCCATTACTACTAAAAATACTAGACATTATTACCAAAAAGTATGACCTGAAAATGATCATTTATGGACATGCGGGAAACGGCAATCTACACATAAGACCAATCCTAAAGAGAAAAGATAAGCATCTCATCAAGAATATTGCCTCAGAGTTCTTTTCCAGTATAGTAGAAATTGGCGGAAGCATAACAGGAGAACATGGAGACGGGCTTGCAAGGTCAGAGTTTGTAAAATTACAATACAATAATGAAGTATATTCTATTTTTAAAAAGATAAAAAAACAGTTCGATCCTCAAAATATTCTAAATCCAGGAAAAATCATATCAAACCAAAGCACTGTGACAAAAAACCTAAAGTTCTAAAAATTCAAGTCAGTTATTTTATTTTAGTACCAAGTGTTACATCGTCAGGCACTGTTAGCCAAAAAGGCTTGTCATTTAGATCAGCTGCTAGAAGCATGGCACCTGATTCAATTCCTCCAATTTTTCTAGGCTCCAGATTTACAAGTGCTATGACTGTTTTACCTACCAGTTCCTCTGGCAGATAGTATTCCGCCCCACCGATTATAACATCACGTTTTTCATCTCCAAGATCAATCACACCTTTTACAATTTTTGATTTTCCCGGAATTTTTTCAACCTCTATTACCTTTGCTACACGCATGTCCAGCTTTGCAAAATCATCATAAGTAATCAGAGTCACAACATGTGTCAAATTATGACATTAAAATTGATTTCGGAATAAAAAATTGAGTTACCAACAGTTGTTCTTACCGTGTTATAACATAAATATGAAGAAAAAAGAACTCTCCTATGGTTCAGATTCAAGCATCCATTGAGATTGATTCTCCCATAGACAAGGTATGGGGTTTAGTATCTGATCTTGATTCCGAGCCAAAATTTTGGAGAGGAACTAAAGAAGTCAGGAACATCTCAAAAGAGGGGAACGTCATAACAAGAGAGGTTACCATAGCATTCAAAGACTCAAAATGCATGCAGACTGTAACACTTTATCCTAAAGAGAAAATACATGTTCAATTTACAAAAGGAATCATTGAGGGAAGTAAGACGATCACACTGGTTCCACTAGAAAACAAGACAAGACTTGATGTCGCATGGGACATGAAATTATCAGGCATGATGGGCATGTTTACAGGCATGATAAAAAAACACATTCAGAGTGGTACTGAGCAAGCCCTCGAGAGTATAAAGCAAGAATCTCAGAGATAGACAGATGTACTTTTTTGTGGACATAATCAACTACATTCTTGCAGCTATTTTGTTAGGTGTTGCCATAGCATGGATATTTTTGATAAAATCAATGTGGCTTACTTTTCGAGATTCGCCTTTTTTAGATAAATTTAATTCTATGCCACATAATTCTCCAAAGGTATCCATAATTTTGCCAGCTAGAAATGAAGAGGTATTTATTGAAAAATGTATAAATTCTCTTTTAGAACAAGATTACAAAAATTATGAGATAATAGCAATTGATGACATGTCAGATGATAATACAGGTAACATAATAAAAAAAATTTCTAAAGTAAATTCTAAAGTTGTACATGTTCTAGCAGACCCCAAACCTGAAAAATGGACAGGAAAGAATTGGGCATGTTTTGAAGGTTTTAGAAAGTCATCAGGTGAACTATTGTTATTTACAGATGCAGATACATTTCATACAGGAAAGACAATTTCTCTTGCAGTGGATCATCTAATGAGTGAAGAATTAGATGCACTTACAGTCATTCCAAAGATGCTCTGTCTTGATTGGTGGACAAAAATCACTCTACCAGTACTATCCACTTTTCTTCACACAAGATTTTCTGCTTTAAGAGTAAACGATCCTTCTAAAAAAACTGGATATTTTTTTGGTAGTTTTTTCATAATAAAAAGAAAAACGTATGAATCAGTAGGAACTCATGAGGGAGTAAAAAGCGACATTGTGGAAGATGGTGCACTGGGCAAAAAAGTAAAGGAACAAGGATTTAAGCTAAAAATGGTACGTGGGGAACATCTAGTTGAGGCAGTATGGGCAAGAGATTGGGCCACTTTATGGCATGCCCTTAAGAGATTAATGATTCCACTCTACATACAATCAAACAAAGTAGCTGTAGGAATATTCTTTGCAGTACTTTTCTTGCTATTCATGCCATTTCCAATTCTTGCCTATTCTGCAATATTTGCCAACATCTCAGAATCATTTGGTATCTTATGCTGGATTTCATTAATTTCAGTAGGATTATTTTATCTGGGAAGCATCATCGATGCAAAGAAGGGGTTATCGCTAGGATTTCGACATGCATTATTTGCCCCAATTGGTAGTACGGTGATTATAGCCGGGTTTCTGACAGGGATTTTACATGCTAGAAGAAGTAATTCTCTTACTTGGAGAGGGAGAACATATTCCCTATCGGAAACGGTACAACATTCCATTAATTTGTGAGTAAGGATTATACAGTAACCTCGGATACTTTTAGATTCTTGGATAAGACAACTGCAATTTTAGGTGGAACTTATGGAATAATTGTATTAATTTTGGTATTGACGTTTGTGTCTGGACAACAAAAAACAGATCCCATGCATCAAACTGTTACACCACTAGGAAACATTATTCAATCAAATCCTACATCACACTTGAGCTTGGCAGATCTTTTTTCTAAATCTCAGGATGGGGTTGTTCAGATTATAGTTCGTAAAACAAGTGATAATTCTTCAGACAGAGCTATTGGTTCAGGAATTGTATATGATCTCAGTGGACATATTATTACAAGCAATCATGTTGTGGATGACTATCAAAAAATTAGAGTAGTGTTTCATAATGGAGAATCTTACTCTGCCAAAATCACTGGTACTGATCAATTTGCAGACCTTGCAGTAATCAAAGTGGATGCAGATCCCCAAACATTCCATACACTACCACTGGGAGATTCTTCAAAACTTAGAATTGGAGATCAAGTCATAGCTATAGGAAGTCCCTTTGGTTTGACCGGTTCTATGACCACTGGAATAGTAAGCCAGTTAGGAAGAATATTGAATCCTCCTAACATAGGATCATTTTCTATTCCAAATGTAATTCAGACAGATGCTGCAATAAATCCTGGAAATTCAGGCGGTCCCCTTTTGAATGATCAAGGTCAGGTAATTGGCATCAATACAGCAATTCAAACTCAGACTGGAGAATTTTCTGGAGTAGGGTTTGCAATTCCATCAAACACCATGAAGAGAATTATCCCGCATCTCATTCAGGACGGACATTACAAACATCCGTGGTTAGGAGTATCAGGAATATCGGTTGACCCTGACTTGTCAGATAATCTTGGACTTTCTACACAATCAGGATTTCTTATCGAGAATATAGTACCAGATAGTCCAGCTTCTAAAGCAGGCCTACACGCATCAAATCAAACAAAGATGGTAGACGGGATCAAATACAAATTTGGTGGAGATATAATTACTGGAGTTGATAATAGCCCTGTTAAAAAACTAGAAGATCTCCTAAATTATCTTCAAGATAACAAATCCGCCGGGGATAAAATGATTTTGAAGATAAGTCGGGGGGGTAAATCCATGGATGTAACTCTAGTCCTGCAGGAAAGACCTAGTCAATAGCAGCACAAGCATAAATACAACTGTTAAAGCTATCATGACTAGTTGAGCGAGCTCGTCCTCAGTTCTGAGTTGTTAAATAGATTAATCGATGGCAGTGTACCATCAAAGGATGAAGCTTATCAAATTTATCAAGATGCAGAAAGAGACCCTTCAGAACTTTACAAAGTATCCCAATTTTTAAGAAGCAAACACAAGGGCACCATAGTAACTTATTCAAGAAAAGTCTTTTTTAATTTGATAAATCTTTGTCGTGATACATGCTCTTATTGTACTTACAAATCAGAGCCGGGTCAGGCAAAAATTTCAATGTTGTCAAAAAAAGACATTACAGAACTTGTGAATATTGGAAAAAACTACAATTGTACAGAGGCATTATTTGTCACAGGTGAACGACCCGAACAAAAATATCATGAAGCCAGAGCGTGGCTTAAAGAAAATGGATTTTCCAGTACTGCAGAATATCTGGTTCATGCATCAGAGATTGCGCTAAAAGGAGGACTTTTTCCCCACACCAACGCCGGAAATCTCACAAAAGATGAGATGCGCGAGTTAAAAAAGACAAATGTAAGCTTGGGTCTGATGCTAGAGAATTCAAGTGAGAGACTTTCTGAAAAAAACATGGCACACCAATTTGCTCCAAGTAAAAATCCCAAAGCAAGAATTAAAGTACTTCAAAATGCAGGAGAATTAAAAATTCCAATGACTACAGGATTACTGGTAGGAATTGGAGAAAGCCCCTTTGAATTAATTGATTCAATTTATTCCATAAAACAAATTCATGACCAACATCAACATATCCAAGAAGTAATTTTACAAAACTTTCAGCCAAAACAGGATACCCCTATGAGAGATAGTCCTTCCCCACAAGAAAAATACTTTAAAACACTAGTTGCAATGACCAGAATAATTTTTCCTAAAATGAATATTCAGATACCTCCAAATCTTTCTCCCAAATCATATTCATCGTTTCTTTCAGCAGGAATTAATGATTGGGGAGGAATATCACCAATAACTCGCGATTATGTAAATCCAGAATTCCCATGGCCTCAAATTGAAGATGTCAAGAAAGATTGTTTCAATGCTGGATTTCACCTAAGAGCAAGATTTCCAGTTTATCCAGAATTTTTCTCACTAGTAAATCCCGACTTGCAGTCAAAAATGTTAGAAATTGCAGACACTGAAAAACTAGTAAGCAAGGAGTATGTCAAATGAGCATAATTCACACATCTTCATTTGATGCGCTTCTAAGAAACTCAGACCCATTAATATCAGAGACTTTGAATCGTGCCTTGGATGAAAAAGAAATTTCAGTCAGCGAGGCAACAAGATTATTTTATGCAAAAGGACTTGATTTTCACCTAATTGGATTAGTTGCAGATGAGCTAAGAAAAAGAAGAGTTGGAGATATTGTAACATATGTCGTAAATCGAAACATCAACTTTACCAATGTCTGCATAAAACAATGTGGTTTTTGTGCATTTAGCAGAGACTTTCGTGAAGAGGAAGGATACTTTTTACCAATGGATGAGATAGTGCGACGTGCTAAGGAAGCACAGGCATTAGGTGCCACAGAAGTTTGTGTTCAAGCAGGATTACCTCCAGATATGGAAGGAGGTATGTATGAGAATATTTGCAGAGCCATTAAATCAGAAGTTGGCGATATTCACATCCATGGTTTTTCACCTGAAGAAGTTCTATACGGGGCTACAAGATCAAATATTTCAATTAAAGAATACCTAATTAGATTAAAAGATGCCGGAGTAAATTCACTACCAGGAACTGCAGCCGAAATTTTAGACCAAGCAATGCGAGATAAAATTTCCCCTGGCAGAATCAGTGTCAGCAAATGGATTGAAGTTATCAAGACTGCACACAAAATAGGAATACCGTCAACTTCAACTATCATGTTTGGTCATCTGGAATCACCAGAGGATAGAGCAAAACACATTGCACTGATCAGAGACATACAAAAAGAAACAAAAGGATTTACCGAGTTTGTTCCATTAAATTTCATTCATTCAGAAGCTCCCATGTACAAAGAGAATCTACACCTTAACATCAGAAATGGGGCGGATGGAAAAGATGTCTTGCTGATGCACGCAATATCAAGAATAATGTTAAACAATCACATTAACAACATCCAGACATCGTGGGTAAAAGAAGGGGCCGAGATGGCACAACTAACATTGTGCTGGGGGGCAAATGACTTTGGTGGAACGCTCATCAATGAAAGTATTTCCACCGCAGCAGGATCTGGACATGGGCAATTATTAAAACCAAAAGACATTAGACAAGTAATAAGACAAATAGGAAGAATTCCTGCCCAGAGGACAACATCTTACAAGATAATCAAGACTTACACCTCTGAAGATGGTAAAGACCCACTAGATGAAGTTCAAAATATATCTAGGTTTGGTTCATATCATGAATTAATAAAACTGGATAGATATAGGTACAAAAACAATAGGCGAAACTAGTTGTCATATTGTGATGACATACTCAAAAGATCAAAGGCCCTCCATTTAGACGAATGTGAAGCAATCTCAATACAGAAAAATATTACAACGGTAAGAATAACTGATTCTGAAATAGCAGAGATAAAGCACAATCAAGAAGATTCCGTTGCTGTACGCATAATTCATGAAAAGAAGATAATGTCGGCTAGATCATTTTCAGGCAAAGAAGAAAATTTCCTAGATAAAATTTTAAAGACAAAATCATTTGTACAGCCAAAGAATTTTTGGAAATCACTCCCATTTCCTTCGCATATATTGAAGATAGAAAGAACACATGATCCGCAACTTGCCAACATATCAGGCAATACAGCAATTGATATTGTAAATGAAATGATCAATTCTGCCACTCATGGAAAGATAACAAGAATATCAGGTTCGCTCAATATCGTTTCAGAGAGTTTTCAGATAAGAAATACTAATGGTTTGGATTGTTCAGACGATTCTACATTTATCTCAGGAACAATAAATGCAGAGTCTGAATCAGACTTGCCTGTCAGCGGCATAGGCATGAATTGTTCAAGAACTCTGAATAGTTTTTCAGCACAAGATGTTGGCAATGACGCTTCAGAGATGTGTATAAACTCAATTAATCCAAATAGAGTTGAACAGGACTCGTATGACATAATTTTTGAGCCTTATGCATTTGGGGAGTTGTTGGCATTTGTTTTTTCTTCAAACTTTAATTTGAAGACATATTCTGAGAAACGAAGTTGCTTTTCAGACAAATTAGAAAATAGCATTTCAAACGAGAATTTTAATCTAATAGATGACCCACATAGTCCAGACGGCATAGGCAGCAAGTCATTTGATGATGAGGGGACTCCAACATCTCCTCGATTTCTAATAAAATCAGGTGTCTTGACTGGTTTATTTTCAGATTCTTTTGAGGCATTCAAGAATGGAACAATTTCAAGTGGAAATGCAGGCAGGCCCGGGTCACCAATGGGAAGATCTACCCAGTCTATTCCAATTCCCATACCACATAACTTGAAAGTTCCAAATGGTAATCACAGTAAAAATGAAATTATTCAAGAAACAAAGAAAGGATTGTTGATTGGCAGATTGTGGTACACATATCCTGTAAATCCAGAACAGGGAGATTTTTCCTGTACTGCACGAAGTGGAATAAGAATAATAGAAAATGGTAAAATAGTTCATCCCGGCAAGTCTGTTAGAATAGTTCACAACTTGAAAACAATGCTCAAGAATATTTTATCAGTTGGAAATGATTCAAAAAATATTCTCCAGTGGAGTTCTTTACCATCCATAACACCTACTGTCAAAGTAGGTTCAGTAAAAGTAACTCCGATCTAAAGAGACGGCAGAACAAACTGCATGCCAATTCCTATTACATATAAAATAAGAAGCATTATCCCAGATTTTAGACCCATCTTGTTTCTAAACATGGGAATCAATGCAATAATAGTAATTAGTGTAACAAGTATCATTTGATTTTCTAATATCGCCGTGTTAGGTATTTTTGCTGTAAAGCCCCTGTAACTCATGGCTGCAAAAATGGCAACAGAGAGCAGTAGTGTATTGTTGAGTATTTTAGAACCAAGCACATTTGCTACTGCAATAGATGCACCACTTGCACTTTTTCTTGCAAGAAAGATCATGGATATTTTTTCAGGCATTTCACCTGCAAGCGGACTAACTATAACTGCAAGTACAACAACTGAAACACCAAAGTCTACAGATACCCCTTCAAGAGCATGTACAAATGGTTCTGCACCAATAAAGATTCCAACAGTTCCTGCAACAAACAAAATCATGGCTCTTGTAAAGTGCTTTTTTGATTTTATTTGTGAACGATTTTCATGAAGATTTACCTCAAATGGTACCATTTTCATTGCCTTCTTTTCTTTCTTCATCTCTCTAAAAGCAAATCCCATATAGACTGCAAACATTCCTGCAAACACTATTCCATCCATTATATCATATCCGTTGATGAACATAACCGCACCAGCAACAGCCGTTATTATTAGAAAAATTTTGTCCAGTCCAAATTCTTTAACATCAATGAATTTTTGTGGAGCTTTTGATAGGCGTGTAGTTGCTATAATTAACATGATTGCCAATCCAAAAGTCATCATGAATAAATTACTTCCAAGGGCAGATCCTATCGCAGTACCATATGATCCGTGTTTTGCAGCAGCAACAACTATCCCTATTTCTGGCAATGTTGTTGCCACACTAAGTAATGTCCTGCCTACAAATCTACCGCCCCATCTTTCTGCAAGGTGTTCGGCTCCATCAGATAACAACCAGCTAGCAAAAATTAATTCCCCTAACCAGCCAAGTAATAAAAGCACATTAGCGGCCACTGCATATTTGTATCAAATCAAGTATTATTATTTGTGACTAAATTAAATTTCAGTCAATTGGAATAAAAAGATCAATAAAGAATTGCAATGATAAAAAGCGATTTATTTTTTGTTAATCTTTAACAATAATCATAGTAAGCGTAGATTTTATTCCATCTAATTTCCTTATTTGATCAGTTATAGTCTCCCTCAATGATTCCATTGAATCAGATTCAATAATCATCAATACATCGTAGACGCCATAAACTGGATAGGCTTCTTTTACATGAGGTATTTTTTTTAATTCGTTTACAATTTGGAGTTCTTTTCCAAGTTCTGCATTCATCAAAACAAACGCACTATGCATGTAAAAAGTCAGTATGTCTAGAATAAAAACAGATTGAATTTGTCCAAAAAAGCTATTGTTAAGCTTAAAAAATTCACCCAGCTAGAATTAATAAGGTATAGTACGGTACCAATACCGTAACATGAAGACTAGAATGACATACATATCAGTTGAAGTGGCAGACCACTTCTCGGATTTCATCATAAAAAGAGACGAGCAGGTATTAGATGCAGTAAAAGCACGAACTAGAGACTTTAGCACCATTTCCATCCTAAAATTGTTGTATCAACTAAGATGTAATTCCATGACTTTCTCTGATCTATATGTAAAATCAAATATCAGAATGAAGAGATCGTTTCTAAATTACCTTCATCTGTGTGTATCATACAATTTTGTAAGTAAGGAACCCAGTGGGTCAAACATGGTATATTCCATAACTGACAAGGGAAGGACAATGTTAGATCTATTCATGCAAAAAAGCAACAAGAATACAATTACATAATTCTTTTATTCCAATCACATGGAGCAGATTCATTGGGAATTACTTACAAAGATGCAGGTATTGATATCAGCAAGATAAAGCAGAGTCAGTCAAGCATAGGAAAACTCATTGCGTCGACTCATAGGTTACAAAAAAAGGCAAAGACATTGTCAGGATTTGGACATTATGCAGGAATTGTAGAAATACCAGGTGGTACATTATTGGCAACTCATACAGATGGTGTTGGAACCAAAGTCATGATTGCACAATCTATGAAAAAATATGACACTGTTGGAATAGATTGTGTTGCAATGAATGTAAATGACATAATATGCACTGGTGCAGTTCCCATATCTTTTGTTGACTATATAGCAGCTAATAGAAATGATCAAGAAATATTCAAGCAAATAGTTAGAGGACTTGTAAAAGGTGCAAAAGAGGCTCAGGTTCCCATAGTGGGTGGTGAGACTGCAATATTGCCCGATTTGATATCAGGAAAGAATTTTTCTTTTGATTTAGCAGGAATGGTTGTAGGAATTCTCAACAAACGAGACTTGATTCTTGGTAACAAAATAAAAAAAGGAGACATCATTATCGGGGTAAACAGTAGTGGGCTACACTCAAACGGATATTCACTTGCAAGAAAAGTTCTCTCAAAATACTCTATGCGAGAAAAGATAAAGGGCCTTGGAGTTCTTGGCGATGCACTTCTTGCACCCACCAAGATCTATGTCAAACCAGTTTTACAGGCCATCAAGGAATGTAACATTCATGGACTGGCACACATAACAGGCGGTTCATTTACCAAGCTATTAAGACTAAAAAAGACAGGATTCATGCTAGATAACCTGCCTGAGCCCCCTACAATATTTCAGATAATTGAGAACCAAGGCGTTGCAAAAGAAGAGATGTACAAGACATTCAACATGGGAATTGGATTTTGCATAATTGCACCAAAAGAAGAAGAAGCAAGAATAAGTCAAATCTTCAAAAAACATGGATTCCACAATAGGCAAATTGGTAAGATAATTGAGAAAAATGGCGTCCACATAGACAATCTAAGAATAGCATAGTTACATGTGAAAATAGGGAATTTTACTTGAGGATTCTAGATTAGGATTTAATACCCAAATTCATTCTAACAAGTCGTGCAAAAAGCAGGTGTGACATTTGAGGATGCGTGTAAAGAGATATCTGATAATCTCCTTTCCATTTCCAATCCTACAGACAAGGATACAAAAAGAGAAGTCAAAAGAATTTGTATAAAATACGCTCTAGAGAGAATTCCAAGAAATTATGAGATACTTGCACATGTAACAGGAAAAGACTATGTGCTACTTCAAAAAGCCCTAGTAAGAAAGCCCGTCAAGACAGCATCTGGTGTTGCCGTAATTGCATTGATGCCAAAGCCATATGCATGCCCACATGGAAGATGTAGTTACTGTCCTGGAGGTATAGAGTTTAACACTCCAAATAGTTACACAGGACGAGAGCCTTCAACACAAAATGCAATAGCAAATAGCTATGATCCGAAAAAACAAATTTTAGACAAACTTGAGCACCTCATAGCATATGGTCATGACAGTACAAAACTAGAACTAGTGATAGTGGGAGGAACATTTCTTTTCATGCCTCGTAGTTATCAGACCAATTTCATTAAATCATGTTTTGATGCGTTAAACGGATTTGATTCACCAGATTTAGAATCAGCCCAGAAAAATAATGAGAAAGCAAATTTTAGAAATGTTGGATTTACAATTGAGACCAAACCAGATTATTGTAAAAAAGAGCATGTAGACTGGATGTTAGAATATGGGGTAACAAGAGTGGAGATAGGAGTACAGAGTCTTCATGAAAAAGTATACGAGATTGTAAACAGAGGACACACATACAAGGACGTAATTGAATCATTTCAGATATCAAAAGATGCAGGCTATAAGATTGTGGCTCACATGATGCCAGGTCTTCCTTCAATGACTCCAGAAGATGACATTTCAGATTTTAAGAAATTATTTTCCGATCCTGAATTAAGGCCAGACATGCTAAAAATATATCCTACTTTGATACTTGAAAATACTCCACTCTATGATACGTATAAGGAAGGAAAATTTACGCCATATTCAGATGATGCGATGATAAAAGTCCTAACAGAGATTAAAAAAATAATTCCAAGATGGGCAAGAATAATGAGAGTTCAAAGGGAGATATCATCAGATCAAATAGTTGCAGGGCCTAAACTTGGAAACTTGCGTCAAATTGTACAGCAGAATCTAAAAAAACAAAACATCTCTTGCAAATGTATCAGATGTAGAGAAGCAGGATTATCTGAGAACATGATAAACATCGATGACATAAAACTACACAGAGAGAATTATGATTCTTCACATGGACATGAAGTTTTCTTGTCGTATGATGATTCCAAGGATAAAATATTTGGATTTTTAAGATTAAGAAAACCAAGTGATATGGCACATAGAAGTGAAGTTGCCGGAAATACATGCATAGTAAGAGAGATTCACGTATACGGCAAGTCATTAAAATTGGGAGAAAGAGACCAGGATGGAATACAGCATTTAGGATTAGGAAAGAACTTGGTCAGCGAGGCAGAGAAGATTTCCAAGGAAGAATTTGACTCAAATAGATTGTTAGTAATAAGTGCCGTAGGAACAAGAGAATATTATCGAAAACTTGGTTACGTTCCTCTTGGTCCATACATGTCAAAGGATTTGAAATAATGGAAGAAGAGCAACAAATTATCGGTAGAGGAACTTGGATAGACAAACTTGCAGATGACTTGTTACAAAGAGAAAAGGCACTTGGAAGAAAAACGGACCTAATCAGAGTAGAAAGCGGCCTAGGAGCATCAGGAATTCCTCACATTGGAAGTTTAGGAGATGCAGTTAGGGCATACGGAGTAAAACTAGCTCTTGAAAATTTTGGATACAAATCTGAATTAATTGCATACTCTGATGATTTAGATGGATTACGAAAAATCCCGGAGGGTTTGCCAGAATCGCTAAAAGAATACATTGGAAAACCCGTCTCTTTTATTCCGGATCCATTTGGATGTCATGATTCTTACGGTCTACATATGAGTAGTCTACTTCTGGATGGTCTTGACAAACTTGGAATACAATACAAGTTTCAACGAGGAGTTGATACATACCGAAATGGATTACTCAAAGACCAAATCCATACAATATTGACAAACAGTAAAAAAATTGGTGAAAAGATAGCTGAGATGGTAGGTCAGGAAAAATACCAAGAAACACTACCATATTTTCCGGTATGTGCAAATTGTGGCAGGCTGTATACTGCAATGGCATACGAGTATTTGCCTGATGAAAAGAAGATCAAATACAAATGTGCAGATACGACAATTGGTTCAAGACCATTACAAGGATGCGGCCATGATGGGATTGCAGATATTACAAAAGATCTAGGCAAACTTCCTTGGAAGGTAGAATTTGCTGCAAGGTGGCAGGCCTTTGACATCAGATTTGAGGCATACGGTAAAGATATCATGGATTCAGTCAAGGTAAACGACTGGGTATCAGAAGAGATTCTGAATTTTCCACCTCCAACTCATGTAAAATATGAAATGTTTCTTGACAAAGGAGGAAAAAAGATATCAAAATCACTTGGAAATGTACTTACCTCACAGGCTTGGCTTAGATACGGTACACCAAAAACAATTCTACTATTACTTTACAAAAGAATCACTGGAGCACGTGAAGTAGGTATTGACGACATACCTGCCCTAATGGATGAATACAATGAACTTGAAAATATTTACTTTGGAAAAATAAAGCTGGACAATGAGACCAAAGTAGTAAGATCCAAGGGGTTATACGAATATGTGAATTTACTAAATCCTTCAAAGACTCAAAAGTCATATGTCAATTACAGATTGTTAATTCAACTCTGTAGGATATTTAGAGAAAATAGGATCCCTCTTGTTACAAAAAAACTAATGGAATACGGAACAATAAAAGAATCAAGTCAAGAAATAGACGAACTAATCACACTTGCTGGAAATTATGCAGATGATTATGACAATCCAACAAAAATTGAGATTCAATTAGATGACATTTCAAAAAATGCCTTGACCAATCTAGTAAGTATTTTATCTTCTGAAGAAGAGCCAGTGGACCTTCAAAATACAATATATCAAATTGCAAAGGATAAAGGCATGCAACCAAAAGACATGTTTAGAATATTATATCAAATAATACTAGCATCAGATAGGGGTCCAAAAATTGGACCTTTAATCATAGACATTGGAAGAAAAAAAGTTGCTGCTGCAATTTCAGAATATTTGTAAGACATGGCACATAGCGAACACAATAGACCCAAGGGTTCAGGCGTAATACTAATTGTAATAGGAATTTTAATTTTTTTCTTTGCTCCAAGATACTACAAGCAAGATCTCATGGGAGGTTTGGCAATCATGGTTCTAGGCTTTGTGCTTGGTGGAATTGGCTTTTACATCGCTTTTTTGAAAAAAAGAATATAATTTCAAGCACGACCCAAAAGCAATACTTTTCTTACCTCAAACCAATGTTCTTTTGATGGGACTTTTTGGACGTGCAAAAAAGGATTCAGAGAAACCTCAATACAGTTTAGATAAGAAAAATCAGAAATCTACTGAAAATGAGACTTTCCAAGAAGAAATTATTGATCTAAAAAAAGATATTCAAGATGCAGCAGTAATGCTAGGAACCTATTCTCAAGAATTAGAAAAAGCAAAGACTGAACTTGACGCTGTTACTCTAGAACTTAAAACCTCAAGAGAGGAAGTAGAAGATGCAAGAAGTGAAATTCATTCCATAAGAACAGAGCGAGATTCAATATCAAACCAAATAAAAGTTTCAAAAGAAGAATTAGAATTAACAAAATCACAATATGTACAAAATGACGTAGAACGAATAAAGCGGCAAATCAGTGAAGCGCAATATGAATTATCAAAAATAAATTCTGAAAAAGAGTCGGTTGCTTCAGAGTTGGAAGAATTGAGATCTAAGGTATCATCCACAAGAGAAGAATATGAAAAAATTTCATCATCCAATGAAATGAAGAAAAAGGAGATCGTGCTATCAAAGAAAGAGTTAGAGTTCATAGAAACAGAGCTTGCCACAGTAGGAAGAGGTGACAATACACGAAAAATTGTCGAGGCGGCAGGAGCTGTTGCTGCATCAATTAATGCAAAATATGAAGATACCAAAAAAGAATTAGAGATAATAAAAGTAGCTCTTGCAAGAACAAAAGAGGAATACGAAATGGCAAAAAAAGAGATAGAGACGCTAAAGAGTAAAATCGATGAAAAAAATATAAACGAAACATAGTTTTAGAAAAGTATCGCCATTAGGCATCCTTTTAAGATATGAATGCCATATTGACTTGTGAACGAGGCTTTTGTTTTATTAAATGTCGATTATAAACAACAACAAAACATAGTAGCAACTGCAAAAAAAATTCCAATAGTAAAAGAAGTAAAGACGGTTTATGGAATTTATGATATTTTGATAATCATACAATCAGAAAATATGCAAGATATCAAGACTGCAATTGACGTAGATTTACATAAAATTGACGGAATAAACAACATCACCTCACTTATTTCCGTAAACTAAATTGTCTCAAGAATATGAAATCATCATAGTTGGAGGCGGACCTGCTGGATTATCTGCAGGAATATTCATAGCAAGACAAAAGGTATCATGTCTTTTAATTTCAAAGGATTTGGGCGGGCAGCTAAATCTAATACCTAAACTTGAGAATTATCCAGGAACCATAATGTCAAGTGGGCCATTACTTGCAAAAACCCTTGAAAATCAATTCCTAATGTTTGGAGGCGAGATGATTTACGATACAGTTGAGAGAGTAGATGAGATAGAAACCGGAATTAAAGTCAAAACAACTCGTTCTGAATACACAGCAAAATCAATAGTTGTTGCACCAGGAAAAGTGCCAAATAATCTAGGTATCGAAAATGAATCCACATTTATGAATAAGGGGATACACTATTGTACAAAATGCGATGCGCCATTTTATCAAGGTAAAACAACTGCAGTAATTGGAGTGGGAGCTTATCTTTTAGAATCAGGCATTTTACTTTCAAGAATGGCGTCAAAAATATACATGATCTACAAAGGAGGTGCACTGGGAGGAGACAAAGAAATGATTGCAGCAATTGAAAAGAAAGAAAACATAGAGCTTGTTCCTCAATCTTCTGTCAAAGCAATTACTGGGGGAAACAATCTTCAGTCAATTACAATTGTAGACAATTCTGGAGTTGAAAAGGTTGTAAATATTGATGGACTTTTTATTGAGATGGGTTCAAAGATAAATCTTGATTTTATAAAACATCTAGTAAAAATCAATACCAAAAGTGAAATCGAGATGTCAAGTGATGGAAAGACATCGCATCCAGCCATATTTGCAGCAGGTGACGCATCAAGTATTCCTTACAAGCAAATTGTGGCTGCCTGTTCTGGTGGTGCCAATGCAGGATTATCAGCCTTCAATTATGTTGAAAAACTTAAGGGAAGACCTGGAATTCGAGCAGACTGGAAGAAGACCATAGGCGACACAGTATTTCATTACTAGTATAATTCTTTCATAAAATTAATTTTCTTGAATAGGGAATTTAACAAGTTGTCTTCTAAGAGCTAGTGAAAGACCAATTGACGCACATGAGATAATAGCCGCCGTGAAAAATATGAGATTATACGAATCAGGAGTTGGAAATGCACCAACAATTCCAGTCAATGTGGTCTTGTGAGTTTGCATGTACATTCCAGCTATTGCAGGACCAACTGATGCACCGATAATTCGAATAAGCGTACTCATTCCAAGTGACACTCCAATATCTTTTCTGGGGGAGGTCAGCATTATCACATTCATTGCACCAACATTTGTCAATGAAAGACCCGTAGACAAGATTGCAAGATTTGCTGAAACTAGAAATTCTGTAGAATGATACATGTAAAGACCAACAAATCCAATTGTACTGATTATACTTCCCAGTATGATGGGTTTTGTAGATCCAAGTCTTGATACAATAAAACCAGATGTGGGTCCAAAGATCAACAAAACAATTGCAAATGGAAGTTGGACATTACTAGTCATTAGTGGATCTTCGCCAAATCCTAACGGTGATGGACTTCTAACAAGTACAGGTATTGTCTGAAATACCATGAACATGGACATACCCACAATCATTATCATTATGTTAGCAGGCAGAATGGTTTTGTTTGCCAATATTTTCATACTAACAAGTGGCGAGCTAGATCTTTTTTCAATTATTGCAAATAATATCAAGTAAACTACACCTATAACAACAAGACCCATCATGGCAAATGAATTAGAATCATCGCCATTTTCCACCATTGTCAATGCCATCAAAAATGCGCCAACAGAAACTGTTAGCGTAATTGCCCCTTGAATGTCAATTTTATTTCTAGAATCATTTCTGCCCTCATCAATTTTTCCACTATTTGCATGTAAATGAGGTTCTTCCACATGTATGAAACGTGCTACAATTACAAGTAATGCAATCGATATGGGAATTATTGAGAAGAAAGTAGATTGCCAGCCAAAATTTTGTATTAGATGGCCACCAGAAACCAGACCGATTACCGCGCCTGTTGCAAACATTGACGATATGATACCTTGACCAATTGCGAGTTTGTTTCGTGGAAATAATTCTCTAATTATTCCAAATGCAATAGGGAACATGGACATGCCTATACCCTGGATGATACGGACTAGGAGCATTTCGTAGATATTTGTGACAAATCCTCCCAGTGATACTCCAAGTACATATATTGCCATTATTATCAATAGAACTTTTTTTCTTCCATAGATATCAGAAAGCTTACCAGTGATAGGAGTCATGATTGCTCCAGCTATTAGATAAGTGGTAAGAATCCATGATGACATACCGTAAGATATATGAAAATCTTTGATCAAATCTGGAATTGCAGGAATCAGCATGGTTTCAGCATACATCACCATGGTAGCAATCAAACTTAGAATTGCCAGAGTCTTCCATGCAGATGCAGAAATTTTTTCTGGAATATTTCCATTATTTGATTTTGACAAGGTCATCTAGATCAAGCGATCCTTTTGTTTCCTGTTACAGACGAAAATGATTTTTCCAACTCAAATGACGTTGCCAAATTTTTAGAAATTTTACGAAGCGTGTCAAGAGTTATCTGGATATTATCATCTGAAATATTTTTAGTGGAAGATCTTCTTATTTTTAGAGCACATTCAGCCATGGACTCCCATAGAGAATCAGCTTTAGATGTAAGATAGATTCTATTTGCCCGTCTATCAGTTAAATCGGGTTTTCTTTTTAATAGTCCATCCTTTTCCATTTTATCAATCACTGGAACTAATGTCGCACCTTCAATTCCCACCTTATCAGCAATCTCTTTTTGTGTTAGACCAGGTTGTAATACAAGAGCTCCAACTACACGCCATTGACTAAGAGTAACCCCGACATTTCTTCTAAGCTCAACATCAAGAGATCTCTGAAAAGATTTTGCGGTACTATTTACAATAAACCCCACACTATTTTCAAAATCATATTTTATCATACTTAGAGTACTAATCATTAGTATACTAATCATTATAAATCTTCATTGAAAAACTAGCGATTTGCTTATATCTTTAGCAAACTTGTACGCATTATGACTAAAGAGATCGATGTGATAGGAGTAAAAGTTCTGGAACAAAACGGTGTCAACGTAGAAGAGCTGTTAAAAGCTCTCATTTACAATGCATCCGTAGAGTTTACAGCTTACTATTACTTTACAAATCTAAGAGCACATTGTGTAGGAATGGAAGGAGAGGGTCTCAAAGGAGTAATCGAGGATGCAAGAATGGAAGACCTAAGCCATTTCGAGTCTTGTCTGTCTAGAATCTATGAGCTTGGTGGAAAATTACCACTCAACGCACAAGATTTTATCAAGATGTCAGGCTGTGAATTTCTCCAACTTCCAACAAATCCAATAGATACAAAAGCAATTTTAGAAAAATGCCTAAAGGCAGAACAAGGAGCCATTGTAAATTGGAATAAAGTGTGCATTATGACACATGGAAAAGATCCAGCTACATACGATGTTGCAAAAGACATCCTAAGAGAAGAGATAGAACACGAAGCGTGGTTTTTGGAATTACTTTATTCAAGACCATCTGGTCACATGAGAAGAAAATTCCCTGGAGAGAGACCTCACACCCACAAGCATTCAAGAGCTTTGGGTTAAACAAATTTTTAATTTTTTATCACATCAGATAATTGTTCAGATTTTCATGAAAGGATCAGATAAATATCAATAGACAAATTAAAGACACGATAATCACAATTGATAGTAATAATTTGCGGCCTACCAGGTGTTGGAAAAAGTACGCTAGCAAAAAATTTAGCCCCCATGATTAATGCTATCATCTTATCTTCAGATAAAATTAGAAAGGAATTATTTCCCAATCCCACATACTCGTCATTTGAGCGAAAGTTGGTCTATGATATCATGATCATGTTAGCAAAATATCTTAATGATGCAAAATGCAATTGCATACTTGATGCCACTTTTAATCGGGAAGACTCTAGAATGGAAATAAAAGAGAAACTACGACTCGGCGACAAACAATTTTACATCGTAGAATGTTTTTGCCCAGATGAAGTTGTTCTCTCACGGCTAAAATCTCGTAAAGATGACTATTCAGATGCAACTATAGAAGTATATCAAAAAATGAAAAAAATCTATGAATCGGTAAAAGTTGAGCATGTTGTAGCAGATACGACACTTGACCCACAAGAAAACTCTCATAGAATCACAGAAGAGATCAAGGCAAAACAATGAGTACACATCTAATGATATGAAGATGTGTTAGGCATGCTTGAACATAAAAAGCGATTTAGCAGTAGGTTATGGTAATTCTTCAGAACTTGGTGCACAGTACTTATGAACCCATTTACCCGTAGGATTTTTTGCGATCTCTTCACCAGATTTAATGGGAGCATTACATTCAGAGCATGTAGTCTTAAATTTCGCTTTCATGTGATTACCACATAAGACAGATAGATAAACTATCAAAGATGTAGACAGATAGCCAACTAGAACTAATTACTACAACAAATTCTTTTTATCAAACCAAAACTTGTTCTGGAATTTAAGTAGAAAAATAGCCCATTTTATCCAATATTAGGCAAGGATTGGTAGTTGGATCTTTTAGACAGGTGGGATTCCAGTCAGAAAAGCATCATACAATAATCCAGATATCATACCATTACTGATGAAATTTGTTCGTGTCTAGTAATATTTTTAATTCCTTTCTTGCATCAATACTAATTTCAAGTATGTTCATACCTGCATATGCATTACAATCTAGTATTTTAGATCCAAATTTACAAGTTACCTTTGACTATCCGGATGTAATAAGACAAGGAGATAAGTTTGTTTTATCATCAATCATAAAATCTACTGCAGATAATATATCAAATATTACTTTAACAATATCCTCACCAGAATTGTACACATCCAACAATACTTTCAAGTTGATAAAACTTGTAAAAGATTCTACTTTTGGAAATGACTTTAAACTAAATATAAGAAGTGATACACCTGATGGAGAATTTGTTGTAAATGCCCAAGTCACATATTTTATCAAAGGAATGTTCGATGCCAATCCTATCAAGAATACATTTACTCGGGCTTTTCATCTAAATGCCCAATCAAAACCAATTGTCGGATTTGAAATCCAGTCTCCAGACAATGTGTTTTCAGGGGAGCCCTTTTCAATAAAAGGTACAATAAAAAATCATGGAGCTAAAGCACAAAATATCCAGTTAAACGTATACTCTTCGGATATCAAACTAGAGGGCAAAAAGTCATTCTCATTGTCTACCCTAGATTCTGGAAAAAATACAGATTTTGAGTTCGTAGTCAATACATCAAAAGATCTCGACATTCCAACCCATGCAATTATTCATATCAATGGTACATATTTTGACGATTTGAACAAATCATATTCAATTGAAAATTCAGTCAACATCTTTGCAAGGCATAGAGGAATGTTGGAGGTGGGAGATTCAAATGGATTATGGATTGGCAACTTTTTCATTGCTCCAGTAGTAGGAGTTGGAACAATTGTCTCTAGTGCGATAGGGTTTTTCATATTTCTATGGCACTTTAAAAACAAGAAAAAAACAAAAAAGAATAAAAAAACAAAATCATAGCATCATCCTTAAATAACCTCAATTGAGTTTTCAATCAGACTACAAAATGGTAAAACCAATAGTTTACGGTGCAATAGGCGGAGGAGTCGCAGTTGCCATAGCAGTAGTTGTCATATTTGCATTCCACTCATCAACTCAACAATATGCATTATCAGTCGAACCAAAAACTGAGATGGTCATGGGCGTAGGAAATGTAGTACGAATATACGTCCAAAATACAGGTTCGTCACCACTAACTAATGTCAAGGTAGACTATGGGACAAGTTCAGAACCAGTATTACCAATTTTAAATCCAGGTGACAAGGTCATGTTTTCACCACCAGCAGGCACAAAGACGGTTACAGTAACTGATGATCAAAACATCACTGTAATGAAACCCATCTCAGAAACAATGTAAGGTAATTAAAATTACGCCAAAATCAAAAATTTATTTCATTCCTTAAATCATGTTCATTAGCAAAAAGAATTGCAATTGAGTGGTCATGCTAAAGGCTTTCAAAACATTCAGTGCATGCTCACACAGATTTGGTTTTGTTAATGGTAACCTTTTGGTATTCCTCTGGATTTTCCTCTTTTAGTCTTTGGAAATAGACCTCTTCGTATGGCATTTCAGCAAGTTTTGCTAAATTTCTATTTAAATAAAAGATTCACAAATTTTGCTAGACTGGGTCAAATATTTCACAACTGACAAGCGTGGAAATTACAAGAGACTTTATGTCAAAGTAACTGACTTTTAATCAAGCATTTCTTACATATTTGCTGAGAGAAGATGAATGATAGTTTCACAATTAAAAAAATCAAGGACAAAATAGACAAGGAGGAAGGCCAACTAAGAAAATCTATAATCGAGGTAGAAAGAATTTGGGAAGATACAGGTCTTGAACCAAAGGATCCGACATATCTTGTTGAAAAAACAATGAGATTTGAAATGGCTCAAGAAAATATTACTAAAGTTTTTTCGTTACTCAATGAGACAATTAACGATTATAAGAAACTCTGTTCAGAGTTGGAAAAAACAGATGATGATAATTCAGAGAGCTAGTATGAAAAAATAAAATTAATTCATAGTTGCAATGGCTTGTGCAACATCTGTTTTACTAATTATGCCAACAAGCCTATTTCGTGATGATACGACTCCGGCACCGTGTATTTTTTTATCTAGAAGGATCTTACAGACTTTAGCCAAGTCATCATCATAGTTCACGGAAATTATTTTACCAGTCATCAGATCTCTTGCCGGAGTTATTTTTCCAAAACCGGATTCAGAAGCAAATCCTTTCCTGAAAACAGTAACAGAGAGATTAGGTTTTTGGTCTTTTATGATTTTTTTATTTCCAGATTGAAGCGCTGTTTTGAAAATATCTTTGAATGATAACACCCCGATTGGTTCTTCATTTTCATCTCTAAGAATGATACGTGAAATTTTCTTTTTAATCATTTTTGAGATTACCTTGTATAGAGGATCGTCGGCATACGCCCATGAATACACGGATGTCATGAATTCTCCCACTGTTCTTTTACCAGCATAATTTTCAGCATAAAATTTTGTCAAATCTGTCTTTGTAAGCACCCCTTGAACTTTGTCGCCAGTACTTATTGCAAGAGAGCTTATCTTTTCATCAAGCATTGTAGTAGCGCATTGTTTGATGGTAGTATTTGGACTTGCCATTACAAGACCCTTCATAATTTCTTTCAGAGGGATTTCATCCATGGTGCGTTTTGTCTTGTCATCTAGAAGAAACAAAGCCAAGTCTTTTTCAGACACTATTCCAATGGGTTTTGCCTTATGAGTTACAATCAATCTACTGATTTTATGATCTAGTAGTGTTTTTACAACATTTGAGATTTTATCATCTATTTTAATCGTTATTGGTGTATTCATCAGATCCTTTGCTAGTTTCATAAATTGAGTATAAAATCATAAGAATAAAAGTCTCATGGAAATTATCAGATTTGAGTATGAGATATAATTTTAGGATGTATGATTGTCCGTATTGTTCAATTCATGCATTTGTTCGTTGACTTTGGTAACTGCGGTGTATAATTGAAACAGTAATTCATTACTAGGGTCGGTTGCTTCCAATATCTTACGGTCAATGCCATATTCTTCTATTTTTTCCCACATTTCATCAAGCGATAATTCAGAATTCAAATACTCCCCGATGAATTGAATAAAACATATCTTTTAAAATTTTCTGCATACTATTTTGTGATCGCAGTGTGATTTTATTTTACATTGTAACTTTTCTGTAGAAAGATCTTTTTACTATTTCAACAATAGTAGTATAAACAGCTACGATGATTGTTATCATTACAAGAAGCGAAATAGAAATTGGAGTCAATCCAAATTCTTTACCCAAAATTGTGTACGGTATGATAAAGACAACACAAATAATTGCAATTGTGGCAAGAACAAGATATTTTCCTGGTTTTGATTTTATCAAAGGTCTGCTGGTACGTATTACAAGCACTATAAGTGCTGAGGAAAATATACTTTCAATAAACCAGCCAGTCCTAAACTGATCAGCCGTACTACCAAAATAAAGTAAGGCCCCAAAGGTGGAATAATCTGCAATCGAACTTAAAAGGCCAAAGACCATCATGAATTTTCTTATGAATTTCATGTTGAATCTATGAGGTTTTGCTATCATTTCTTGATCTACGTTATCAGTCGCTATGGTCATCTCAGGCATGTCTGTGAGTAGATTTGTAAGAAGAATCTGCTTTGGTAACATTGGAAGAAATGAAAGAAATGTCGATGCCCCTGCCATACTAAACATATTGCCAAAATTTGCACTAGTTGCCATAAACACATACTTGATAGTATTGGCAAAAGTTTGCCTTCCTTCTTTTACTCCGTGAATTAATACTTCAAAATTCTTTTCCAATAAGACAATATCTGACGCTTCTTTTGCAACATCTACTGCAGTATCAACAGAGATGCCAACATCAGCTGCATAGAGTGCTGTTGCGTCGTTTATCCCATCGCCGATAAAACCTACGACATTTCCACTCTTTTTTAATGCAACAATTATTCGCTCTTTTTGATTTGGTTCCACATCTGAAAAAATATCAACCTCGCTTACATTATGAAAAAATGCCTCGTTAGTCATCTGCCTTAACTCTTGACCAGTCAAGATTCTGGGATTTCCCAATCCTATTTGTTTTGCAACATTTTCAGCCACAAGCTTGTTGTCTCCAGTAATTATTTTCAATGATATGCCAAGATCTTTGAGTTGGTTTATCGTCTCAATTATTCCAGCCTTTGGCGGATCAAAAAGAACTAGAAATCCAAGAAATACCATGTTGGTGTCATCTTCTTTTTCAAGGATTGTTGTTGTCACATTCTTGTATGATACCCCCAAGACACGAAATCCTTGCTGGCTTAGTTCTGTAAATTTTTGCATAATCTGTTCTCTTACTTTTTCTATCTCAACTATCTCTGCTTCAAATTTTGCATGCGAGCATATGGATAATACGTTTGATAGTGCGCCTTTTGTTACGATTATTTTCGCATCGTCCTTTGATACTAGTACAGTGAGCCTTTTTCTTGAGAAATCATATGGAATCTCGTCTAATTTTTTGTATCCAGAAACATCTAGTATTTTATAGGAACGAATTGCTTGATCAATTGGATTAAGAAAACCAGTTTCATAAATTGCATTAAGATATGCATACAAAAAGACATCGTCACTTTCGTTTCCTTTTACATCCAAGCTTGATTTTATATGAACAACTCCGTCAGTTAGCGTGCCTGTTTTATCAGAGCATAGCACATTCATGCTGCCTAGATTTTCAATTGATGATAGACGTTTTACTATGACTTTGTAGCTTGCCATTTTTCTTGCCCCGTGAGACAAATTTATGCTAATTATTGCAGGCAAAAGCTGAGGAGTAAGACCAACTGCCAAAGCCAGTGAAAACAAAATTGAGTCCAATACTGGCCTTGCAAGATAGACGTTGATTGCAAAGATTGCAATTACAAGAATTAGTGTAACTTGGGTGAGAAAAAAACCAAATTTCTTTACTCCTTGTTCAAACTCTGTTTCAGGCGCACGTAATCTTAGACGGTCTGCCACTTTGCCAAATTCTGTGTCAAGTCCTGTTTTTACAACAACTGTCTTTGAATTACCGCTAATCACATTAGTTCCCATAAATAATGCGTTTGTTCTTTTGCCAGGTGGAAGATCATCTGAAACTGGACTAGAGTTCTTTTCAACAGGGAATGTTTCTCCCGTTAAGACAGCTTCGTTTACAAAGAGATCTCTTGATTCAAGTATGATGCAATCTGCAGGTATCTTGCTTCCTGCAGAAAGCAAAACGATATCACCAGGTACAATGTCTTCAGAAGAAATTTCCTTTTGAATACCATCACGAATAACAATAGAAGTTATCCGAACCATTTCAAGTAACTTTTGTACTGCATTTGTTGCACGGTGTTCTTGAAAGAAACTAAGCATGCTGCTTACAAAAATAATAATAAATATTATTATGGCATCAGCAGAATCTTGTAGAACTAAAGATAGTGTTGCTGCAAATAGAAGAATGAGAATTATAGGACTTTTAAACTGCGATAAAAAGAGAACTAGCCCTCCAGATTTTTTCTGTTTTTTCAATGAATTAGGACCATGATTTTGAAGTCTTGTATCTGCCTCAGTACTAGTCAGACCATCAGTAGAAGTATTGAATTTTTGAAGCAGTTCCAACATAGGAATTTGCGGTGATTCACCGATATGACTCATAATAATTTAACACTAGTACTAATTTTCATCATTATTTTAATAATCCCCAACAAATCACAGCTTTGTTCATTATACAGAAATTATGAGAAACCTGACTAAGTTTCATAGTTGAGATCATAAGTTTTATGTCTTATTTTTACTAGGAAAAATTAGTATTCATACTTTTTTTATGAGCATACAACAAATGGACTTCAAGGCCTTCATTAGAGTAAAAAACTGTGCTGCATTCCTTACAGGTTGGCATGATTACAATTAGGATGATTTTGATTTAATAGATTTGGTTGAAATGAAATTAGCTTGAGATCAAAAAAAGAAATTTTTTTATTCAGCAGTATTTTCTCTAAAAGAAAATATTCACATATTACACTATCCGTGATAACCTGGCGCGTTCTTTAGTCTTTGATTTATCTTGTCATTTTCTGCTTGAAGATCTTTTAATTTCTGGTCCGCTTTTTGTTTCTCTGCATTAGGAGTAGCAGTTGATGTGTGATTTTTAGCCGCTGCAAGTCTTTTCTGGAGTGCGGCCTTTGCATCAGATATAGATTTATCATTTGCTGCTTTTGCTGCATCCCTTTCTGCTTTTGCCTTGTCAGTTTCTGTATTCTTGTCTGCAATTGATTTGTCAATTACATCTTGTGCCTTTTTCTGTGCAGAGTCTATCTGAGCCTTTGATGGCATTTGCACATTGGGAGTACCTGGCGATGCAGTTTGTACTCCGCTTGTGGCTAAATTAGTAGAAGGTTTCGATGTCTTGTCAGGTGTGGCAGAAGCAGGATTTGACTGACCTGAGCTTGTACCTCCATAAACTGCAGATACTACAAAAGTGTACAATTTACCAGTAGTCAGACCTGTTACAGTATAGCTAGTGGTAGTACTTCCTGTGCTAGATACAACAGTATCAAAATTATTATTTCCAAGAATTCTTTCAACTTTGTAACCTGAAATTGTCTGTCCAAAATTTTGAGATGGGGCAATCCAGGAGAGTAAAATAGTTGTAGGAGATGTAGCTATTGCAGTCAGTGCGGTTGGAGTAGTAGTTGATTTAGTAGTAATAGATACAGCATTTGATGGATCTCCTGTACCAACTGAATTTATTGCAGAAATTCTGAAAGTATAGGTAGTTCCAGTTGTAAGACCTGTAATAGAATACGAAGACAATACACCTGTATTTGGAACAAGTGTAGACCATTGATCAGTATCAGTCTTGAATTCAATCTTATATCCAGTAATTTTTGCACCAGTTGATGGTACAGTCCATGATAACAAGATACTTGACGAACTGGTCATAGTCGCAGTAAGACCAGTTGTTTGACTTGGTGCTACATTGTTTGATGTTGAAGTTTGTGTAGTCGGAGATTGTACAGTAGGTTGTGTAGGAGTTGGAGAACTATTGGTAACAGAAGATGACTTTTTAGGTATTACCACAACTTCGTTTGATGGAGTACTAGTCCCAGCAGAGTTTATGGCTGAGACTCGGTACACGTATGTTTTACCCGTTGTAAGACCAGTGTGTTTGTATGTGGTATTGGCATTGTTTGCAACTAGAACGGCATAATCCCCAGGTATCATCTTGACTTCAATTTTGTATCCCGTAATTGCAGATCCTCCATTGTTTGCAGGAGCTGTCCATGAAAGCTTTGATGAAGTTGGAGAGATGGCTAGTCCCGTTAGCCCTGTAGGAGTGTCAGGTATAGTTGGTGCTGTCTGTGCTTGAGCATAAGACAACAATGTGGAAGCAAAGACAAGATTTGCAATGACAAATAAGCATAATAAATTATTCATGTGTCTTTTATTTTGTACTGCATATTTGTAATTTAAGATACATGATAATTCAATGTCACCACATGCCAAAAAATGTTTAACATTACACAAGTATGTGAGTAATGAATCAGTGCAATTCAACCAATTACAGCGATAGACAAGTATAGAGTTTTCACTTACATGTACGGTACTACTATAGTTTAAAAAAGCAATGTAGATTTGTGTTCTAAAAAATTTCAACGGGCCCGGGGGGATTCAGCTACCAACGTGGGCTAATTTTGGGCCCACTTTGTGCGTAAAATTAGAAAGAAAATGCACGGTAATCTAATCGGAGTAGCTACAAAGCCTCTACTTCCCCGTGTGAGTGCATCTGGAAGTTAACGGAGATGTCGATTTGTTGAAAAATGTTTTTCTCAGGAATTATGAAACAAATTCCAGATATCGGTAAATTGTTGTTGTGTCATACTCCATGCGTTAGGATCCCATGCCATATTCGGAGTAGCCGGTGGATTTACATTCCTAATCATTACGTGAATATTTTGATTATTTCCTCCCAATACGTTGGATGGATTATACACCAGTAGATAAGAGCCATATTCTACACTACAAGTAGAAGCATAGGATATCATGTTATTTTTACTACATGAAAGATAGTAGGGCGCTTTACCATTAATTACATCAATTGCATTGGTATTTGGAGGGACTACATACGTGTTAAATCCGATATTCTGGTTGTCATTTGAAATTTGAAAGAAATTTGTTCCCCCCTGACAGAAAGGATATGAC
>Ga0208566_1000104_pt1 | contig 60835 bp, 79 predicted proteins | sample PL_2010_150m_FD_184159 | JGI IMG/M metagenome (GOLD analysis project Ga0208566, IMG submission 184159) | Freshwater microbial communities from Powell Lake, British Columbia, Canada to study Microbial Dark Matter (Phase II) - PL_2010_150m... | ecosystem: Environmental > Aquatic > Freshwater >...
CAAATGATCTGTATAGATCCAATTACACCTTATGTTACACTGGATCAATCTTGCAATTTATATCCAATCTGATGATCATTTATTTCAAATTGAAATCCAAAGTAAAAATGACTTCTAACGGAATTGTAGTTCAATATGATAGTAAAACAGTAAATCTTGATCCAAAAAGAGGAACAGAAAATGGTATTAGTTTTATCTCGCATGCACACATGGATCATTTGCATAATCAACGTGGAAAAGGTGTACTTATTGCATCCAAGCAGACAACCGAAATTGCAAAACTAAGGGGATACTCAATTGAAAATTATGTTGAAGAGTATGAAAATTTTTCAATGATTGATGCAGGACACATCTTAGGTGCTAAAGGCCTTCTATTTGATGATGTTTTTTACACTGGGGATATCTCAATTCGTGATAGGGGATTTATGAAAGGTGCGATGGCCCCAAAATGCAAAACTCTGATTACTGAATGTACTTTTGGAATGCCAGAATATGTCTTTCCTACAATTGATGAAACTGTAAAAAAAGTAAATGAGATTATATCCGAACTGTATGGCAAAGGAAAACCTGTCATACTATTGGGCTATGAACTTGGAAAGGCACAAATTCTTTCACACTTGTTTTCTCACTGGCAGCCATACTATCATGATTCTGTTAAAAAAGTAAATGACTTGTACCGACAATTCGGTGTTGATCTTAACGAATCCATGGGTCATACAGAAGCTGAATCACAAGGACTTTTGGAGAAAAAACCTTGGCTTATGATTACACCAAACATGAGTGGACAAAATGCATTTGTCAAACACATGAAGTCAAAGTATGATGCAATAACTATCGGCTTTAGTGGATGGGCACAATCATCGAGATTTTCATTTGCACGAGGTCATGATTATTCAATTCCGCTAAGTGACCATTGCGATTACAATGAGTTGATTGATCTTGTGAAAAGATGCAATCCTGAAAAAATCTATACGGTTCACGGGTTTGTAGACGAGTTTGCGGCAGATTTATCCAAGATGGGTTATGATGCACGGCCTCTTAGAGAAAACTCACTTGATGATTTTGTATAGGGGTGTACCTAAAATCATGACTTGATGATCCACTACTAAAACTTCACAACGTTCCAACTTGGAATTTTAAAACTATTGGATTTGCCCATCTGGCTATATTGTTTGGCGTGTATAATATCCCCGAATCCAAATGAAGAAGATTACTTTCTCTAGAGGAAATAAAATTTTATATCTGTTATCGATTTCTGGTGGCATCATATTGATTTCTTTCATAGGGCATGTAGATTTTTCTTTTGCATCCAATTTGGTTGGAGATGCTCCAAATCTGTCCATATCCTCCATGTCTGATAATTCCATCATTATGACTCCTACAGTGCCAGTTTCAGGCACTGCTACTGATAATTTACAAATTTCATCCATAACCTGGAATGTAGATAACTCAGGCGTACTTCCAATTTCTGGAATTATTCCAGGTAACTCTATTGCTTGGTCATTTGATATTTCTCATTTATCAAATGGAATACATATCTTACAAATCAATGCTACCAACTCTGCAGGTTCTGTTACTTCTAAAACAATATCTTTTACACTCTATACTGATTCTCCTGTACCAACGGCATCATTGCCTAATGGTACCTACAAGGGGTATCAAACTGTAAAACTTGAGACAAGTGATCCAGCTCTGATATTCTATACTCTGGATGGTACAACACCTACTTTGTCTAGTTTGCATGGACAAGATTCTATAACCCTCCCAGAAATTAAATCAAATGCGATTCTCAAGTTCTTTGCAGTGGATGCATATGGTGTACAGTCTGATGTAAGTACACAAGTTTACGTAATTTCTAATCCAATGTCGTCAACACCAGTGGTATCTAGTACAAACAATGTGATACAGAGTACACAAAAAATACAAACTAGCAATATGCTTGAAAATGAAACAATATCGCCAGCGCTAGCCCCACCTACTACAGTGTTGCCTAAATCCCCAAATGTTGTTTCTAGTACTATCTTTGTTCTAACTTCCCAAAATATGACTACGGTACACACCAATTCGACACTATCTATTGCATTACAATCCAACAGTACTGTTTCAAGTACATCTACTGCATCTCAAAATATGACCACTGTGAATACAAATTCAACATTACCTATCATGATGCAATCTAACAGTACGGTTTCAACTACACCTATAATCACTCAAAATATGACTACCGTCGGCACTAATTCTACAATGTCTATCATAAATCACACCAATAGCACTCTGAACTTTGCTGGTAATGGTACAAAATAGCACGTAAAATTCAAGTAAATTTACGAATTGCCCTGTTATATGCAACACCAAATCTATGTGCCTCGTCTCTTGCATGCTGTAAAATTTTGAGTGCTGGATTATTCTTTGGCATTACAAGTGGTTTATTGGCTTTGGAATGATATACCTCTTCATTTTCCTTTGCCAGTGAGACGCATGGAACTTTAACCCCTACAGAATGAAGTGCGTCAAGTGCAGCATTTAGCTGACCACGTCCACCATCAATTAAAACCAAATCTGGCATTTCTGTTTTTTCTTCTTTTAATCTCAGGTAGCGTCTCTTGACTATCTCTTTTATCATTGCAAAATCATCTCTTCCCTTTACTGTTTTTATCTTGAATTTTCGATATCCTGACTTGTGAGGTTTTCCATCTACAAGACATGACATGGAACCCACTGCATAATCTTCGCCATGGTTTGAAATATCAAAACACTCTATTGTTTTAGGAATGTTTTCGAGTCCTAGTTTTTCTTGCAGTTCAATTAATGCAGGATCTGCACCTTTTGATATTGTAAGAGAAATATTTCTCATGATAAGATCCACTATCTCTCGTCTCTTTCCAGACATTGGAACTGTGATATTTACCTTAAAACCTGAAGCACGGGAAAACACTTCTTCTAGTATATCTTTTTTCTCTGGTATCTCGCTTACTATGACATACTTTGGAATTGGATTTGTAGAATAATATTGGGACAAGAAACTTGAAAATGAATTATCTCCAACCAGATCAAAAGAAAACTTGTTTCTGTCTTTTATTACACCATTTGAAAGTCTAAAGCTCATCAAGTATGCAGTCTGATCTTTTATCTTGATTCCAAAATATTCTTCATCTGAGCCAACCCTTGGAGTCTCCATGTTTTGTTTTATCTGCAGACTGGAAAGTCGTTGCAATGTTTCATGGATCTCTTTTGCTCTTTCATATTGACGATTATTTGAAGCCTGTTTCATTTCTTTATCTAATTTATTTACAAAGTCTCCGAGTCTCTGTTTTCCTTTTAGAATCGATTCTAGTTCTGAAATATTTTTTCCATAATTTACTTGAGCTTGCTTGAACTGGCATGGTGCCTCACAGTTTCCAATGTGATATTCAAGGCATGCCTCTTTTGGCAGTTTTTTGCAAATTCTAATCTTAAACGTCTTGCGCAAAAGGCCAATTGATAGCATCTTTGAGCTTCCACGCGTAAATGGCCCGTAAACCTTTCCTCCTCCAAGAAATTCGCCAGTTCTTGTGCGTCTTGCTACCATGAGGCGGGGATATTGCTCATTTGTTATTCTGAGATATGTGTATCGTTGCTGGTCTTTGAGTTCAATATTGTATGGGGGTCTGTATCGCTTGATCATGTTTGCTTCTAGTAAAAATGCCTCCTCTTCGTTATCTGTCAAGACAAATTCTACATCATGGATTTTTTCAACAAGTTTCTGAGTCTTGTAGTTTTGATTTCTCAAAAAATATGACTTGACTCTATTTTTTAGGTTCTTTGCTTTTCCAATATATAATATCTTGTCATCAGAATCTTTCATAATATAGATTCCAGGATGTGGCGGAATTGTTACCTTTGATATATCAAGAGTCATTTTTTAAGATACGTTTTAGGTATTGACCAGTATAGCTTCTTGGGTTTTGTGCAATTTGCTCTGGAGTGCCTGTTGCAACAATTGTTCCACCACCATCTCCTCCCTCTGGACCCAAATCAATTATCCAGTCTGAATTTTTTATAATATCCATGTTGTGTTCTATTATGATTATGGTATTTCCAAGTTTTACTAGTCTGTTTAACACTTCAAGTAATTTTTGTACATCTGCAAAGTGAAGTCCGGTTGTTGGCTCATCCAAGATGTAGACTGTTCTTCCAGTATCGCGCTTTGATAATTCAGATGAAAGTTTTACACGCTGGGCCTCTCCACCTGACAATGTTGTAGCAGCTTGTCCAAGCTTGATGTATCCAAGACCAACGTCTACTACTGTCTGTAGCTTTCTCTGAATTGAAGGAATATTTGTAAAAAATTCCAAAGCTTCTACCACTGTCATTGCAAGAATGTCTGAAATGTTTTTGTCTTTATAGTGGACTGCAAGTGTTTCAGAATTGTATCGCTTGCCTTTACATTCGTCACATACTACGTATACATCTGATAAGAACTGCATCTCTATCTTTTTGACTCCGTCTCCTTCACATGCAAAACATCTGCCGTCTGCAACGTTGAATGAAAACTGTCCTGGGGTATATCCTCGCTCCTTTGAAAGTTCAGTTCCTGCATATAATTCTCTAATAGGAGTAAACGCGCCAATGTATGTAGCAGGATTTGAGCGTGGAGTTCTTCCTATTGGAGACTGGTCTATTCCTATCACCTTGTCTATCTCAACCATGCCTGAAATGGCCTTGTGTCTGCCTGGCCTGTCTATGGAACCATAAATTTCTGACGCTAGTGCCTTGTACAAAATATCATTTATCAGAGTGGATTTTCCAGAGCCTGATACTCCAGTTACCGTAATCATCATTCCTAGCGGAAACTCGACATCGATATTTTTGAGATTGTTCTCTGCTGCACCTTTTAGGACCAACTTGCCTTTTTGCTCATGTTTTCTTTTGGCAAGTTTTATCGCATCATGATTTTTAAGATATTTTGCTGTAACTGATTTTTCACTTTTTAGAATTTCGTTTATTGTTCCTTCAAAGACTACGTTTCCTCCATTGACTCCAGCACCTGGTCCCAAGTCTATAATCCAGTCAGAGTTGCGCATTACTTCTTCATCATGCTCTACTACAAGTATTGTGTTTCCTAAATCACGAAGCTTTGTTAGTGTCTTGATTAGTTTTGCGTTATCCCTTTGATGCAGTCCAATTGTTGGCTCGTCAAGAACATAGAGTACTCCTGTTAAGTTTGATCCTATTTGTGTTGCAAGTCTTATTCTCTGAGCTTCTCCTCCTGACAGTGTAGAGCTTACTCGATTAAGTGTAAGATAATTTAGTCCTACATTTTTTAGAAATTCAAGTCTTGAGAGAACTTCTTTTAAAATAGATTTCGCAATATATCTTTCAGTCTCACTTAGCTGAAGATTTTTGAAAAACTCGTAACACGAATCAATTGACAAGTCACAAACATCCATTATAGATAATGAATTAATCAATACTGCAAGTGCCTCATCTTTTAGCCTTCTACCCTTACATGTATTGCATGGAGTCTCTCGCATGAATTTGGACAACTCCTCTCTTTTTGATTCTGAATCCGTTTCTGCAAAATTTTTCTGAAGGCTTGGAATTACACCATGAAAATTATTTGTATACTCCCATCTGGAATCAGTTGACTGGGATTCGTATGAAAACTTTACAGCTTCTCCACTTCCATACAAAATAACCTCTAATTGTTTTGGAGTCATTTTGTTAATTGGAGTCATCAAATCAAAGTCGTATTTTTTTCCAACATCTCTTAGGGTTTGTCTTCTAAATGATGAAAATCTGCCTGACCATGGAACTATGGCTCCATCTAGTATTGATTTTGTCTTGTCTGGGATTAGTAAATCAGGCTCAAACTCCAACTTTACTCCTAATCCATGACATGTCTTGCATGCCCCAAATGGAGAGTTGAATGAAAATCCTCTAGGTTCTAGCTCCCCTATTGAGATTCCACAAAATGGACATGCGTTATTTTGAGAGTAGATTTTTTCCTCGGTATCCACAACCATGACATCTCCTTTTCCTGCCTTGAGAGCTGTTTGGATTGATTCGTATAACCTGCTTTTTTCTTCCCAGGATGCCTTGACTCTATCAACTACGATCTCTATGTTGTGCCACTTTTGTTTGTCAAGTGTTGGAAACTCTCCTGTTATTTCTATAATTTCTCCATCTACTCGAATTCTTGAATATCCTTGTTTTTTTACATCTTCAAATAATTTTTCATAAGTTCCTTTTTTCCTTCTAATCAGTGATGCAAGAATTAGGATCTTTCTTCCTTCAGATTCCTTGAGAATTGATTCACAAATTGATTCCACAGACTGGTTTGATATTTTGCGTGCGCATCTTGGACAGTGGGGTGTACCAATCCTTGCATATAACAATCTTAGATAATCATAAATTTCTGTTATTGTTCCAACAGTGGACCTTGGATTTTTGCTTGTCGTCTTTTGCTGTATTGATATGGCAGGAGACAGACCTTCAATTGAATCAACATCGGGCTTGTTCATCATCTCAAGGAATTGTCTAGCATATGATGAAAGTGATTCTACATATCTTCGCTGTCCTTCGGCATATATTGTATCAAAAGCAAGTGTTGATTTTCCAGATCCTGATAGTCCTGTAATTACTACTAGTTTATTCTTTGGAATATCCACATTGATATTTTTTAGATTGTGCTCCCTTGCACCACGGATGATTAACTTGTCATTCATTTCTTAATTGTCTTTGAATCTTTGCTAATTTATCTCGATATTCAATTGCATTTTCAAAATCTAATTCTTCTGCAAAACGCTTCATTGCAGTCTCGATTTCTATTGCAAGTGTTTGTAAATCATGCCTTGACATGTGTTTTGTCTCATCTAGAACAATTGTCTGCTGTGGGATTGATTTTATGATTGAAGCTGGCGTGATTCCCATTTTTTGATTGTGTGCTATCTGCTTGTTTCTTCTTCGCTCAGTCTCTGATATTGCATTTTTCATAGATTGAGTAATTCTATTGGCATACATTATGACTGAACCATCAAGATTTCTTGCAGCTCTTCCAAATGTCTGGATTAGACTGGTATCATTTCTCAAAAATCCTTCCTTGTCTGCATCTAGGATGGCAACAAGGGTAACTTCAGGTATATCCAGACCTTCTCTTAGGAGATTTATGCCCACTAGGACATCAAACTCGCCTAGCCTTAACTGCCTGATGATCTCAGTTCTCTGAAGGTTTTCAATCTCTGAATGTAGGTATCTTACCTTTACTTTATTTTTTGACAGATATTCTGCCAAGTCTTCTGCCATTCTTTTTGTTAGAGTTGTAACCAGAACACGCTGGTTTTTGTCAACTCGTTTTTTAATCTCTGAAATCAGATCGTCCATTTGGTTCTCAGTATTTCTTACTTCAACTAGTGGATCCACAAGTCCTGTGGGTCTGATTAATTGCTCTACAATCTGGGTGCTTTTACTTTTTTCATAATCATTAGGTGTTGCAGAAACAAAGATTGTGTTTTTGATATATTTTTCAAACTCTTCAAACTTGAGCGGTCTGTTATCAAAGGCACTTGTTAGTCTAAACCCATAATCAATTAGAGATTTTTTTCTTGTATGATCACCATTGTACATTCCGTGTAATTGTGGCAAAGTAACATGCGACTCGTCAATTACTAGTAAAAAGTCCTCTCCAAAGAAATCTAGTAGACAAAAAGGAGGCTCACCAGGGACTCTTCCATCAAAATGTCTTGAATAATTCTCAATGCCAGAGCAGTATCCCAACTCTTCAATCATTTCCAAGTCATACTTTGTTCTCATCTCCAATCTTTGTCTTTCAAGCTCTGGAAGTTCTGTTAATCTTTGTTTGAGTTCATTTCTAATTGACTGTACTGCAGTCTTTCTTACATCCGCTGCAACTAGATAGTGTTTTGCTGGATAAATCTTGATTCTAGAGACTTGTTTTTTTACTTGAAGTGATACCGGGTCACAAATTGTTATCTTGTCTATTTCATCTCCAAATAATGAAATTCTTACAATTGAGTCAGAGTATGCTGGAATTATATCGATTGTATCTCCCTTAATTCGAAATCTTCCTGCTAAAAGTTCGGTATCATTTCTGTCATATCGTGCATTGACTAATTTTTTTATCAGTGTACCCCTTCCAATATCTATGCCTTTTTCTATGGTAATTGACATCTCTTCCCACTCGCTAGGTGAGCCAAGTGAATAGATGCATGATACCGTGGAAACTATTATTGTGGGCTCTCCTGACAAGAGCATCGCAGTAGCTTCAAGACGTAACTTTTCTATCTTTTCGTTAATCTGGGTGTCTTTTTCGATATATGTGTCAGTTTGTGGAATATAGCTCTCGGGCTGGTAATAGTCATAATATGATACAAAATATCCTACATTATTTTTTGGAAAGAACTGTTTTAGTTCTGCATAAAGCTGAGCTGCCAAAGTTTTGTTGTGTGAAATGACTAGAGTCTTTTTTCCAGTTTGTGCAACTACGTTTGCTACTGTAAATGTCTTACCACTACCTGTTACTCCAAGTAAGGTCTGAACTTGTTTATTTCTTACTCCTTCTACTAATTTTTCTATGGCAACTGGCTGATCCCCGGTTGGGACAAATTCAGATACTAGCTCAAAGATTGGATTTTCTAGCAAACATAACAAATTTGTCTTGTTTCAAATTTAAAGCAATGGTACTTGTGATATGCTTTTACCAACTAGGCTCTTCAGAGACTTCTAGTCCATCCTTTGTTGTTTTAACACCCATTATATTGACTGTATTTTTGGCAGTTGGAGTGTTGCGCTCTAGTATCTTTTTTGCAATAACAAGTCTTGTCTTTCTGTCCATATGTTGACCAATCTTGTACTTACCTCTAATTGTGATTGGTACTACCTTGATTATTGCAACCTCTTCTACTACTGGCATGTGCGGAGTGAGTTTTTCATATCCTCCCTCTGGCTGATATTTTTTCATTAGTTCGTTTAATGCCATTGCCTTTTCTTTTGTATCCAAGACAAGACTTGCGCTTCCCTTGATTACTACACTTATGTATAGAGTGTCTGCCTGCGATGCATCAGTTGGAGATGAAAAATACGATGGCAAAAACTCAAGACTTTGATCTACCTCAAAGCCAACTTTTGGATTTTTTGTTATATTTTCTAGTTTTTCACCTCTTGGATGAGAGTGCATGTATATTGCATCATTTGCATAGACAAAGTTCATTGGTATGATCTGAGGAAATCCATCCTTGTCTATACTTGACACTCTGCCCGTCTCTTGTTGGTTCAAAAATTCAATTATCTTTTCTTTTGATTTGATCTCTAGTCTTCCTAGTAACTGCACAAAAATTGTTACCAGTTATGATATTTGGGTATATAGTTTTTTAATAGATAAATGCAAGTATGTTTAAGAAAAGACATGCAAAAGGATTATGTTTCCTCTAATGTTGTAATTTCTATGATTGTAGGAGCAGTACTTGGATTTGCAAGTTACGTGTATAATCTCTTTGGGTATACAATTCCGTCGTTTTTTTCAGTCTATCTAAAAGAAATCGGAGCTGCCATAATCATGATGGCAGTATTTGTGTTTGCAATCGCATGGCTAATGAAAGCAAAACCTCACAGACGACCACAAAGTTACTTGGTCAAAGTCTTTGATGTCTGTGGAGTAGAGACTCGGCTTGATGGTATAAGGACTGAATTTAAGACACATGATGTTGCCTGGAGCTTTATGAAAGAGTACAAGAAGGCATATCCTTTCTTTAACTTTGCATTGGTATCTGATCTTCCAAACTCTGAAAAGATGACTATATTTCGATATCTCTAGGCAGAAATTTTCTTTATTTTATAAAATTAGTTACTATTTTCTTGGGTTGTTCTGATCTTTAAAGTACTTGAGTACTGTAGCACCAAACTTGTCTATTGATGCAAAGTATCCTGAACCCCAGAATCTTACAATAAAGTGATTGACACCTGCTTTCATAAATCTCTCAAATACTGGGATGATGTCATCAGGTGTTCCCATTCCTATTGATGATCGTGCAACGCTGTCTGGAATTGTCTGTGATGCTTCTCTCATCTTTACAATCCAATCTTGGTTTGACATGGAATATTCTGTAAAGTATGCCTTGAAATCAAAACCTGCAATATCTTCTATGCCGTGAACCTTAAGAACTTCGGGTTTGAATAAACTGACCTTTACTGCGTTTTTCATTTTTGCCCATGCAGTTTCTGCATCATCTGAAAAGTATACATCGATGTCTACTGCATAGTTAAAGTTCTCATCTGTTCTTCCATTTTCTTTCATGGACTTCTTGATAACTCCTACGTGGTCTTCATACAACTCTGGAGTGTAACCAATTGGAATCCACCCATCCCCATATTTGCCACAAAGTGCAAGTGTTCTTGGTGCACCTGCTGCCATGTAAATTGGTGGTGCTGGTTGGCGAATACTTTTTGCTTGTAAACACGCGTCTTCTAATTGGTAAAATTCGCCCTTGAAGTTTACTCTGTGATCTGGTGATGATTGGTAAAGTAATTTTATAACTTGTAGTTGCTCTTCAAATCTTCCAACTGGTTTGTCCCACTGGATCTTGAATTCTTTGAGATTTTGTGCCTCTCCTGCTCCAATACCTAAAGTTCCTCTTCCATGTGATATTCTGTCCAGTGTAATTGATGCTAGTGCAATGTTTGATGGATGTCGTCTGACTGCATCTGTGACACATGTACCTAATTCTACATTGTTTGTAACTGCAGCAATTGCAGAAAGCATGACCCATGGATCGTTAACTACTGCCTTATCCCACTGGGGAACATTACTATGGTCCATGTACCAAATAGAATCATATCCTGTCTTATCAGCTAAAACACAAGCAGTAATGATCTGGTCTTCATTTAGCCCCAGTCGAGCGACGTTAAGTCCTTGCTGAATTCCAAATTTTAGCATTCTATCCGAAATCCTCACATTAGTCAATTCTTTGATATATTTAAGTTTAGACTGAAATGGTAATAAAAGAAAATTTAGAAAATAGACTTAGAGTCTGCCGTCTACAATGTCCTTTAGGAGTTGGACAACGTCTTGTTTTGTCACTGGAATTGGGTTTGGATCCAAGTGGCCCTTGTCAGTCATGACAACATCCGCTGCCTCTTCATATGGCGTCTTCAGTGGCAGTTTGTCAAACTTTAGTTTCTCAATAACTTCTTTGAATTTATCATAGAAGATGGACTTATTGAATCGATGTGCTACTGTTGTACATGATGATAGTGAATACCCATGTGGCACACCTTCGTTTGAAAAGACATACGATAGAGCATGTCCTAAAGTAGTTGATGCATTTCCAAATCCTATTCCAGATAGCATGGAGCCAAATGGATAGTTTTCAGGCTTGTTGTTAATTATTGCGTCATACAGTACATCAAATGCTGACTTGCACAGCATTTTTGTAAATTCATTTCCGCGTTTACTGTCATATCCTTCTGTGGCTTGTGCACATGCATCACAGACAGAGTTTTTAACAATTGCCTCTGGAGTTCCATCCATAAAGTATGCATCAATTACTGCCATGTCTGCCAAGAATCTCTCATCTTGTAATAGTTTTTTCTTTCCTTCAAATTTTAATACACAATAAGTTGTCATCTCTGCACCTGTTCCAAATGTTGTTGGAATGAGTATCTTTGGAATCTTCATCTCCATCCCAGCATATTTTGCGACATCAAGTGAACTTCCTCCGCCAAGGCCTATGATTGCAGCTGGATTCTTTGGTTTGAATTCTGCCATGACTTTGTTTACTGTTTCAATTGATGGCTCTGGCTCTACTTTATCATATAACATGTAATCTTGAATCTTCATTCTGCCAAGCCACTTTGCTGATACTTCAGGAGGTGCTGTAGTTACAACAAGGGCATTCTTTGGATATTGAGTTTCGGATAATGCGTCTTTTCCAAAATTAATTGTCTTTGGCATTCTAACGGTATTCATAAAAAAATTATACCTGTAACAATTATTATACTATTGCCTTTTTTGTAACAAAATTTGGATTTACTATACCTGAATTATTCCAATTGTAATCAGATATTGAATGCCCTTGACAAACGTGGCATCGTCAATATCTCCAGTTGACCAATATCCTGCATTATTTTTGACCCATGCTGGAATTGTAACTCCTGGCTTTGCCTGACTGCTCTGTGTTGGAGGGATTGTAATGATTCCGTGTTTTATCATATACTGTATACCTTGGGCAAATGTGGAATCATCAATTGCTCCATCATGCCAGTATTTGGCGTTGTTTTTAACCCATTTTGGAATCTGAATTGTACTAGTAGGGTTTGAACTGGAACCAACATTTAGATCAAAAGTTACAGTCTCTGGAGGAATTGGCTGGAATACCAGTCCTTCAATATCCACTATAACTTGATACGTTCCAGCAGTTTGAAATTGGAATGGAATGCTTACTGCACCTTCAGCAGTATGTGTAATTGGAATTCCAAATACTTGATTTCCTCCCTGGATTACTGCAATTTTGTAATCTACATGGGGCTGTAATGCATTAGTCTGCTTGTTTATGAAATTGAGTTTTATCTGTGTCGGGTCTCCTGGATTTGGTGTGGCAGGATCTGTTGTAAAACCTACATTGATAGTTCCAGCACTAGTTGGTTTTACTACTATGTCCGCATAAGCTGGAATTACTAGTATTGCAAAAACTACTAAAATTGCAAAGTATTTTGTTTTCATGTTCAAATATGATTCAATTATACCATATATAAAAAAAGTGTAGCAAAGGTAAGGAGTCTTTAAATTACTTTTTCTGTATTCTGATAAAAAGACTCAAAATTAAGCACCTCTTCTTAACTATGTGATGACAATAAATGATAATTAAAAATTTTAAATCACTTTCTACAACTATTGCAAAAAAACATTCTTTGTCTATAATGGAGACAGGTCTTGAAGCTGCATTACCTGGCGTACAACTTGAGAAGATAGTTTTTCATGATCAATTGATTGTATCTGGAAAAAAGTATGACCTTAAAAAATATGATAATGTGTATGTTGTTGCAATAGGTAAAGCCGCCTATTCTATGGCAAAATCTGTAAATTCACTTACTAGCATAACGCAAGGAATGATAGTTGTTCCAAAGAAAACAAAGACTGCATTTGCTGGAAACTTTAAAGTCCTACAATCTGGTCATCCACTACCCAACAAAAATAGTGTGATTGCTGCCAAAAAGATAATTGAATTTCTTAAAGATGTAAAACCTCGAGATTTTGTTATTTTTCTAATATCTGGCGGTACGTCCTCTCTAGTTGCACTACCTGATGGGATAACGCTCAAGGAAAAACAGATTGTAACTGATCTGATGCAAAAATGTGGTGCGACTATACGTGAAATAAACTGTATTCGAAAACATATCTCAAAGATCAAGGGTGGTAAATTGATTGAATATCTGAAATCTGATGGCATCTCTCTTGTAATGTCTGATGTGGTAGGTGATGATCTCAGTAGCATTGCTTCGGGGATTACATATTGTGATAGAACTAGTTTTTCAGACGCTAAAAAAATTCTAATAAAGTACCACTTGGAAAAATCTGTTCCAAAACGCATACTTGCACATATCGATCTTGGTGTACGCGGTAAAATTTCAGAGACCCCCAAGAGAGAAAAAATAAAAAATCACATAATTTCAACCAACAAAATTTGCCTTGATGCAATGAACGCTCGTGCAAAAGAACTTGGATATTCCACCAAAGTTCTTAGCGGCATGTCTGGAAATGTAAAAAATCTTGGTTCACAAATTGCAAAAACACTATCTAATAAAAAAATAAACTGTGTTATCTTTGGAGGCGAACCTACAGTTGTTGTAACCGGAAAAGGAAAGGGTGGAAGAAACCAAGAATTGGTGCTGTATATTACAATTGATCTTGCAATCGATCTTACAAAACATGGTACCAAAGCAATTGTCGCATCAGTTGGAACTGATGGAGTAGATGGTAAAACTGATTGTGCAGGTGCTATATGGAAATCGGATCAAAAAATTGATAAGATAATTCCATATCTTAATGAAAACAACTCGTACAATTTTTTTAAAAAATATGGTGGACTGATATTTACAGGTCCAACAGGCACAAACTTGATGGATGTTGGTCTAGTTGTTAGACAATAGTAATTTGGTTGCGTTGTTTTCAGCAGGATCTATTATCTGATATTTTACATCCAGATCTCTTTGTTGAATTATCTGATCAATAAACTTCGTTCTTTTTTCAATCAATACATCATTAGTTGATTTGTTTTTTACTAGACGATCAAACATTGTTTTTAGATCCAACATGACTTTGACAGTGTCACCATTTTTTATTATGAATCTTCCAATCCCCCAAAAAATTCCTACATGTAACGCAATATACTTTGATTGTTCAATTGTTACTATGTCGTAAAAATATTCTGCATGTATTCGGCTCTCTTCAGATCTTGATTGAGAATTTTCAATTATCCACGAGATCTTTTTTTGATCACCATCAAAATAGTAGGTATGTTCCATGTCAACATATTTACCAAATATGTCAATATATTTTCTGTATATTACTGAATAAGAAAAATAAAAACTTGTTATCGTGTTAGAAGCAAATTCCTTCTTTACGAATATGGTCGATGAGCTTGTAGATTTTTCTGAATATGATCCAGAGCTTGCTGAAGGATTAAAGTGGATTGATGGTGAAGCACAAAAGCGAGGCATAACATTTTACGAGATGGTGTTCCACGTACTACACAGACATGATATAGATTCTAAAGCAAAAGACTGGCTTACAAATAGAAACTAGTTTTTTATATTTGATCTTGTAGTGTGATAAAAAGTTCTGACGATAAAATTATGCGTCAGTAGATGCTAGGCGTTTTTCAATTGAAACGTATTCGCATCCTGAAGGCCCGCAATATTTTCCAACATATACTGCCTTTGGTCTGTACAACATTGGTTTTGGAGCGGCTTCTGCAAACTTTTCTTCTATTATATGCGCAGTCCATCCTGAGACTCGGGATATTGCAAAGATTGGAGTGTTAAGGTCCATTGGAATGCCAAGCATGTAATACACTGATGCGCTATACAGATCAACATTTGGAAATATATCGGAGCTTTTGATCTTCTTCATCTCTTCTTCTGTTATCTCTTCAACTTTCTTTGTTATGCTATACCATGGCTGCCCTGTTTTTTCAGCTAGTTTTCTTGATAATTCACGTAATACTTCGGCTCTTGGATCAAATGTCTTGTATACTGCATGGCCCATTCCCATTATCTTTTGGTTATTTGCAAGTTTGCCTTTGATCCACTGCTCAACTTTGTCTTCTGCGGTAATTTCTAACAACATCTTCATTACCTGAAAGTTTGCCCCTCCATGAAGCTCACCACTGAGTGCTCCAACTGCGGCACTGACCGCGGCATACATGTTTGCACGTGTTGATGCTACTTCTCTTGCTGCAAATGTTGATGCGTTAAAACTGTGCTCTGCATGTAAAATGAGACAGATGTCAAAAATTCTTGCGGCCTCTGTATCTGGCTCTTTTCCTGTTAGCATGTGCAAGAAATTTGCAGCATGATTTAGCTTTTTTGATGGCTGGATTATCTCTTTGTCATTTCTTATCCTGTCCCAACATGCTATGATTATTGGAATCTTGGAGATTAGATTAATTGCTCTCTTGTAATTTACATCTCTATCATCAGCCTTTTCGTGGTCATATGCCGCCATCAGAGATACTGTAGATTGTAAAACATCCATGGGGTTTGCATTCTTTGGTATGTTCCGTAAAGTCTTTTCCAAATTATCTGGAATTTCACGTGTTGCAACAAGCATCTCTGAGAATGAAGCGAGCGTCTCCTGTGTCGGTAAATCTTCGTTAAGTAAAAGACATGATGTCTCCTCAAATGTTGATTTTTTTACAAGGTCTAAAACATCATAGCCTCTATAGATTAGCTTGCCGTTTATGCCGTCTATTGCAGAAATTTTTGTATCGGCCACCTCGATATTCCGAAGTCCAATATTCTTTGTTTGCACGGGTAACATTGGTAAAAATGTGTATTAAATTATTACTAATTTTGGGAGTAAAAAATTAAGCACTAGGTCTAATATTGTAACTTTGGTAATTATAGCAAAATTTGTCATAAATTGGTAGAAATGAGCCAATGGGATGACGAATTTATCCGTCTAGTGGACAATTTTGTAGTGGAAACCAAAGACCCGAGAGTCTTGGAAGAGATTGCCTCACTTGACAGAGAATCTCAACTTCTTGGAATTTCATTTTATGACATGTATTGTGTTGTATTGCAAGATGTCAAAGGTCATCAGACACTAGTTGCAGAATTTAAGACATACATGAGCTTAAAGAAAACAAAGCCTGTTTTTTAGTTTAAATGGGGGTGTCCTATCCCGTCAATAATCCATGGCAAGAACAAGAACTGTTTGTGTTTCTCATAAAGAAGATGCTGATGGAATAGGCGCTGCATCATTAATTCGTAAAGCATTTGGTGGAGAGACAAAGCTTGTTGATTATCCTGGATTGATGAATGAACTTGAATCTCTAAAAAATGACGAAAAATTAAAGAACTTGTATATCTGTGACCTTGGATTGAGCAAATCAAATCAGGATCAATTCATAGACTTGCTCAAGGCATTACGAAAGAAAAAGGTAGCAATTACATACATTGATCATCATGACATCGAAGAGCCAATCAAAAAGAAGATCAAGGCAATGAAAGTAAAACTAATTCATACTGTTAACGAATGTACCACAGTTCAAGTGTATAATGCATTCAAATCAAAACTAGATGACTATGGTTCATTCTTGGCAGCATGTGCCGCAGTTACGGACTATATGGAAGACAGACCTGTTGGTTCTGCACAACTACAACGATTTGACAGACAGTTTGTATTACTAGAGGCAACCACTCTTACATTTACAATTACCAGTCACCAAAAAGATCCTGAATATTTGTTATATCTTGTTGATGAGCTAAGCGGTTCAAAATACCCACATGCGATTCCCAATGTATTTGAGTTTGTAAGTGTACAAGCTGAAAGAATATCTGGAGTTATACAAAAAGTCAAGGACAACATGAAGAAGATGAAAAATTTGTCCTACATGGAAGTCAAAGACTCTGGTGCAAGTATGGCCGTAAACTTTGTTTTAGGATTGTCAGGAAAAGAAGTTGGAGTGGCCTACAAATTAAGGGAAGAACCTGGAATATACGCAGTCTCTGTTAGGGGCTCACGAACATGCAAGATACATCTTGGAAGAATTGTAAATCAATTGGCAACAGAACTTGGCGGTTCTGGTGGTGGACACGATAAAGCATGCGGTGCAGTAATTCCAAAAGAAAAGATTGGTCTATTTCTCAAAAAGTTTAATGCCAAACTCAAATAATTTCTGCGATTAAATCTATTTCAACTGCAGAATTTAGCGGCAAACTTGCAACTCCAACTGCAATTCTTGTATGTTTTCCTTTTTCACCAAAGATTTCAAAAAGAAGATCAGATGCAGCATTGATTATCTTTGGATGCTCGTAAAATTCTTGAGAGCTATTTACAAATCCTGAAACTCGTACTATTCTTGAAATTTTATCCAGTGTTCCAAGTTCCGACTTTAATTGGGCCAAGACATTGATTATGCATATCTTTGCAGCTTTCTGAGCATCTTCAATTGATATGCTTGTAGGGACTTGGCCCTTGAACTGTACTTGCTCATCTCTCATAGGAATTTGCCCTGAAACAAATACTAGGTTGCCTGTTTTAACAACTGGAATGTAAGAGCCTGCAGGTTTTGGAGGAATTGGAAGTGTAATGTTTAATGCAGCAAGTTTTTCTTCAATCATGACATATTTGTATCATGCCTTGATTTTAATATGTTCATATATTGTATAAAGTAAAATCAATTCCATGGACAAGACCAAATCCCATGGCGCTGAACTTAAAAAAGAACTTGACGTGCTAATTTCTAAGATAGATGCACTAGAGGCAGCAATGACTGATGGAGAGAAAAAATCACTAATGGGGATACTAAAGGTGCTTGCAGAAAATCAAAAACATTTTGCTGATGAATTTGAGCATCTCAAAAAAGCTCTAGATTTGATTACAATCCACATCTTCAAAATGGATCAGGCCAAGTAGGCAGCGGTTTACCTTAATTGGTATGCTATGTGGTGACAATAAAAGATTAAATTCCACCACCCATTGTTGGGAAACAATTGTCTACTCCTAACGAGCCATCAGATGAGTCCAAACCTGTTGTAAAAGACAAGAATCCTCACAATTACCGAAAGGTTGGCTATTCCATGATTGTAATATCGGTATCTCTAGTTCTCATAGGACTACTTGTATGGGCGATTGGTGACGATTGGCATTTTTCGACTGATATTATGGCAAATCAAGAAATTGATGCCATGACTCCAAAGCATGGATACAATCTTGTTTTCTATGATACTGCACAACCTGTTGGTGCAAAATTAAAGCTGTTAGGTGCCGCATCTACCATTGACGATGCACAACAAAAACAGATTCAATATGCACAACAAAACTCAAATCCACTTGGTAAGGTACTGATCTTTAATGAAACACTTGCAGCGAACAAACAGCTAGTCTATGACACAATTGCCACAATAACTCAATATCAAGCAGATCTAGCTAACGCACAAGCTGCTAAAGCACAAGCAGCTGCATCTCAGCCTGTGACGGCCCCTGTACCTCAAACAACATCTACGACTCAAATCAAAAACTCTACATCATCTGGTGCTATGCCAGTTGTATCTGCTAATACTACAAAGACTATGATAACTAATCCACCTTCAGCTGCACTTCAAATGAATGCAACAGTTGTTACTCATATTTTAAACGGTACAATGTCTGGTAAACCAACTGGAGCGGCAACAGATGATCTAGGAATTGGCGAAAATGTTACTATAACTCATTCCTCCAATACTGCCAATTCTAATCATACCAAGACAAAGTCTCTTTCAGAAGCAGTTGGCGTCAATAGTGGATAAACAACTTAGATTAACTCGTCATCAATTGCTTCGATGGGTTCTACAAATTGTTTACAAAAGCAAGTTTTAACAAGACACTTTCCAAATTTTACAAGTGACGTACTTTCTTGAGATGGAATATGTGCATCACTTATGTGATGACATCTCTTGCAATTCATAACTCAAACCTTTTCTTGTTTTATTTAATTTAATCTGGTGTCAAGTTGCACTTATGGCTGGATAATTCCAGAAGTGATTAGATACTGTACTCCTTTGACAAATGTAGCATCATCAATATCTCCAGTTGCCCAATATCCTGCATTATTTTTAACCCATACTGGAATTGTAACGCTTGGATTTGGCTGACCACTCTGTGTTGGAGGAATAGTGACTATTCCTTGTTTTATCATATACTGTATACCTTGGGCAAATGTGGGATCATCAATTGCCCCATCATGCCAATATTTGGCGTTGTTTTTAACCCAACTTGGTATTGAGATGACAGTGTTTGTCAAGGCGGTTTGAATCCCAGAAGAATCTGAATTTATTATATTGGTATCAATCAATTTGTCTGTAAAATCTAAAACTCTGGGTATATCGCCAACTGTAATGATATCTGAAGTATGTCTTTCAAGCAAAATTCCAGTCTGAATATCGTATTCTATTTTGGATGTGCTGTTTTGACTAGAATGTAATGCGACAAGTGCCGTTCTCTTGAATCCATTAAAGTCTACAACTGCTTGGATGAGCGATGCATCTGTTGTGTTATAAGTAATTGGGGATGCAAGTACTGTAAAAAATGGATTTACAACACTTGAATCTTGTTCACTTTGTGCATATCCAGTCTTTAGACTAAGAATCATGGTATAATTTTTAATTTCACTGCCATTGGCTTGATTTTGTTCAATTACTCGAATATGATTCGAGTCTGACATGTCTCCAAAACTGAAGGTATCAGAACTGTTGACTCTTCCCAGTGTGGCAGAATATTTTAGAATATCCCCTGGATGTACACATACGGTATTTGGTTGACATGCACTTGGTTGTTGTGAAAATGCATGTTCTGTATGTAATGTAACAAAAAATATTGCCACTGCTACTATGAAAAAATCTATTCTAACTTTCATTACTTGATCTTGGAATTATAAAATAATGTCATTATACTTTCTGTCAAAGAGATCAATACAAATACTGTAATTTTCTTGTATGATGCATGCAACCAAACCACCTGATAAAAGAAACCAGCCCGTATCTTTTACAACATGCCCATAATCCGGTACAGTGGTATGGGTGGGGTGAGGAGGCATTAAACAAGGCAAAACAAGAAAACAAGCCAATTTTTCTCAGTGTTGGATATAGTGCATGCCATTGGTGCCATGTAATGGCTCATGAATCGTTTGAAAATGAGGATATTGCCCAAGTAATGAACGAGTTTTTTGTCAATATTAAAGTAGATAGAGAAGAAAGGCCAGACATTGATGACATTTATCAAAAAGTCTGTCAGCTAAATACTGGCAGTGGTGGATGGCCTCTTAGCGTGTTTTTGACACCTGACCAAAGACCATTTTATGTTGGAACATATTTTCCACCTCTTGACAATTATGGAAGGCCTGGATTTGGAAGTGTAGTGAGGCAACTTGCTCAAGCCTGGAAAGAAAAACCGGATGATATACAACAAGCAGCAGAAAATTTTGTAAATGGTTTACAAAAAACTGAATCTATTTTGCATGAATCAAAATTGGAAAAATCAATTTTAGATGAAGCCGCAGTGAATTTGTTATCTATTGTAGATATGACAAATGGTGGATTTGGACAAGCCCCTAAATTTCCAAATGCGTCAAATCTTTCTTTTCTGTTGCGATATTCTAAATTATCTGGAATTGCCAAGTTCCAAGAATTTGTCTTCAAGACATTAACCAAGATGGCAAATGGTGGAATGTATGACCAACTTGGTGGTGGTTTTCATAGATATTCAACTGATGCAAGATGGCTTGTTCCACACTTTGAAAAGATGCTATATGATAATGCGTTGCTTCCTCCAGTTTATGCAGAAGCTTACCAGATTTCAAAAGACTCACGATATCTTGAGGTCATTGAAGATACACTACGGTTTGTCATGCGAGAGATGACATCTCCTGATGGAGGATTTTATTCTGCATATGATGCAGATTCTGAGGGAGAAGAAGGAAAATTCTATGTCTGGAAGAAAAAAGAAATACAAGAAATTTTAGGAAAAGACTCTGATGTATTTTGTTTGTACTATGACGTAACAGATGGGGGAAACTTTGAGGGGCATACCATATTGTACAATAGTATGAATTTGTCCTCTATTGCATTTCATTTTGGAAAGACAGAGTCTGAGGTAATTCAAATATTAAAACAAGGTAGGGAGAAACTCTTTGCAGTAAGAGCAAAGCGAGTTGCACCTGGAAGAGATGATAAAATCATGACTAGTTGGAACTCTCTCATGATCTCAGCATTTGTCAAAGGGTATGGAGTAACTGACGAGTCTGATTTTATAAAATCTGCAGAGCGTTGTATAAATTTCATTGAAGATAAACTGACAAAAGATGGGCAACTACTTCATACGCACAAGGATGGTCAGTCAAAGCTTATGGCATACTTGGACGATTATGCCTATTTTGCAAGTGCATTGCTTGATTTCTTTGAGACTAGGCCATCAAAAAAATATCTTGACCTTGCCATATATTATGCAAATTACTTGTTGGAGCATTTCTGGGACGAGACCGCCAAGAACTTTTTCTTTACTGCAGACAATCACGAAAAATTAATCATACGAACAAAAAACATCTATGATCTATCACTGCCTTCTGGAAATTCTGTAGCAGCTGCAGTGATGCAAAGACTCTATCATATTACTGGAAACAAAAAATATCGTGATGTTTCAATCAAAGTGATGGAGTCACTTGCCATGATGGCTGCAGAAAATCCATTTGGTTTTGGACAATTACTAAATGCGATGTATTTGTATTTAATAAAGCCGCTAGAGATTACTGTAATAAATTCATCAAATTTAGAAATCAAAAATTACCTGACAAAAAAATTCATTCCAGGAGCAATTCTGATTTTGATTTCAAAAAAAGAAGAGATTGAAAGTCTAAAGCACTTACAATTTTTTGCAGGAAAAGAATTTGATGGCAACAAAACCAAGGTCTATGTTTGCAAAGACTTTACTTGTTCACTGCCTCTAGAGACTGTATCCGATATAGAAAAACTAGTCTAGATCTTTTTTATGTTGATTTCTAGTCTTTGACCAACAGCTGGACTTCCCATTCTTTCATATCGTCTTTTTGGCATTGTAATTGTAATGGATGTCTGCGCATAGCTTTTGATTGCAATAGTGGGTTGAGACTGAAGTATTGCCTCGATAAATGGAGCAATCTGGTCTCTAAGTTCTGGGTCTAGCTTTTGATTTATGGCATCAAGCATGAGCTGTTTTTGTGAGACAGGCTCCGTCTGCACATCTTCTACTAGGGATAATTGTACAGTCTGACCGTTGTCTACTAGCTGCTGAATTTGATAGTGGATTAATTCTGACATGCTGTGTAGTTGAAAATGTTGCAATTTATCTCTTCACAAATCATCTGAGTTTGATAATTCCATTGTTTGTCAAGTATTGGATTCCATGAACAAAGTCATTGTCTGATATTGTGCCATCTGCCCACCACCCTGCATTGTTCTTGACCCATTTTGGAATCTGATTTGTTTGACTAACACTTGACTGACTCTGTGGAATCTTCATTATTCCTTGTTGTATTAAATACTGGATTCCTTTGATGAAATCATCATCAGCCATACCGCCCTTTGCCCACCACCCTGCATTGCTTCTAACCCAATTTGGAATCTGAATCGTGGGCTTTACAGGTGGTGATGTTTGTGGAGGATTTGATATTTGCAAACTCTGAGATCCTATGGCAAATTTGACAAAATCAAAATCTCCTGTAATGGGATTGATAAGTTCTGCCCAGTATGTTCCATCATTTTTATATTTGTCGCCTAGTGATACTGTAGAATTTGATTTGGAGACTCCAAAGTTTTCTATTAAGTGACTGTTTGAATCAATTGTGAGAATTTCTGCAAATGATTTTTCACCAAATGTGTTGGTGTTGATGTTTAGTACTATCCTTTCATCTAATTGGTATGTTTGCTTGTTCATGCTCAACTGGTGAACTCGCTGGTAGCCAAATTTTGATGGTATCTGATTATCAAATCCGCCGTCGCCATAGATTGATTTTATCTCTGCAACATCTAGGGACGTAATGTCATAGTGTTTTACGCCTAAAATCGTGACCGTATCTATCATAATTGAAGGCATGTCTTCTAAACCGTTGACTATGTTTTGTAATTCACCGTATGGCACAATGTAATGTGACAATCCAAATGAATGTCCAATCTCATGCCTGATTGTTGAATCAAGTTGTGTGCTTGTGGCAACTAGACCTGTATAGTGTGGTTTGTCAACGTAGATGTAATACATCTGATTGTTTTTAGTCCATTCAACTTTTTCCCAGTTTGGCTGTATGTCGGAATAATAGATCTCAATATTGGTCTTGCCAGTCTCAAAATTTGGAATTGTTATGCCTGTTGCAATAAATCCATTAGAACTTTTTTCAGGCTCTGGCAGATAATGAATTGTAATATCGCACTTGGTATAGTTAAATCCACTTTGTTGTCCTAGTGGAATTTTTTCAAGATTGATGTTCCAAACAGGATGTCTACCCAAACCTTGGTTTAGTTTTATTTTCCAGTCTAGTACAGCATATTCTGTTTCATCCAACAATTGTTTTCCAACAGCTGGAAACTTTGTATTTGCCTGTGGTGCTATTGCACAAATTGTTGGACCATGTTGAACTCTGATTGGCATTTGAAGAAACTGACCAGTTGCTAAAGCAGGATATGTTGGTATAATAACAAGACTTGATACTATTATGAAAATTACGCCAAGTATTTTTTTATCCATTGGAAATACTACGCCTTGGCATCAAGTATATTGCGTTTTATCTGAGCGGCTCTTATCTTTATCATATGAGTGAATTCCTGGGTATCCTCAAGTGATGGCTTTTGTTTTTGGTTCTGATATGCCTGCAAAAAACCAGAATAGACACATCCTACTATGATTCCAAAAGTATTTGCGTTTACATCTTCTACTTCCTCATAGTATGTCTTTGCTATCTGTTTGTAGGACGCGGATTCGCTGATATAATAGTCAATTAGACTGTTGATGAATTTTCGTGTAGTCTCTGGAATCACGAACTAGATTTCATTTGCATTGTTTATAATGTTTGATTTTTGGTAACTTTGAGGATTGGGAAATATTTTTTTTCACACAGGTCAATATCGATCACACAACTAGAATAAGAACAGAGGGAAGATTTATCCATCATGCAAGTAACTAGTCCTCCACGACTTGGAGACATTCAATCCGCCAACAAGTGGACTGCAGTCTGTTCTATATGCTGGCATTGGTCATCAGGTGAGACCAGAACTCAGGCAAGAGAACAACTAAAACATCATGCACGGTGTAAATACATAAGCGTGGACGAAGACAGAGTAAAAGTAACAAAGCCCAAAAACGTTCTATAATTTTACTCTCTTTTATTATTTGGTTTGTTGAAAATTTCTCGTTTGGATATTTTGAGGTCTTATTTGTATGTCGGTACTACGATATGTTCGCCCTGGCATGTAAAAATTGCTTGGTCTCTTAATTCCATTACATCGGCTTGTGCAAATCTGTACTGCAATTTGTTGTCATTATTTATTACATAGTAAGAAGATGCAATACATTTGCTATATTGCAACGTTTCAATTGTTGAACCATCTTTAGCTAAAATATCTATATTGACATCAACAGTGTCTCTACCATCTCCATTGGTATTGACATAATATGAAAGTAGATCATAGTATTTCTTTTTGTCTTTGCTAGGTATTGATTCAAATTGAATCTGTGATGAACTAGTTGCTTGTTTACCGTTTATGTTGATATTAGTTGGCTGGGTAATTTTTGAAATTGTGTATATGTCAAAATTTATGCTGGCTGTTTTAAAATGTACTACGAAAGATGATGCCATGGTGGTATCACTCAAACCACTATTTGCCGCAGTGACTTCTTTGATGGGTGAATTGATGATTCCTTGAATGTACTTTAGATCAATTGCACTATCTCTTGACCAATTCGTACTATGTACATATTGCGGAATTACCACATTTGTGGATAACGCAACAAGTGCTATTGTTAGGGCAATAATTGAAATAAACATAGTTTTTCTTTTTTGCAATTATTATTCTCAACGAGTAATGTGTAAAAATACCCATTAACTCGTGGAAAATAGATCCTGTTACGAATTAAAATTGACCACACGTTTGGCACTAGAAGAAATTATCAACAGTCTTTATTAGGAAAAAGACACCACTATTGGCCAGATGAAACACCATGTCTGAAAGTGTCACTATGCATTTTGATGAATATGTGCTAGGCGATGGAATTGAATTCGTTGGATTGATTACTAGAAATGGTAGATTATCCGCAGGAAATAGCCCCACCAAGTTTAATCTGTCACAAGAGCAGATGGAGATGTTTTTGATATCGTGCTCTTTACAGCAAAGGATGCAGCAAGATTATGATGATAACTTTGGGCCTGTTCAATTCTCAGTCACAGAGAGGGATAACTTTAGAATAATTACAGTACCTCAAGGATCTGATACCCTGATCTTTGTAATGCACAAGAGTGGAGAATTTTTGTCTGGAGTTCAGGGTCTGTTGGATGCAATAAAGCACATTTCAGCCCTATAATTTGTGTAAAATCAATTCCATTACAAACTAAATTTGACCTCATCTCTTTTGAGGAATTGATTGACAGTGTTCTTTATGCCAATTGAGGTTAATCGCGTAAACAGGGAATGTCCCAAGTGCAAAAATCCTACAATATTCAATACGGGAAAAGAGTATTTCTGCGGCAAGTGTCTCAGTGAACTAAAAATAAACCAAGTAGCAGAAAAAGTAGCGGCGTAAAATAATGTGGAACATAGATCAAGAAGAGACTTATTTTAAGATCTACGACGACCGTAAGACACTTGTGGGATATTTTGCGCCAGAGTATGGTGACATTCAACCAGAAGACAAGGCAGACCAGGTTATTGCGGAGATGATGAAAAACCATGACCCTGTTAAAGGTGGGTACATGATGTTACCGCTTGTCAAGTTTGGATTATTTGAAGAAGGAAAAGAGATGCATCTTGATTATGTTGCACAACAACTACAGGATGTCTATACTAGAATTTTAGCTTGGAAGAATCTGACTGTAGAAAAACAAATCGAGCATCACAAAATATTGATCTCTCATACCGACCATGACATGCTAAGCATAACACTTGGAATAATCTTTGACTCTCCAGTTCCTTTGGAGAAAAAAGAGCTTTTAGGAAATCTTACTGGCATTTTGGATTTTGCGCACCATAAAGGCTTATTGTGAGCCAGTAGACTTTGCAGTTTCATAAGAATGGAGTGCATTCATCTCATACTGGTATGATTGTTGTAACAATTGGTCTGACTTGGTGTATGTAGAATTATCTCCGGTTGCAACCCATTCTCTTAATGCCTTGTCACTTTCAATCTGGGTTTCAGTGGATAGTTTGAATAATTGTAACGATGGCGCAAAAAGTTCTGGTGCCTTTAATTGCTCATATCGTGGAAGAATGTTTTGCATTGCTACCATGTGACTATCTGTAATGGCAAGCATCTGATCTTTTGAGATTTGTCCAGCTTTGTACTGTGTAAGATGTGTATCCAAATTCTGGGTCTCGTTTTTGAGGGCTAGTTGAATCTGAGATAGCTGGTCTCCAAATCGCTGGCCAGCGTTTTGTGTTTGTTGAAGATAATAATCCACCAAAATGACACTGATTATGACAACAACTCCTAGTCCAATAGCTATCCGCATTCTTAGTTTTGGATTTGGCTCCTTTTTCTTTCTCACGTGCAATCTAGAGTTTAATCTGAAATAAATCTATTTGATAGATTAAATGCAACTTTTTATGAGTTGGAGTGGAACTGTGCAATGATTATACATCATGTCATTTACAAATACTCTACACCATTCTTTCAACAATCATCTACCAGAGTCATTTTTAATTATTTTTTCAGATTCTTTTCTTGTGACAATAAAGATTACAATTCCAACTATGCAAATTGCTGAAATCTCAAATACTAGCCAGTCTGTTCTTGGCAAATCAATTATCTTGTTTACAAAGGGGGTAAAGACTGGAAACCCAAATCCTCCTGCAAACATGTCATATGAAATATGAGTAAGAACACTAGTTGCAACTATTGCAGCCAGACGATAATCTTTTCTTGAAAAGATCAACAGCAAGACAATTGTGGATAGTATTGCAAATGTAATGGAGTGGCTCATTCTTGGTATTCCTTCTACATGTAATAGTCCTACTAGATGGTCCGAGTCTATTATGACTGCTAATAGTCCACCAAGCAGTATGTATCGTAATTTTAGTGTGACAACTCCTGCAACTGCCCCCCATATGAAATGTCCAACAATTTCTTTTACACTCAAACTTCCGTTTTCTATTGGATTTAGTAAGACCATTTTATCTGGAAGAATTGTACTGACTAGAGAAAACCCTGCTGATAAGGAACAATAAACTAACGATACCCCAACTACGAATATTATATCCTGTTTTTGTATCTTCAATTCTTGTTTGATGTTGTAATGTATTAGATAATTATGCGTTTGAATTTTTGAAATCTACTGAGCTACCTGCAAAGTAAATGATGTAGATTGTGATACAGTGTTTGAGCAACCAAGTTCAGCTTTTACCTGATAAATTCCTGTGTTGTCATAGATCCCACTTTTGATTTTTACTGGAGTGTTGTTGGAAGTTGGGGCTACATCAAAAAACTGAGATGGCATTGGCTGAGACCCTTGCCTGCCATCAAATATAGTCACCATACAGTTTTTTGCAGTTACTGCTCCTTGATTAGATAAATCCATTTCAAATACTACATCTCTTCCAACATAGCCATTATCTGACTGTCCAAAACTTGTAATAACTAGATCCGGCTCTTTCTGATTGGAAATTATATGTGAAATGTACGGTCCAATTATTGCAGTAGTAGCAATGCAGATTATGGAAAGAATAATGATGGATGATCTTTTCATCAAAAACAAGTAATTTTCATGGTATAAGACACCCTGCTTGACTAAATCGAAATTGTACTTCATAAATTCTCAGTAATCTAATAAAAATCAAAAAATAGGCAGAGAAGTGCCTATTCGATTAAAGTTCCACAATCTGCACATGCAAGTACAGATTCTGACATGTGGACAGTTTCACAGGTTGTACACGTAATCATAATATTGTAATACAGTTGGCAATCTTTAGGGATCAGTATGTGATTGGGTATTACACAAGTCTTGTAGGTATATTACTGTATCCGGTCTATCTAGTCTGATATTGAGTAATTTCGTTCCAAAGTGTTTCTTTGAACGCAAACATCCACGATGCTTTGATTTTTTATCTTCACACAAGTTCCATGGTACCAATTCTCATCATGAATTATGTCACCTTCAACAAACTTCATTTCTTTACCGCAAATTGTACATGTATTCATTTTGTAATATTGTGTAATGAAATTAGCAATCTTTAGAGATCAGTATGTAATTGGAACTTACAAGAAAGGTGATGTTAGAGTTATTCTAATCAATGTATTTTCCTTCTGGGTCTGCCTTTAGTTCTATTATCATTATACTGCCGCTAATATAGGAATCATTTCTTGTAGTTCTTACACGCCCCACTTCTATGTGATATGGATATACGTCCACTACTACAGTCCCAACTTTGACATCGGATGGAGCATCTGTAATTACAATGTCTTCTTTTTTTACTCCATGATCAACTAGTTTTTTGATACAATGATCAAGCAGAGGCTGAGGTAACCCGTGGTTTATTGCCCAAACTGTACCTTCGTACTCGATTTTATCCAATTAGTTAACCACTTGATTCACTAGTATAATTATCATGCCATGTCTGAATAAAATTTGGCGTAGTTTGGCATAGTTATTTAGGAATAAAACCCGATGTACACAACTTTTAGATTGTAATTGTTGTTTCCTATTTTCTAATCTGACATTAATTGCCAGTCGTTTTTACCACACTTGCACATAAAGCCTGAATCTCTGATATATCCCTTGAATTCAAGGTCAGTACATGGTCCCATGTCAGGAATTACAAATTCAGTCTTGCAAATTCTACACCTTGCTACAAATCCTCCCAAGATATTTTACCTGTATTGTAGGGCTAAAATCTTTGAATTGTACTTTACCATGAAATGTTTGGCACTTTCAAACACACACGAGAATTTGTATTATTATGATACATTCTATGTATGAATAAAGCGGTAATTGCAGGTCTTGCAATTCTTGTTTTGGTAATGGGTGTGGGAAGCAACCTGATATTCCATCTAGCAGAAGCAAAAACCATGCCATCAAATATGATAAAATTGGACAATTCTGTGAAAGGAAAATTCTTTTTGGCTCAAAAGGGAAACTCTAGTGAAAAGAAATATCCAAAAATAATAGGTTATACTGCATTTTAGAATTTAAAAAATATTGCTAATTATCCTAAGCACATTTGACTTTGATCACGGTGACTAGGACAATCTACTACTTGACCTGATTACTGACCAAAAACAGTAAACTGACTTTTCCCCACTTTTCTTATTTTTCAATTAGATGTACTGCTTATGTATTTCTTATCTGGATAAATCCTAAATACTTTAGAGCGATTAATCCAATCATGACTGGCTGGCAAAATCATCCATTTGAAATTAAAGCAAAGGTTGGAGAGACAATTGCATTTTGCATGTGCGGAAAATCTAAAAATGGTCCGTATTGCGATGGTTCCCACAAAGGCTCTGGAATTACTCCCAAAGTAATAACATATGATAAAGAAACTACCGTTTTTGCTTGTGGCTGCCAGGAATCCAAGAACCGACCATTCTGTGACGGTACTCACAAAAATCTAAAATAAATCAAGAAGTCTAATTGTAAACTTTGATAGATATCTTCAGTCTTGCATTTTGTTTTCTTAGATTGTTCTCAAATATTACATTTCCATTTCTTATGGTATAGTGAGATTTGTGTATCTCTTCTTCAGGTAAAAACTCGAAGGAAAACTCACAATTTCCAATCTCCGACCTTATGTATCTACTAAGGGAATTATCCATATCATCAAGATCCACTTCTTTTCTTGATTGGAATATTGTTCTAGGATAATAGTCTCGTCCAAATTTATCCATTACGTATTTTGTGATTTTCTCATTACTTGAACGATGATTTATCCACCATCTGGGTGATACATCCATAAAGAAAATGTACATACCCAAGTTCCTCTCTACTACATAGGAAGACATGCTAAATTTACGCTGATCTTCAAGATAAGTTTTCTAATACGTTGTCAAATGTTACTCCAATCATAGTATTATACATGATGTGAATTTGAGAAATTTTACAAAAAAGAGGGTGGCGTTTAATAATATATAAAAAATAATTACTAAAATTTGCCCAAGGGATGACCGTTTGTGAAGACCATGTATCCGACCACTGCGAGTATTACAAATGAAGTAAGACCCACTGCAATCCATCTGAATATGTTCATGGAATAGTTACCTGTTGACAGCATATAACTAAATTATAATTTTGAACATGGTGCTAACTTTGAACATGGTGGTAACTTCATAATGATCTGGTTTCATGAAAATAACTATGTGGTAATAATCCTCAAAAGTATGCTAATTACAGGCTGATTTATCCTACGCCAATTTTTTAAACCTTGTCTGTCAAGTACCTGTAACGTATGAAAACTCTGCATCTTTTCATGATTGTTATCGGAGTCATGGTTTCAATTACACTTGCCCCTGGAATGACATTTGCAGACAAAACACTTCCACTTGTTTTTGATACCCAATTCCAACTCAAAGTTAATCAAACATTTTCAATAAATTCAACTGGCATCACAGTAAAATTTTTGAATGTTACTGCCGATTCTAGATGCCCATCTGATGTCACATGTATCTGGCAAGGAGAGACTAGGATTCTTGTCAACGTTATACAAAACAATCAGGATCGTGGAAATTTTAACTTGGCAAGTAGCGCTGGACAACAAAACCTTGCAGTCAGAGTTTTTGATGGATATTCAATAAGTGTTGGAAAGGTTGAACCATATCCTCTGGGTGGTAAGAAACTACCTCCTTCTGATTATCTCGTTACTTTTGAAATAACAAAATTCGGAGTTTCATCCCCGCTTCACCAATTCAAGTCAGGTGTCAATTCATCTGATGTGAAATGCAATTCTATCTTTCAACTAGTAATCAAGGCAGCGGATGGTTCTCCAGCTTGTGTAACACCTCCGACTGCACAAAAACTCATTGAACGTGGATGGGCAAAGTCAACTTCATCTGTAACCACCCCTGATTCAACCAAAATTATAACACTTCAGCAAAACAATCAAGAAATTACATTATCCAAAGGACAACGTTTTCTTTTGAATCTTGGCTCAAATTATGATTGGAGTCTAAATGTTGACAATAATACTGTCATTAGCCGAGTACCGAATATCACGGTAACGCAAGGTGCACAAGGGCTTTTTGAGGCTCATTATGAGGGAAAGACTATACTTGGAGCAACTGGAGATCCCCCATGTCTCAAGGCAACACCAAGATGTGGAATGCCATCAATTCTCTTCAAAGTAAACGTAATTGTATCGTAGAAAAATCTGAATTAATTTAGACTAGTTTCTCTTTATCATTGAAATACTGGGCCTTACGAATTGTATCTCTCTCTGATTTGCTCATGCGGTTTCCAAGTATCGCATTTAGATTATCCAGGCGAGCCTTTTTTGAAGCAATATCGTTTAGCAAATCTTGTTTTAGTTTACGAACTAGTTTGTTTGTAACATCAATTACTTCATTGATATCATAAGGCTTGTAAATTATTGCTGATGCATCAAGCTCGATTAATCTCTTCTTGGTATTTTTTGTCACATCCGCTGTAATTAATATGATGATGGCATCTGGATGTATTTTTCTAATTTTTTCTAATGTGTAAAATCCATCACGACTTTCCATCATCACATCGAGAAATACTACGGCAGGTTTGAGTTCCATATACATCATGATTGCCTCCAATCCGTCGTACCCTTTTCCAATTACGGTGACACCCTTTATTGCCAAAAATTCAGAAAGAACTTCTACCGTATCAACATCATCATCAATAACTATGGCTGTAATTGCCTCGTTTGTGTTATCCCCTGATCTTGGAATTTTCATATCATCACTGATTGCATGTTAAATGGATTAATTGACTCAAATTTCAAATTGCCAACCCGATAATCAGCAATATAGTCCGCAAACTTTTCAATAATTTGTCTCTCACATTTTTTGCCCAATTCATCTTTGGCAGTAAGAATTAGGAGATTCCAGTTTCCGGTAACTGAAGCGGTAAGCAAACAGTTTGGTAATTCCTTGACGAAACTGCAGATTTCTTCAGACAAGACATCTGATGGCCTGTTTGTCCTGAATTTGAGATATAATGCCTCAAAATCCTCTACTAGTAATTTGCGAAGAATGGCCTCGTACCCAGTTATTATCTTCCTCTTCTCAAGTCTCTCTATTCTATATGCGACTGCTCGGTCCTGAATATCATGTCCTTCACTTCTAAGCTTTTTTGCTATCTGGCGTGACGGGGTACGTGCATTTTCCATAAGTAATTCTATAATTCTGCGATCTATGGTATCAATTGCAGTCATAAATGAATTTGACATTACTTGATACTTGAATCAAAACACACTTGAATTTGTGGAGCAGCAAATTGAACAAGCTATGTTTGGCAAGTTTTTTTCTATTGTTTTGAATGGATACTAGTTTTTTAGAAAATATTTTATTTTAATTCTTGCGTTGTGGCCTTTAGGGTCATTGTACTCACCACTTGAGTTAAGGTTCGTATCTTTTGAGATACCGTCTGGTCAAATTCTTGGGAATTCTTGGCCTGTATTTCAGCCACTACATCATATGCACCAAACGTGACACTTGCATTTTTTACCTGTGGGATTAGTTTGAGCTCTTCAATTATGTAATCTTCTGCTCCAAGTTCGCAATTGATTAAAACAAATCCCTTTTCCACGGTTTTTTTAGTCTGTTTACGTTACTTAACTTTTGTCAATTTTTCCAAAAAATGAATATTTTATTTTTACTATGCCCGCGACTTTTATCTGAAGTATGGGTGAAAAAGACATACGCATAAAGCACGCCAAAAAACAAAGTAAAACCTGACTAGTGATTCCGGAAAAGTTGCAGACTACCCTTGTATTTCATGCCATACTAATTGCTGCAAAGAATATACTATATTTGTCAATGCACATGATGTTTACAGGCTTGCAAATGGACTGGGGGTAGGGCCAGAGACATTTCTTGAGATTTATGGTGCAAAAGACTTTGATCTTGGCATTAAGGTAAAAGAAGGACTAGTTGATCTTGCACTAAAACAAAAAAATAATGCATGTACATTTCTTGTGGAATCAGGAGAGTTCTTTCGCTGTACTGTAAATGATTTCAAACCAGGTGTTTGTAAGTCATATCCATTTCAAGTTAAAGATGGAAAATTAATCCAAATGGACCATAAACTATGTCCCGTTGACTGGGATGCGACTGAATTTGAAAAAATGATGGTGACTCACCTCAAAAAAGACGAAGACGAATGGAAGTACTACCATGATCTGGTTTTGGAATGGAACCAAAAACACTGGCTGAAAAAACCACTATCAGAATTTCTGAGATTTATGTTAGACAAAGTGACTCTATCACTTAAACTGACTGAACACTAGAAATTGTTCTTGGTCAATGTTCAACATTTTGAAAATTTTTGTCATGTTTTGAATCGACTCTATTAAAATTTTCTAGCTACTCTAATAAGTTGTATCACAGATGAAATATTATGGATAAAAAAATCCTAGTTTTGACTCTTTCATTAATTCTTCTTGGTGTGAACGTGGTGTATGCTGAAAATGGTGATATCAAGGAATTTGAAAATCATGACCACACAAAATACTTCAAGGCCAAAAAAGAGACTGCTACTTTTGACGCAAACTATGACGGATTGAATGATTTTTACGCTAAAGGATATTTTAACAACACAGATAACAAAGTGTTTCACATTGATTACAAAATCCAAGATTGTCTTCCACATGGTTCTACTTTTGCCAATGCTAAAATGAAAGTGGGGTTTAGTAATCCTGATGCCCCATATGCCTGGTATTCAAATGGGTTTAAAGCTTGGAACTCTTGGTTCAAATCTGTACATAATCCTGATCCTGATAAACAAATTGAACTTGTTGTCATAAATGACGGTGCTGGAAATTTTCCATCAGCTGGTTTTCCTTCTAGCGGTGACAACATATTTCAAAAAAGTATTAACATGAATACTGGTTCGTTCACATATTATTCAAAAATAAAAGAATTGGGTGGTCAGTCCGGCTGGGAGGGCTCCATATCGTTTACTGCGCCATTGGGGTCTTACTTGTTTTGGACCATTTTTCCTGCCACTGGTTATGGAGAAAGCTGCGATCATATTGCCGGATTGGGAATTCCTGTTAATGTTAATGCAAAGCATTCCTCTAAAGACTCAGATTAAATTAAGCCAACGAAGGGATTTGGACCCTCGACCTTCTGATTACAAGTCAGATGCTCTAGCCAGGCTGAGCTACGTTGGCATGTGGTTATGGGTTTTAGAAGGTGGTTTAAAATGTTGTCACACTTGAAAACGATCAAAATGGGTTTTCTAAATTCAGACCACACGAAATTTATATCCTGATCTGAGAATTATCGTATTGGTTAACACAGAAAAAAAATGTGATATCTGTGGTAAGGTGTTTGAAAATTCTACTAAATTAAATCAGCACAAATCAGAGTCTCACAAGAGCGAGACAAAGGTCAAGAAAACCGCATCAAAGTCATCTCGATACAAGGCAACTGGAATTGCAGCTGCAATTGCCGTAATAGTAGTATTAGGCGTATATTTTTCTGAAAATCAACAACCTTCTGCAACTATAATACAAGGAGTACAATGTGATCCTACTGAAGGTGTAATATTTCACATCCATGCCCATCTTGATGTAATAGTGGATGGCAAATCTATCACAGTTCCGGCCGGGATAGGGATAAAACCAAACGAATGTCTCTATTGGTTACATACTCATAACACATCAGGTGTTATACACATTGAATCTCCACAACAAACGACATTTACTTTGGGACAATTTATTCAGGTCTGGGACAATACTCCTGGCATATCTCCCAAGTTTGAAGAGATGATAAATGGTGACAAGAATTTCAAGGTCTTTGTAAATGGATTTGAGTACAAAGATGGTTATGATAAAATTCCATTATCTGCGCATGATGAGATTGTTATAGTATCTGGAAGTATGCCCCCCTATCTTCCAAAATCTTATGAATTTAATGGACTGTAATTAGATTGAAATGAAAAAACTGAATCTTTCCAAATTAAAGTCTGACACTGCACTTGTCAAAAGCAAAAAAAGATACTTTGTAGGAGATGCATGGTTAAACGATATCTCGAACAATCTCCAAATCAAAGGGGAAAAAGTCTATCTTGCAAATTTTAACAATGGAGCAAGAACCAAAGTGCATTATCATCAAGGCGGACAGATTCTTGTGGTAACAAAAGGCAAAGGGATGCTTGTAATTTACAAAAAAACTAGCATAAAAAAAGAGACTGTAAAAATACAAAAATTATTGCAGACAAATCTTGAAGAAGGTGACGTTGCATTTATTCCGAAAAATGTTCTACACTGGCATGGGGCATTGAAGGGAAAAAACCTTGTTCATATAGCATTCAACATATTCACAGAGAGAGTAAAAGAGGCTCAGACAATATGGTATGACTCTGACTTTGTATCGCGTGCTAAGAAAATCAAATAATGTAATTCTGAAATTTTAGTGATTAAATCCTGACGCAATTAGGACAGTCCAAGGAAATGCCAACTTACCTTTTTCCTCATATTTTGATGCGTTTTTCTTTGCATCTTTTTTTATCTTTTCCATGACATCTTTTCCATGACTTTCTATCTTGACTCGAATTGAATTTGCAGTTGAATGCATGTAATCCTCCCAATATTCTTCAAAGGTTCCTGGCTTGTAGACAAAGCCATGTAGTGCAACTGTGACATCTACAAAGCCTGCCTTTGCCACCTCTGACTCTAACTCTTTGGGGTTACCAAATCTGTGAACAGTAGGTGTACCAATTGGTCTAATGTCTGGAATGTGCTCTAGGATGGGGTTCATTATCGTACTAAAGTATGGTACCTCTTCTGCTAGCCCGTGTACTGCCACAACAAGCATGCCTTTGGGGTTTAAAATTTTCCCAATTGATTTCAAAACTTTTTGCGAGTCTGGGAAAAACATCAACCCATACTGACATGTAACTTTATCAAACTTAAAATTAAATCCAATATTTTCTGCGTCCATTTCTATAAATGTACAATTTTGAAAAGCAATTGATTTTCTTGCAATATTCAATGCATTTCTTGACAAGTCAATTCCAACCAACCGCCCATTTGGACCAAGAAACTGTGAAATCTCTTTTGAAACAACACCTGTTCCACATGCAACGTCTAGTACCTTGTCATCAGACTTGATGTCAGCCATCTTGACAAGTTCTGTAGTAGACTTGAACGGTCCTATTTTTTGGTCTGCCCAATTGTAATGATAATCAGAAGCTACCGTATTCCAATTTGCTTTGGTGGTAATCTTGTATTGGATTGGATCAAAAGTTGGCGTCATTTTCTCAAACTTCTCAAAGCTTAAATTGATTATAGCTGAACGCATTTTATGCCTTCCTTTAAAGTCAATGTGATAATTGAAAACAAGCCTGAAATTGTAGACCCTGAGGGTGATACAATATTCAACGACTTGATCCTAAAGGACAAAAAAACAACTATCAAGAAGGTCCGTTCTGCCAAGATGCTCAGATTTGTAATTGATGCAAAAAGCAAGGAGTCTGCAGAAAAAACTGTACTTGACACATGTAATGAATTTAGAATATACAATCCACTTGTGAGCAAGGTCTCAGTTGAGACTCTAAAAGTCTAGCCGCCTTTTACTACTTTTCTGCTAAGCGCCTTGACATCATCCAATGCTCCATCTATGAGCAGCTTGCTACGCAAATATTTTGCAAGGTCTGTCTCTGTTATGATTCCTACTAGCTTGTCATTTTCTAACACTAACAATCTTCGCACATTCTTGTTAAGCATCTTTTGAACGGCGTCCTCGATTGGAGTCATCGGTTCTACCCACCTAAAGTTGGCTGACATTATCTCTGATAGTGGAACTTCGATACTTTTTCTATCTGTTGTTGAGACTTTACGGGCAAGATCTCTTTCCGTTACTAGTCCAATTGGCTTGCCGTCCTGAACTACGACAAGTGAGCTTATTCCCTTTTCTGCAAAGATCAACGCAACGTCTTTTGCAGTCTTGTCATGTTCGATAGTTATTACAGAGCGAATCATTATATCTCGAACTAGTCCCATAGATGGTATCTCCAAATATTAGGATAAAAATGATTCTACTTTTTTAAAAATAAAATTTCCCAAAAATATTTTTTAATTATGTTATGCAACTTTATGGAAAATTAAATCATGCCAAATCTTTGTATGGATTTCTCTTGCGACGTTCCATCTCGATCAACAGTTTGGTAAGTACAAGTCCTGTGATAAATCCCCCCACATGAGCCGCAAATGCTATTGAAAGTGATGTGACAGAGCCTATGAATACATAGAGTACCTGTATTGCAAGCCAATAGTATCCTCTGATATCGCCCAACGCTGCAGAGATTCCAAGGATTCCTGAAATGGCGCCTGATGCACCAATTAGCACAGAATATCCATTTCCAAGTATGAATGATGCAATGATTCCATGAATTAGAGCCCCACCAAGTCCTGCAATTATGTAAAGTACGATAAATTTTGGTCTGCCAATCGACCTTTCAGCAAATCCCCCCATGTACGCAAGTGCAAACAGGTTGAATGCGATATGGGCAATGCCTGCGTGGATGAACATTGATGTAAATAATCTCAAGATGCTGTCTGGAAGATTACTATCCTTGAACAAACTATTTGGAACAAACCCATAATTGGAAATTATGGCATTCTGAGTATTACTAAGAATGCCATATGCAAAAACTACTATATTTACAACAACCAGGGCTGTGGTAACAGGCGGTGGAGTTCCTAATTTTAACATCTGTTCATGGGACAGATTACTATAATAAAACGATAAGGAAGAAAATGCCATCCAACAACTGATCGCTGTATGAAATCGCGATCATCATGTGTATGTAGAACAGTCGTAACCCCAAATTGATTTTAAAAAATTATTGCGATTCAATTTAATATCTCCAAAAAATAATGTAACATGTGAAGGTTGCAGTAATAGTCTTCCCTGGTAGTAATTGCGATCGAGATATGCACCATGTTCTAACTGATGTTTTCCATCTAGATTCGCAACTTGTATGGCATACTGATGAATTGCCGAAGAACATCGATGCAATAGTTTTACCTGGTGGATTTTCATATGGCGATAGACTCCGAGCTGGAGTAATTGCAGCCCACAGTCCTGTCATAAAAGATGTCAAAAAGATGGCTGAAAGGGGTATGCCTGTTTTAGGAGTGTGTAATGGTTTTCAGATACTAGTCGAGTCGGGTCTCTTACCTGGGGCTCTTCTCAAAAACACATCGCTGAATTTTATGTGCAAGTGGACTGAGATAATTGTCAAAAACAACAAGACCCCATTTACAAACAAATTCAAACTAGACCAAAGAATCCCAATTGCAATAGCAAATGGAGAGGGGCGATACTATGCAGATGATGTCACTCTAAAATCTTTAAAGAAAAATAACCAGATTGTCTTTACTTATGCAGAAGACGTCAACGGCGCATCCCTTGGTATAGCCGGAATATGCAACAAGGCAGGAAATGTTGTTGGCATGATGCCACATCCTGAAAGGTCTGCTGAGCAGATAATAAATCCAAAAAACGCAAAACCTGCATCATTAATCTTTGAATCACTTCTAAGTACATTGGGTGTAATGGCATGAGCCTAACTCCCCAAGAGTCTGAATATCTTGAAAAAAAGATAGGCAGAACGCCAAACCCTTTAGAATTTCAGATTGTCGCAGCTGAATGGTCCGAACATTGCTCCTACAAGTCCTCAAAAAAACATCTCAAGATTTTGCCAAAAGAAGGAAAACGGGTGATATCTGGTCCCGGATATGACTCGGGTGTTCTTGATGTCGGAGATGGATATGTTGTTACGGTACACATTGAAAGTCATAATCACCCATCTGCAGTAGAACCATACGGAGGAGCTGCAACTGGTGTTGGTGGAGTAATTCGAGATATATTATCTGCAGGAACTAGACCGATTGCAATTTTGGACGGACTACGATTTGGGAATATAGAAAAAGACAATCATGCAAGATGGCTTTTCAAAAATTCTGTAAGGGGAATTGCAGACTATGGTAACTGTCTTGGAATTCCGACAGTTGGTGGAGAAATCGAGTTTGACAAGTGTTTTACAAATTATGCATTAGTGGATGTGGCCGCAATTGGGTTTGGTAAAAAAGAGAATCTAATCAGAAACAGGGCTGAAAAGGGAGATTATGTTGTTCTAATTGGAGGATCTACTGGACGAGACGGAATTGGCGGTTCCCAGTTTGCATCTGATAAACTAGAAGCAGAGAATCGCTCAGCTGTCCAGATTCCAGACCCGTTTATTGAAAAATTGGTAATTGAAGCAATATTGGAGGCAAGAAATCAAAAATGCATCAAGGCAATGAAAGACCTTGGAGGTGGAGGATTGTCATGTGCAATCTCTGAGACCGCAGACGCACTGGGTGTAGGAATTGATCTTGACTTGTCCCTTGTACACAAAAGAGAGCAAAACATGTTGCCATCTGAACTCATGGTATCAGAATCACAGGAAAGAATGCTTGTTATCACTGATCTGAAAAAACTTGCAACACTGAAAAATATCTGCGAAAAATTCCGGGTTCCATATTCTGTTATTGGTAGAGTGCATGAAGACAAGATGATGGAAGTAAAACTAAACAAAAACACTGTGGCAAAACTTCCAAGTCATGTTGTTGCAAATGCCCCTCTTCTTGATAGGCCATCAATCAAACCAAAATATCTGAGTGCTTTACAGAAAGTCAAAAAACCTGTCCAATCGGTGGATTTATCCGAGACTCTTTTGAAGATGCTTTCAAATCCTAACATTGCAAGCAAACACTGGGTCTATACTCAATATGATCATGAGGTAGGCATACGAACCGTTGTAAAACCAGGTGGTGATGGTGCATCTCTTCGACTAGACAACGGCAAGTTTCTATCTGTAAAAATTGATGGAAATTCAAAGCATTGTTACATAAATCCACGGGAGGGTGTGATTGGATGCTTTGATGAGGCTTGTAGAAATGTAATTTGCACTGGAGCAAAACCAATCGGAATGGTTGACCATCTCCAGTTTGGAAATCCAGAAGATCCTGAAATATTTTGGACATTCAAGGAATCGGTCCAAGCTATTACCGATTACGCAAAATATTTTGAAATTCCATGTGTCGGAGGTAAAGTTAGTCTATACAACGAGACAGACGAGGGTCCAATCAAACCAACTCCTATAATTGGAGTGCTAGGCCTCAATGAAGGAAAGCCCCTGATTCCAAAGAAAATTGAAACTGGTGATTTGTTGATTATAGTTGGAATTACAAAAGATGAACTTGGTGGTTCTGAATACTATGAATACATCCATGGATTAACTGGAGGAAAATGTCCTACGGTTGATATGAAAACGTCCAAGAAAATCCAAGATGCAGTATTAGAACTCATACACCAAGATACTGTAAAGATTGCACATGACTGTTCCAAGGGAGGTCTTGCAATAGGCATATCCAAACTATGTATCACAAATGAAACAGGATGTACAGTCTCTGTTGAAAAAATTCCTGCAGAAAAGTTACAACTGGACGAATTATTATTCTCTGAAACACACTCTAGATTTTTACTTGTAATATCTACAAAAGACGAAAAAAAAGTAATGTCGTTTCTTGAAAAAAAGGTCATGCCACACGCAAGTATTGGTAATTTTTCTGGTAAAAATATAATATTCAAAGAAAAATCAAAAATTGTAACTTCTGTAAGGGTTGATAAAGCACAAGAAAAATGGTTAAACTCGTTGGAGGCACTTGTAACGCATGGTTAAAGAAAACTGTGGGGTAGTTGGAATCTTTAGTCTGGATGGCGCAAATGTCATACCTATGGTAATAGACGCATTACGTGCACTTCAACACAGGGGCCAAGAAGCATGGGGAGTTGCAGTGCCCAAGAAACAGCCATACAAACAACTGGGACTGGTATCTTCAGCCGTAACTGAATTTGACAAACTAACGCGTGATTATGTGTCTCCTGCAGCCATAGGACATGTGAGATATTCTACAATGGGCAAAAGTAATCTTGAAAATGCACAGCCTCTCAAAGTCAAGGACCTGTGTATTGCTCATAATGGAACAATATCCAATGTAGAAGAGCTAACTGGAATGGTTGGTGGGTGTACCTTTACCCCTCAAAATGTTAGTGACACTCTGCTTGCAGCCCAGAGGCTTGTTGCACTAATGGCAGATAATGGAAAACTTGGAAACGCACTATCTATTTTAAAAAATGAAATGGTTGGCTCGTTTTGCTTTACATTTGTATCTGACGATAACTCGATTTATGCAGCCCGTGATCCTAAAGGTTTCAGACCCATGGTGCTTGGTTATAGAAAAGACAATAACACATACATTGTTGCATCAGAATCGTCTGCACTATCTGCAGTAGGTGCACAACTTGTCAGAGATGTAAAGCCAGGAGAACTAATCAAGATTAGCGATGCCGGATTGGAATCTGAAATGTTTTCAGAAGAAAAAAAACCAGCTCACTGCTCGTTTGAATTTACTTATTTTGCTCATCCGTCAAGTGTGATGGAGGGTTCTAACATTTACTTGGCAAGAAAAAGAATTGGACAATTTCTTGCCCGCAAGTTTGCAATAAAAGATGCTGATATTGTAATACCAGTTCCAGATTCGGCAAGACCTGCAGCACTGGGATATGCCCAAGAGCTTGGCGTACCGTTTGAAGAAGGATTACTAAAAGACAGGTATAGTAGAAAAGGACCACTGCGCAGCTTTATTGAACCTCATCAAGCTGACAGAGTTGAGATAAACCGCTGGATAATTCCAATCACCCAGGTAATTTCTGGAAAACACGTGGTTGTTGTAGATGATAGCCTTGTTAGAGGTACTAGTTCCAAGGCAATCATCAAGGCATTACGAAGGTCTGGTGCAAAAAAGATTAGCATGGTGATCACATTTCCACAAATTCAATTTCCATGCTATGCTGGAATAGACTTTCCATCACAAGATGAACTTGTAACATTCATGGGAGATGGTAAAAAATACACAGAAGATGAAATTACAGAAAAAGTACGACAACTCATTGGTGCTGACTTTCTTGGGTATAATGATGCAAAGAACTTGGCAGCTGCAGTTGGAATGGAACATGACTCGATGTGCTTTACATGTTCAAGCGGTGATTACTCTACATTGGGAATAAAGCCTATGTTTAAAACCAGGGCAGAAATCAAAGGGGAATAATATGGAACTATCATTTGTCTTGGTAAAAAGCAAGATGGGACATGAAATGGATGTCATGAATGATATTCTCAAAATCGATGGTGTGAAGGAAGCAACAGGGACATTTGGACAGTATGATATATTTGTCAAAGTTCAGGCTCACACAAGAATTGAACTTGATAAAATAATTACCAAAAAAATACGTCTAGTACAAAATGTTCTTTCAACTACTACACTGCCTGCCCTTTCTGGCAAGTCCACAAAATAAGCATCTAGCCAGACACTCGCGGTATATCAGTTTAAATTCCAGCCTGTTCAATGACCGCCTGTTTGAAGTTTTTACGATCAGGTAAGGTAAAAGACATTTACGAGCTTCCAGATGGAAATATTCTATTTCATTTCTCAGACAGAGTGTCTGCTTTTGATGTAAAATTTCCGACTCCTATTCCAAAAAAAGGTGAGGTACTTTGCAGGTTTGCTGAATTTTGGTTCAAAAAACTACCAATCAAAAACCACTACATCAGAACCGAAGGTAAGGACAAGATTGTAGTAAAAAAGATGCAGATGATTCCAATTGAATGTGTGGTACGTGGATATTTCTATGGAAGTCTTGTACAACGATGGAAAGATGGGCAAGTCAAGTTACCAGATGATTCAACTCCACAGCTTGCAGAAAAACTACCAACACCAATCTTTGATCCTACTACAAAATCTGAAACCCATGATATTCCAATATCAAAGCAAGACGCAATTGATAAGAATCTCGTAACTAAAGCAGAGTATGAGTGGCTAGAGAATGCCTCTCTTGAGGTTTATCTTCAAATGTTCAAAGCCGCAGATGTTGCAGGATTTGTATTGGCTGACTTGAAGTTAGAGTTTGGCAAGATAGGAAGTGATATTATTCTTGGTGACTCTATAGGGCCAGACGAATATCGCCTATGGCCAAAAACATCTTATCAGATTGGAAAGATTCAGGAAAGCTTTGACAAGCAACTTTTACGTGATTGGCTTTCAGCAAACGGATACCAAAAAAAGTTTGAAGATGATAGAAATGCAGGAAAAGAACCTGTTGCACCACAACTATCTGACCAACTCTGTAACGAATTGTCATCAAGATACATCATTGCGTACGAAAAGATAACTGGAATCAAGTTTTAACTCGAATTTTAAATTCAAGCCCCCTGTATTTTCTAGCCTTAGTGCACATTTGACCCATTAGGTGGATATCTTTTTCCAAATTTTCTATTTTTTTAAAATTTTTAGTATTTTTTGTACCGTTACAACAATGATAATAGAGGTATGATATTGATGCCACTGTTATTAGGTTGATGCTAGTATTATGATTTGTATCAGTATGTGTTATTGTATGTTGTATCATGACTAGAAATATTCCGACGGATTGACCAAACATAGAACATAAAAAAAAATTACGTATTGGACAAAAAAATATGATCTCTTGATCTTTTAGGATTACTACAAAAGATGATGCAGAACATGTCAACACTACTACAAAAAGAACTTAAAATAAACAAAATACTTACCACCAATGCAGACCAAGCAAAAGCCCTTGATGATACTGCACGAATTAAAATTCTTCAAATCCTGTATCACAAACAACTTCCAACAGAACAGATTGTAGACGAATTAAACAAAATGGGATATAGAAAAGCAACCACTACTATAAGGCATCATATTGACGTTTTAAAAAATGCCGGATTAATTGAAATTGTAAAAATGGAAGAAGTTCGTGGGGCCGTTATGAAATATTATGGAACATCAGTTAGGTTGATGGGAAACAAACTTCCAGCTAACTTTGAAACTGAATTCTCAAAGATGATTGCAGAAACATCTGTAAAATTAGAAAAGGTAATGAAAAATATTTCTGAAAACGTGGGCTCCAAAATAAAGAAAAAAAGCCAGAAAAATATTTTACACGAATCAAATTATGAAGAACACGTTGTGATGGAGATCGTAAATCGTGCAATGACTAAGGTATTTGAAAATAACGGTTCGATGAATGCTCAGAAATAATTTTTTATTTTATTTCTATTCTAAAAATTCCGATAGTTTCTGGATTTTGTAACGCCTCTATCATTTGACGCGGAATTGAATCTGATGCAGTATCACATCCAATTGACAAAGTCCTTGGACATGTGAAATTACTTTTTCTAATTACAATATCATGTGGATTTTTCATGGTAAGCTTCTCACTTCCTTTACCTACTACCTTGAATGAAAGGTCTCCTACTAATATGGTAAATGTGACTTTTGATTCTTGTTTTTGTAATAATTTTTTCATTTCATCTGGAATTCCAAGACACCCACATGATGCATTGACACCAACTATGCAATCTCCATTTACTGTAAGTTCTGATTCAGTTGTAATCTCGATTGATTTTGGATGAAGTGATCTTACATTTTCATGACCGCGAAATGAGATCTCAAAACGCATGATCTCAAGTTGTATAAACTTAAATTAAACCTTCAAAGGATGAAATTTGAAATGCTTCCAGCAGCTGCAGGTTATGATAGAGCAATTACAGTCTTTTCGCCTGACGGTAGACTTTACCAAGTTGAATATGCAATAGAGACAGTACGAAGAGGTACTCTTGCAATAGGTGTCAAGAGCAAAGATGGAATCATACTTGCAGTAGAAGAAAAACCAAGAAAATTACAAAATTCTGATATTACTCAAAAAATATTTCAAGTTGATGATCATATTGGAGTTGCAGCAGCAGGCTACATCCCAGATGCACGTTCCCAAGTTGATAATGCCCGATTCTTTTCACAAAGTAACAGAATGATTTACGATGAGCCAATCGAGGTAGAGGCAGTTGCAAAACACTTGGCAGATCAAGCCCAGCAATATACACAATATGCAGGTGTGAGACCATTTGGTGTGGCACTCATAATTGCAGGAATTGACAAGAGCGGCAGTACCATATACCTTACTGACCCAAGTGGTACATACATCTCATATGATGCAGTAGCAATTGGAGCAGGTGCAGATCAAGTTACAGAATTTCTAGAAAAGAATTACAAGAAAGATATGACAGTTGAGGAAGCAGCAGCCATGGCAATTGAATCCATCTATCTAGTAAGCGAAGAAAAAGAAGGTGTAAAACATATCAAGATGGCTCAAATTCCCACTGCTACTAAAATGCTGACAAGAACATCTGAGAAAGATATTGAACACTTTGCTTCCAAAGCCAAAGAAAATATCGCCAAGAGACCCAAGTAGCACCTCCTATTTTATAACGCAACAATCTAGAGCATACATTGAAAATTTCAATAGCAATTCCTGATTCGTCATTATCTGAAGAGCCTACTCCGCTTGACAAGGCAATGAAAATATCTCAGATTGCAAGGGCTTGCTCAATATTTCATGTAAGTGAAATTTACATATACAAAGAAACTGGCGGCTCTGACCGAGACAGATCTTTACTTAGAACTATTTTACGTTATCTTGAAACGCCGCAATATCTCCGCAGAATGCTTTATCCAATGAGTAGTGATTTACAATTTGCTGGTAGTCTTAGCCCACTCAAGATTCCATCACATGTTCAAACAACAGATCCAAAAAAAGTCAAAGCCAAAGATGTCCGAGATGGCGTTGTTGTATATTCCAGAGGAGGTAAATTTGTCAACGTTGGTTTTGAAGAATTAATCCCATACTACGGTAGAGAGGAAGAGGGAAAGAGAATAATAGTTCAATTCAAGGAAGGATATCCAAAATTCTCCATAAAGCAGATTGGAAAAGAAGAGATCTCACAGTATTGGGGATACGATGTAAAAGAGATCTCAAATCTTACTAATTTTCTTAGTACTTGGGGCTCACATGTGATATTTACATCAAGAAAAGGCAAAACCATACACAAAACTCAAAAATATTTTGATGAAATCTCACGTGAAAATGTTCTTGTTGTTTTTGGTGCTCCAAAAAAAGGAGTTTATGAAATCTTGGGAAAAAACATTGGAAATGTTCCAAGATCGCAGGTGTTGAATTTCTTTCCAGAGCAAGCAACAGAGACAGTTAGACTAGAAGAGGCCATTCTTGGAACTCTTGCTGTTTTGAATACTCTGACTCGTAATTAGTTTTAATATAGATCTGGTTTGTTAAGAAAATCTTGGATAGAAAAAAATTTTTACTTTTTGCAATTATGGTAGGTGTTGCAGGAATTGTGATTGGAAGTTTTGTCATGGTAACACGTCTAATGCATTTTTGGCACTAAGATCTCAATTTAAAAATCAAATTTTACTCTTTTTTGCTTATAGACTTATAATGGGGTTTTCGACAATTGCAATTTATCTATGGGTCATAGGAAGCATAGTCAACCTAGGAGGGGAAGCCTTGCATATTTGCCAAGGGGTAGAGCGAAGAGCATGGAAGCCAGAATTAGAACCTGGCCAGATGTGAAAGCAGATCAACCAAAGCTTCTGGGCTATGCCGGTTTCAAAGCAGCATGTATGCGTATAGCAAGTATTGATGATCGTGAAAAGACTCCTAATTTTGGGAAACAACTTGTCGGACTTGGTACTGTAGTTGTTACACCACCAATGTCCATAATTGGAATAAGAGGTTATTCAAGAGACAGATATGGGGTTGATTCAACTTTTGATGTTTACGCAAAAGATTTACCAAAAGAACTTTCAAGACTTTTCAAAACAAAACCCGATGAAAAAGGAATTGAGAAAGCTGAAAAATCACTTAATCATATTGATGAACTCTTTGCGATTGCAGCTATTCTTCCACGTAAGGCAGGACTTGAACAAAAGAAGCCATATGTTTTTGAAGTTTCAGTAAAAGGTGGAGACATTCCAAAACAATTTGCTTTCTTAAAAGATCTTTTAGGAAAAGAAGTCAAAATTGATCAAGTATTCCAAAAGGGAGTAGAAGTTGACGTTGCAGCTATTACAAAAGGAAAGGGTATCGAAGGTCCAATTACAAGATGGGGTGTCAAGAAGAAACAACACAAATCAAGAAAGAGTGTAAGAGCTCTTGGTACGCTAGGTCCAATCAGTCCTTCGACTATCATGTACACAGTTCCAAGAGCTGGTCAACGAGGTTTCCATCAGAGAACTCAGTATAACAACAGAATCATGATAATAAGCAACACTGCAAATGAAGAATTAAAAATAAACCCAGCTGGTGGTTACAAACACTTTGGAGTAGTCCAAGGTGATTATGTTGTAATACGTGGCTCAATTCCAGGAACTTATCGAAGACTTGTAAAACTCCGTGCTCCTGTTAGACCAAAGTTGACAAAGGTTACACAACCAAAAATATTAGAGGTAATGATTAACAAATGAAAGTTCCAGTATTTTCAACAACAGGTTCAAGCGATGGGGATATTGAATTACCTCTAGTATTTTCAACTCCAATTAGAAATGAACTAATCCACAAAGCATACCTCCATTTAGAATCTCACTCATTTCAAAGACAAGGAAGATATCCAAACGCTGGTATGGATGTAGTTGCAGAATCAAACAGTCCTCCTACAGGTCATCACCAAGCTAGAGTTGCAAGAATGGCTGGCGGTGGAGGTGGACGACAAGGCCAAGCCGGTGGTGTTGCAATGACACGTAAAGGAAGACAAGCACATCCTCCAACTTCAGAAAAAGTGGTACATAAAATGTTGAACAAGAAAGAAAATAGACTTGCACTTTGTACTGCATTAGCTGCAACAACTTCATCTACATTGGTAAAACTTAGAGGACACAAGGTAGACAAGATAAATTCATTTCCAATAGTTGTATCTGACCAAATTGAATCCGTATTCAAATCAAGAGAGTTAGCTAAGATTTTTGACGCCTTACATCTGTCACAAGATATCGATAGACTAAAAGAAAGAAAAGCTCGTACGGGAAAACCTCGTCTTAGGGGTAGACAAGCAAAGATAGGCAAAAGTGTATTACTTGTAGTAAAAGATTCCACGAATCTTACTAAAGCTGCAGGCTCTATTTTGGGAGTAGATGTAGTAAACGCAAAAAGTCTTAGCGTACTTGACTTGGCTCCTGGTGCAAGACCAATCCGATTGACAGTATTCACAAAGGGCGCCATTGAAGAAATATCAAAAATAAAATCTCCTCATCTTGAAGTTATGGTGGCTACAAAATGAATATTGAAGAAGCAAATCATATCATCTTGAAACCATACATTACAGAAAGGACATTTGCACTAGTTGAAAATCAAAGCAGAATCTGTTTCTTGGTAAGAGAAGAAGCATCAAAACCAAAGATTGTAGAGGCCGTGACCCTTCTTTACAAAGAGACTCCAGTTAAAGTAAATATTTGTAGAACCGTATATGGTAAAAAAGCATTTGTAAAATTCCAGACAGTTGAAAAGGCAAGAGACTTGGCTACAAAGATAGGAATGCTATAATATGGTCAGTCTTGAATCAACTAAAGCAATGGTGAGAATAAATGGTTAAAGAATACAAGTATCGTGGTCTTCAGATCGAAGAATTAAAGGCCATGTCATTGGAAAATCTCTTTAAACTGTTACCATCAAGAGCTAGAAGATCACTTACAAGAGGAATTACAGATGGTAAGCGTAAACTTTTAGAAGAAATCAAAGCTGCAAACGCCGGAAAAACTAACACACAAATTAAAACACATCTTAGAGATGTTATTGTTTTGCCATATTTTACAGGTCTTACAATTCATGTTTATTCAGGAAAAGAATTCAAGCCAGTAGTAATTAGACCAGAGATGGTTGGACATTACCTTGGAGAATTTGTATTGACTAACAAAAGAGTTGTCCATGGCGCACCTGGTGTGGGAGCATCAAGGTCTAGCTTGTACGTACCATTAAAGTGATATCTATGCATTTTGACTACGCTTTCCAAAATTATGACAAGACAAGACACGTGCGTGCAGCATTAAGAGAAAAAACAATTTCTCACAAACATGCAAGAGAAATTGCACATTACATAAAAGGAAAGTCTATCGAATCTGCAAGAAGTTATCTCCAGTCTGTTACAAGATTAGAACGTGCTGTACCCTTTAAGAGATATAATAACGAAGTCGGTCATAAATCTGATACAGGTGTAATGTCTGGAAGATATCCAGAAAAAGCAGCAAATGAATTTCTTAGACTACTTGATAATTTAGAGTCAAACGCAGAATATCGCGGCATGGATCTTGATAGGTTGAAAATAGTTAATGCGACTGTCCACAAAGGCAGAAAAATTGAAAGATCTATTCCACGTGCAATGGGACGATCAACACCAAAGGTAGATATTCTTACTCATGTTGAGCTGGTAGCTCAGGAACTTTAGAAATGTCATCAGTCAAAAATGTCATCAATGATAGTTACAAGTTAATGCTCTTGAAAGATTATCTAAGAGAGGCAATAAAAGAAGCGGGTTTTTCAGAAGTTGATATTCAAAAAACTCCAACTGGAACTAGAGTTGGATTGCATGTTACACGACCTGGAATAGTAATTGGAAGAAAAGGAAGTGGAATAAGAGATCTTACTGCAGTTTTAGAAAAAGACTTTGGCCTTAAAAATCCACAGATATCTGTAATTGAAATTGTAAAACCAGAACTTGAACCTAGTGTAATGTGTAATAGAATGTCACAACACCTTGCAAGAGGTACTGCATTTAGACGAGCTGTAATGTGGACAATGCAGACTATTATGGAAGCAGGCGCAATGGGTGTACAAATCACAACTTCAGGTAAATTAAGAGGTGACCGTTCTAGCTTTGAAAAACACAGTAAAGGAATTCTTCCACGTGCTGGACACGCAGCAGAGGTTATAGTTTCAGAAGATATCGCACACGTTCAGACCAAAATGGGTCTTATTGGAGTTAGAATTAGAATTGCAAGAAAAGAAAGATTCATTCCAGAATTTGAGCTCAAGGTAGTCAAGAAAGAAGCAAAAGCAATAGTTGAGGAAGCCCCATTAGAGATTGAAATTGTAGAGGAAGCACAAATTGATCCAACAAAGCCACGTACAGAAAGTGAAGTGATAGAGTTGGAAGAAAAACTGATTGAAAAAGTGGAAACCTTTGAAGAGGTAGAAGAGGAGCTCAAGTAATGACTCGTATAAAGATGAAGACTGTAAGAGAATTTAATGAGACTGATCTCAAGGATAGATTGGGTCAACTACGTTCAGAGTTGACTAAATTAAAAATTGAAGCATCCAAGGGAACATTACGAAAAGATAGTGGTAAAGTAAAACCACTTCGAAGAGATATCGCAAGAGTATTAACTAGAATGAATGAGATGAAAACTAAATGATTACAACTGAAAATATAGCCCGTCATGAATTAATTGGACTTGAAACCTCTATTGTAGAATCTAGTAACTCTCAGGTTGTAGGATTGCATGGGAAAATAATTGATGAAACCAAATCTATGTTAACTATTGAAACTTCAACTGGTGTAAAACATATTTCCAAGATGAATTCCATTTGGAAATTCAATCTAAATGGCATGACTTCTATTGTGGATGGAAAATCTATTGCAAAAAGATCATATGAAAGAATGGGAGTAAAAGCATGACCAAAAATATAGGCTTACAAGTCAAAGCACCAAAATCCGAATGCAGTGATGATCTATGCCCATTTCACGGAGTTCTAAGTGTTAGAGGTAAGCTAGTTCAAGGAAAAGTAGTTAGTGCTAAAGCTCCAAGAACTGTTGTAGTGCAGCAAGAATTTCCAAGATTTGATATCAAATTAAAGAGATATGCAAGGAGTCAAAGCAAGTTACATGCACACAGACCTCAATGTATTGATGTAAAAGAGGGTGACATTGTTCTTACCGCTGAATGCAGACCAATTTCAAAAAGTGTCTCTTTTGTTGTAGTTGAGGTAGTATCATAATGGGCGCAACAAAAAGTCGTGCAGTATCAGCAAAAGGAGTTCAAGAATTTCGACCATATGTCACAAGAGCACTTCCACTAGGAGCTCAAGTAGTCTGTGCTGATAATACCGGTGCAAAGATTTTAGAAATTGTGATGGTTCAAAAAACCAAGACCAGAGTTGCTCGTTATCCAGCAGCAGCTGTTGGTGACTTTTGTAACGTTGTAGTTAAAAAAGGTCCTGGTGAACTTAGAGGACAAATATTTGGCGCAGTTATTGTTAGACAAAAATATGCAGTAAGACGATTAAATGGAACACGTGTAACATTTGAAGATAATGCCGCAGTACTTGTAACACCAGAGGGTGAAATCAAGGGTACAGAAATTAAGGGACCAGTAGCAGTCGAGGCAGCTGAAAAGTACCCAAGAATTGCAAACTTGGCATCTATGGTGGTATAATATGAAGCCGACAACAATCCGAAAAAGAATGCTTTACACTGCATCAAAACACTTGCTTAGCAAACAACTTGGTTCACACCTTGCTAAAGATCTTAAAGAAAAACATCATTGTAAAAGCATACGTGTTATCGAAGGTGATAGTGTCAAAGTATTACGTGGTGAATTCAAAGGAATCGAAGGTAAAGTTACTCGGGTTTCTACAGAGAAAAGAGGAATTGCTATAGAGGGAATAAAACGTGAAAAACTCAAAGGCGGAAATGTCGACATTTTCATTCACCCATCAAATGTGGTTATTACTTCATTAAACCTCGAAGACAAATGGAGACAAAACCGACTTGCGGGACAAAAAACAAAGACTCCAAAGCCAGTATCTACTCCGGAACCAAAAGTTGTAAAACCAAAAGAGACAAAACCACAAGAAACAAAACCAAAAGAACAAAAAGAGGTTGCAAAAGAAAAGACAAAGGATACTAAAATGACGGATAAAAAGGATAAACCGCAATCTGCAAAATCAAGGGGAATAAGTAATGGTTAGCATTTCTGGCAGTAAAAAACTAAAGAGACAAATGGCTCCACTTTTCTGGGGTATTACAAGAAAAGACAAACGATTTGTTATTACAGTCAAACCAGGTGGTCATAAAAAAGATGTATCCATTCCAACTGCAGTATTTCTCCGTGATACTCTAAAACTTGCTACATCGCTACGAGAAGCAAAATCTGTCATATATGGAGGCAAAGTCAAAGTAGATGGCGTTGTAAGAAAATCACTTCATCATGGAATTGGCTTGATGGATGTTGTAGAGTTGGATGGAGTATCTGACATTTACCGACTTGTTCCAAAAGATTTGACTGTACTGATGCCAATCAAGATTAACCCATCTGATAAATCAAAGAAATTGCTCAAAGTAACTTCAAAGGTAACTATCAGGGGTAAAAAAACTCAATTAGGATTTCATGATGGTAGAACTTTAATTTCTGACGCAAAGGTAAACGTAGGAGATACATGTGTAGTAGAAACGCCAAAAACAAAAATTCTTGATGTGATACAACTCCAAAAAGGAGTTCAAGTAATGATTACAAGCGGAGTCAATGCAGGACGTATGGGCAAACTTACTGATGTAAAACCTGGAACATTTGTCTTACCAAAAAGAGCAGATGTTGATCTTGGTGAAAGACAGATTGAAATCCAATCTGATTTGGTAATGGCAATAGGTACAGATAAACCGGTGATACAAATTCAGTGATAGATATGGCACAACAAACAGAAATTCCAATGAAGAAAATTTCAGTTGCTAAAGTAGTTTTGAATATGGGTGTAGGCAAATCTGGTGACCCTATTGAAAAAGCAAAAGTTGCATTAGAGCATATTTCGGGTCAAAAACCATCTACAAGATCTGCAAAAGCAACATATCGTGACTGGGGAGTACGTAAAGGTGAACCCATTGGCGTCGCAGTAACTATACGAGATGAACCAGCGATTGTACTTATCAAGAGATTGTTTGCAGCAAAGGGCAATCAAATCAACGGTTCATCATTTGATAATTTTGGTAATCTTTCATTTGGTATTAAGGAACATATTGATATTCCTGGAGTAAAATACGACCCCCAAGTTGGAATCTTGGGCCTTGATATATCAATTTCACTTACAAGACCAGGTTTTAATATTAGATTTAGAAGCAAACATAAAGCAAGTATAGGACGTGGCCATATCATCACTGCAGAAGATGCAAAGGCATTTCTAACCCGTGAGTTTGGAATTCAGGTAGTATAACATGAAGAATCGTGATTATAAAGTAACAGGCAGAACAGTTCATACCTTTGGAAAGGGTTCTAGATGGTGTAAGAGATGCGGCGATTATAATGCAGTTATTCAAAAATATGATCTAGATCTTTGCAGACGATGCTTTAGAGAAGTAGCAAACTCTTTAGGGTTTAGGAAATTTAAGTGATAGAGAATGCCAGCAACTAATATTCTAGCAAACATGTTTGTGACCTTGTACAATACCGAGGCAAGAAGAAAAGGAGAATGTCTAGTTTTACCTACCTCAAAACTTGCAACCGATGTACTAAAGACACTTCAGCATCATAATTACATTGGAGAATTTGAACACGTGGATGATAAAAAAGGTGGAAAGTTTAAGATACAATTATTAGCAAAAATTACAAAATGTGGTGCAATTACACCTCGATTCAAAGTGAAAAAGGATGACTATGCAAAGTGGGAACAACAATATCTACCATCATATTCGCGTGGTATGCTAATAGTAACTACTAATCAAGGAGTAATGTCTCACCATGAGGCAGCAAAGAGTGGCTTGGGAGGGCTATTGATAGGATTTGTCTACTAAACAAATTGAGATACACGAAGTAACCATTCCAGTACCAGATGCAGTAAAAGTATCCGTAAGTCACAAAATATTGCATGTACAGGGACCACTGGGAAAGACAAGAAAAACTTTCAAAAAAATACCAGTAGACTTGGCAGTTGATGGCAAAAATATCATACTAAAATCTCTTGGTGACAGAAAACGAGATTATGCTATATTCAAAACTGCAGAATCTATTATAAACACACTAATCAAAGGCGTTCAGACTGGATATACTTTCAAGATGAAAATTGTATATGCACACTTTCCAATTACCGTCAAGGTAAAAGATGCCTTCATTCATGTAGAAAACTTTCAAGGTGAACGTGCAGCCCGAGTCTCAAGAATATTTGGTGATAGTAAAGTAGTTCCAAAAGGTGATGATGTAATAATCACTGGTCCAGTCTTGACTGATGTATCACAGACTGCTGGAGCATTACAGCAAAATACTAAAGTCAAAAATAAAGATCATAGAGTCTTCCTTGACGGACTTTATCTTTTTGAGAAACTCGATAAGATCGAAAAATAGATTTCAGCAAGGAATAAATCCGCTTATCCTACGAACAATTCTATTGCCGCCCTAGCTCAGCGTGGTAGAGCAGCTGGCTGTTAACCAGCGGGTCGCCAGTTCAAGTCTGGCGGGCGGCGCTTAATATTTCTAAATTCGAGTTTTGAAATATTACTTTTTGATTACTGTAATTCTTGTACTGAAAGTTTAGAGGTTTCGATATTGCATATTTCTAAATTCGAGTTATGACATATTGTAATGCGATCACATTTTGGTTGATTCTATTAGACTGTATGGATCTAATACGGATCATATGATGATGGTATATGCAGGAGGTCCACATTGGCCAGAACAAGACGCGCGAATAGATATTGCGTGGATTGTGGGGGTAGGTTAGTTTACTATCCTCGCCTTTCAAACCCAAAAGCTCCCAACGAATACAGGGTTCTGGTTTATGCATGTCCCGACTGCACTAAAGATTTTGATAAACCCAAGATGTTCTCAATTAAACGAAATGTTGTCGACGAACCCCTTGAAACTGTGGAGATAGAAATTGTCCAAGCACGAGAAAAAATTCCAGAGACGATAAAGACGGCCACAGTCTAGGAACACTATCATGGTATCACTCCCATCACTCTGAAAATTTAGTGTTTTCTGCCAACTTTTGTTCAAATATCCCCGGGGTTTTAGGGTACGAACTACCTAGTTTTTGGAATTCTACATGCCTGTTTACAGTGTTGATATTTTGTAACATTTCAAAACTTGAAAAATCAGGACAAAAAACCAGGGTTTAGCTTTTCCTCGTACCGATAAAAGAAAATCAAACTCTTACTGAGTAATGGGGGTGTTTTGACCATTGGCTTGCATATGTACACACAAGTGTTACACCCCCCCTAAAATTAGCCGTTTTTGAAAAAATCACAATATGCCTAATTGATGGAAAATAACAGGGGGTTGAACCATTGAGCGTAGATTTCAAAATTTATGTATTTTTAAAAATTACCATTTTTTCCAATTTTTTGGCTTGAGAAATTAACGCGATCTGGTAAGTTTAGTATAAAATAGGGGGGTAGAAATAGGCCATACTGCCATAAAGAATTGAAATCTATGGTTTTATGTTACAAATGCTTTGAAGACAAACATCATGATTGTATGGGTAAGCAAGGGTTGTTTGTTTGCGAATGTGAACTTTGTAAAAAAGACTCTAAAGCCATCAACAATGTAATGCCAGACTCTATGAAATATGTAGAGAAAAATTAGGCCTAAAATCTAAACCTTTGAGATACTTGAAAAACTAATTTTCTTATTTGACTGAAACGCTACCTTTCATCCATGGGTGGAGTGAACAAAAGTAATTGAAATTACCTTTGTCTTTGAAGGTATAAGACCATGTTCCGTGGGCTTTTATCATGCCTGAATCAAAAGTATTTTTGAAATCGGTAATTGTATGAACTACAGTATCATTATTTGTCCATGTGACACTAGTTCCAAGTGGCACCTCGATTGCTTCGGGGTCAAAGGGGTCATGAGTATTTTGGTTCCAAGATTCTTTTTTTATCGAAACATGATCACTTTGAATCACAGTGTAGTTCTGAACTATGTTCTGTTCTGTTAATGTCAAGTTTCCATAATCTACAATCTGAGGACTTTCAAGAGATTTTAATGTCTTTTCTTGCCATGGTATCATGGAAGTACTTCCTGGTGAATTACTTGGTTCTTCACTTGTTATGGGCTGATCATTTTCTACCACATTTAACAATCCAATATTTCCTCGTTCTTCAGCAATTCCGTGGGTATGAAACGCAAATTTTCCTGTAGTTGACCACTTGGCTTCCACTATTGCGGTATCTCCTATTGCGACTAGGTGAGTCTGCTCATAGGTTGGTGAGTTATATAAAATTCCTGATTGATACACCTTGAAAATGGTACTATGTAAATGAAACGAGGCTGGAAGGACAGTGCCTATATTCATTACATAAAATCTGACATTTTCATCTTTCTTTACCATTAAAGGATTGTCAAGATATTGGTCAACATACCCATTGATTGGATAATACTGGGGAAATTCTTGTAGGGTGTTTTGGGGGTCAAACTCGCTTAATACTAACAAATATTCTCTTGCAGGGGGCATTGGGTGAGATACTGGATCAATTATCATTGCACCAAACATTCCCATTCTGATATGTTGTGATGTTGGAAAAGCATGACAGTGATAAATGAAAAGTCCTGCCTCTTTTGCTATGAAGTGATAGGTATATTCTTCTCCTGGCTGAATCTGAGGAACTACACCGTCATTTGCGGCATCATGTGTTCCGTGAAAGTGGATGGAATGAGCCATAGGAGTGTGATTTATGAAATTTACAGAAACATCGTCCCCCTCATTGAATCTTAGAGTAGGTGCGGGAACTGTTCCATTATATGTCCATACTTTTGACATTACTCCTTTAGCAACCTCGATTTCAGCATCTTGTGCTATTAACGTATATGTAACTTTGTGAGGATTATCATTTTTTGCCGGAGGATAAATATCTGGATTTAAAGTTGGAGTCTGAACATGTGGATTTGAAATCAGTACGGATGCGCCAATAACTATGCTAGCAACTACTATGGATATTGAAAGTATCAAAATTTGATTCAAATTACTTTTTACCTTGGTGAGTCTAAAATATCGCCCCATATAATTTACCATTCATTTTTTTGAAATGTAGTTTGATTTTTGTTTGGTCATTCAGATCTTACTGAAAGTAATTTTATCGTGAGAGAATTACAAAAACCCTCACGATTACAGGCTGGGTCAGTTTGTGGGTAGCCTCTTGAATTACTTTTTGGTAATATCTTAAGATTCAAGTGGACTAATATGCATAATTTGGTAGATTCTTTTCAAACCAGGCGATCTACTGATCAATTACACATTCACGGTGTGATCGTGTCTATGCCCACAGGATTGACACAAAAATATCTGATGCAAGTCTCCCTTGATGTCTTTTTTGATTTCAGAAACTAGTTTGTCCATGGCAAGTCCCTTTCTTGGACAGTCATCACTAGGACACATCATATCATAGTCTAGAATGTGCTCCAAGCAAAAGTATCCTCTCTTTGAGGAATAGTTTCCTTCTTTACCACATTTTTCTTTATCGCAATTTCTTTTCTTGTAGACAGAATCTTTTGGAATTCTGTTTGCTTGTATATCAAGTTCATCCATATCACGTGTTAGTAATTTCAGTATTTTTTAATTATTTACTTTCATTGATTGTATGCTGGAAATTTTAAACCAACGACAGATGTGCATTACCTTAGATGAATTGGGAATAATGTTTCAAAACTCGAATATGGAAATATGTGGAATCCGCATTAGTTGTAAGACCATGTTACAAACAAGTGGATATTAGGTTCGGTTTTATCTGATGTATAATGAGACTGATACTGGTAATTGCCGGTATGTTACTTACAATTATCTCGATTCCAATGTATTCCTATCTACCTCCTACCATGTCTGGTGTAATACACTCGTTTGTTGGTTCAATGTCTCTTGGAAATGCGAATTCAGTATCGATGCTACGTCAGATGGGGTATCCATCCATGCACCAAGTGCTCTTTGTTCTTCAATACTTGATAATTGGGATGGGAGTTGCAGGGGTAGGTCTGACGATGTTTGGATTGATGGCAAAAAAAGCGTCAAAAGCAATATCGGTAAAACTGGTTACTGATGAATCATTCAAAGAATTACATATTGGAGGGCAGTCTGTTGGCTCAAAAACAATGAAAAGTACGCCTAATACGGAACATGCTAAAGTGATGTTTGACTCTGTAAATGATGTTCTTGGCAAATTAGAAACCGAATTAAAAGATATGAAAACTGGATACGAAGATCATAAACAGAAGATCGAAAATGAGAAAAAGAAATTGGAACAAAGACAAAGAGAAAAATTGGCTAAAATTATTGCCACTGGGGAAGTTTTGATTAAAGAAATCACACCTGATAGATTTGAAGAAAGAATACAACATTATGTTGAATTAAAAAATACAGAGACAGGACAGTCCGTAGATCTTTCATTACTTGCTGAAAAATTTGCTAAGATGAAGCAAAAAATGGATTCTACTGATAAAAACTATACTCCAAGTGATTTTGAGAGTATGAAAAGATTTCTAGAGGATTAAAATGATGACATTTTAATCCTATTTATTCTGTCTGAAAAATACTTAATTCTGATTTTGAGAATTACGAAGACTTTCTGCTAATGCTAGTTTTGCATCCATTATGCCTTTTAACGCATTATCTATTCTTGCCAAGTGTTCGTTTACTCCATCTGCATCACTTTTTATGTTTCTCAATTTGATTGCCTCTACCTCAAGTGAAATATCTGAAAGATACTCTGTAAATATCTCCGAGAATGAGGGCGATTTTCCACCAATTGTAAGACGGTGTGTCAACTAGTATACACTCTCATTCCGTAGTATAAAAAAATAGTCTGCCAAAAATGGGAATACAGATCACATCGTCACGGGTTGGAAAATTTATTTTGAATCTGAAATTGATACAAGTTTACCCTTACACTAATTAGATGGTATGTTTCAAAATTCGAATATGGAAATATGTGAAATCACCATACGCACGTCAGAAAAACCAACCGATGCCCAAATTAAAAAAATCCAGGAATGTTTTACAGAAATGCCTATGGCAGAGATTCTATTGGGATTAAATTTTGCCAAAAACAGATGGACTGCAAAAGATGCAGGAGTACTAAAAGTAGGGAGAAAGAGCATAATCAATAAAGAAATTCATTCTGTTACTTCGGAGCAAGCCCAATGGAGACTAAAAAACTGGAAGATGATGATTGCAAATTATAGGAAACTGGGATATAGCTATCCTACAATATCTAGAATCAAAAAACACTTTATAGAATTGAGTAAAAAGCGCACTAGATAGGCTCTGGCGCTTTTGTTGTAGATCCAAGTGTTGGTGGAAGGTCTGGAATAGTCTGTCTCACATGACCCTCTAGAATTGATTGAGCCTCTTCCAATATTTGGTTTGTCTCTGAATTTGTCGTATCCACAGTAAAGTTGTTCTCTCCATTTACTGAAGCGCCTGACATAATCTCTCCCAGTATATTTGACAAGTCTGCCATGGACGAGTCTGCTGCTGGCATTAGTCCATTTAGGCCTGTCCCGAGTCCCTTTATTATGGACATGCAAGGACTGAGTGTTACTACGACATCTCCAAGTTCTGATATTGTGTTTAATCTTAGTTGAATCTGTTCCATGGCTAATTTTGCATTTGTTACCATATTGTTCATCTTTCTAATCTCGTGTAATTCTGTAGCGTAAGCGTTAGAATATGCCTTGTTATGTGTTCTTACCGCATCAACAACTTTTTTGAAAATAAAATCATCTTTTTCTTTTAATTTTCTTGAAATCGAATCTAGTTTTATAACTTGTAACTGTAATTTTTTCTGAGCTTCGTCAATCTTTGGCTTTAGGGGTGCATCTGGTTTTACTTTGTCTATTACCCTCTGAGATATGCTTTCTTTTTGTACGTTCCATTTGTTTGTAAAATTCATTTTTTAACTGTGTCTTGATTGAAAATGTTATTTTAAACAACCATGTTCTTACTTGATGTGTAACTATAGTGACAGGTGTCTGTGGTTACATGACTGTCTTGCTATGGGCGATTTAATATGTTTCTAAATTCGAATTTAGAAACATTATATCTTGATTATCCAAAGGTAAATGTGTAGATTTGAAAACCTGGATGACCAATGATTGTAATTGTATGACTGCCTTGCTGTTTTAACGAAATTAAGTTATATAGCCTATGTTCAGAGATGCTCGCTACTCCATTTTTGAGGTCTTGACCTGCATCATCACTTGTAACGGCTTTATCATCTAGCAGAACCTGAATGTTATTTCCAGTTCCTGACGCAACAATGTGGACATCCTTTGCAGAAAA
>Ga0208566_1000105_pt1 | contig 60825 bp, 59 predicted proteins | sample PL_2010_150m_FD_184159 | JGI IMG/M metagenome (GOLD analysis project Ga0208566, IMG submission 184159) | Freshwater microbial communities from Powell Lake, British Columbia, Canada to study Microbial Dark Matter (Phase II) - PL_2010_150m... | ecosystem: Environmental > Aquatic > Freshwater >...
CGCAGGTGGCGATGAATCTGCGATTTTTGCTGGAGATTTGCTACGTATGTATATGCGTTATGCCGAAAAACATAATTGGAAAGTTGAAGTTATCGATGCCACCGAGAGTGAAATGGGTGGCTACAAAGATATTTCAGTTGGAGTTAAATCTAAGGGCGTACCTGCTCCAGGTGAATCTCCGTATGCACGGTTGAAGTTTGAAGGCGGCGTGCACCGTGTACAACGTGTTCCAGAGACTGAAAGCCAAGGCCGTATCCATACATCGGCGGCAGGGGTTTTAATTTTGCCCGAGGCCGAAGAAGTCGATGTCGAGTTAAATATGAGCGATGTACGCGTAGATGTATTTCGCTCATCAGGACCTGGCGGACAGTCGGTTAATACAACCGACTCAGCAGTGCGTTTAACCCATGTACCAACTGGCATCGTCGTATCTTGTCAGAATGAAAAGAGCCAGCTGCAAAATAAAGAGTCAGCGCTTCGTATTCTTCGTGCACGTTTGCTAGCTGCCGCTCAAGAGGCTCAAGAGGCAGCAGCATCGGCCGAGCGCAAGAGTCAGGTTCGAACCGTTGATCGTTCAGAGCGAATTCGTACATATAACTATCCCGAAAATCGAATTAGTGATCACCGCGTGAACTATAAAGCCAATAATTTAGATGCGGTTTTAAATGGGGATCTCGATGACATGATTCAAGCTCTTCTTGATGCCGATAAAGCTGCGCGTTTAGCTAATACGAATTAATTTTCTTATGGATATCAAGGTGATTCTGAAAGTAGCTAAATCTCAATTGAGCGAATCTGGAATCTCTGAAGTCGATAGTGAAATTTTACTGGCACATATTTTAGGTCTTTCACGAATGGATCTACATAATTCGGTTTTAGTTCAGAACACAGTCAGCGCTTTGAATGATCCTGATGTAATTGAGGAGCAGTTTTTTACGCTTCTAGATCGCCGACTCAATCATGAACCAGTTCAATACTTAACTGGTTTCGCACCGTTTCGTTACTTAGCCCTTGAAGTTGGTCCGGGAGTTTTGGTACCTCGCCCGGAATCAGAGTTATTAGTTGATGCGGTGTTGGCGCATATCAAGAATCTTCCCCCTCCAGTTAGCGTGATTGATCTTGGTGCAGGCTCCGGTGCGCTTGCATTAGCGATTGCAACTGAGGCACCTGATGCTCGTGTCATTGCCGTTGAAAAATCGCCAGAAGCTATTTATTGGTTAAAGAAAAATGTCTCCGTGCATGCCGAAAATGTTCGGGTTGTTGAAGGCGATGTTGCCGATGTTCTGCCGGGAATCAAATGCGATGTCGTGATCGCCAACCCACCTTATATTCCAGATTCTGCGAGTTTGCCGCGCGATGTAGTTGGTTTTGAGCCTCACGTCGCATTATTTGGTGGCCCAACTGGCATGGAGATGCCCGCACTCTTTATCGCTGCAGCATCTCGATTGTTAAAAACCGGTGGAATTGTGGTTATTGAACATACTGAAGAACAAGGAATTGCCATTGCAGGTGAGTTAGCCCTAGATTTTGAAGATGTTGCGCTCCATAATGATCTCGTTGGTCGTCCTCGGTGGACTAGTGCGGTCAGAAAGTAAATCATGGGCAAAGAGATAGATTTAAAAAAAGGTGAACTTAATCGTCATGTGAACAAGGCGTTCAAAGCGATCTCTGATGGCTACATCATCGCAATTCCTTTAGAGCATAGCTATGCCTTTGCTTGTGATGCATTCAAACATGATGCAGTAAGGGCCATGCATGTATTGCGTGGTGATTCATTATTTACTGCAGCTCAAGTATTAGTAGGTAGTGCTAAAACCGCCCAAGGTGTAGTCCGAGAAGTGACTCCAGAGATTTCAGCGCTCATGAAAAAGTTTTGGCCGGGAATGCTGTCGATGAATCTTCGCCCGCAAACTGGTTTGAGTTGGGATTTAGGCGATGACAATCAATTAGACCGAGTCAGTATCCGCGTTCCAAAAAGTAAGTTCGCTAAAGCGCTAGTGGTAGAGAGCGGACCGTTAGCAGTGGCCAGTGCAGTGCGAGTCGGTCGACCTGTGCCAAAAGAGCTCAGTGACATATTTGTCCTTGACTCAGACTTAGCGTTTCAATTCAATAATGGGCTTCTTCGCAAAGGCCCTGCAACTACTGTCATAGAAGCCGATAACGAAGGCGTGAGAGTCCTTAGAGTTGGCGCAATCTCTCTAGAGGCGATTCAAGAAATCGCACCTGGAGCGACTGGACTATAGGATTGGGCTATGTCTACTTTCTATGGCCCAGATTTTGAACTCTTAACGCACCAAGATCCAGAGATTGCTGCAGTTCTTTTATCTGAGTTGAAGCGTCAACAGACAAATCTGCAGCTCATTGCTTCAGAGAACTTCACTTCTCGCGCAGTGCTAGCCACTATGGGCTCTACGTTGTCCAATAAGTATGCTGAGGGTTATCCAGGAAAGCGTTATTACGGCGGATGTGAAGAAGTAGATAAAGCAGAGTATCTAGCTATTGAACGGGCAAAGAGTTTGTTTGGTGCAGATCACGCAAATGTTCAGCCTCACTCTGGCGCAAGTGCCAATATCGCCGTTTATCAAGCCTTTACTAAGCCAGGGGACACGATTCTGGCTATGTCTTTGCCACATGGAGGTCACTTAACGCATGGGTCGGCCGTTAACTTTTCAGGTAAATGGTTTAACGTCGAGTCATACGGTGTTCGTGCCGATAATGAACTTATTGATTATGACGAGCTTCGCGATAAAGCTATTGCCACTCAACCAAAGATGATTTGTTCGGGTGCAACTGCATATCCATCACTGATTGATTTTGAAAAAATTCGCGCAATTTGCGATGAAGTTGGTGCAATCATGTGGGTAGATGCTGCCCACTTTATTGGTCTTGTCGCGGGTAAAGCGATTCCATCACCTGTGCCATTTGCCGATGTTGTCTCATTTACAACACACAAAGTTTTGCGTGGACCTCGTGGTGGAATGATTTTAGCTAAGGCTGAACATGCAGCTGCAATTGATAAGTCAGTCTTTCCAGGTATGCAAGGTGGACCGATTATGTCGGCGGTAGCAGGAAAAGCAGTTGCGTTGGCTGAGTGTGCAACGCCGGCTTATCAAAAGTATGCCAAAGATGTGATTATTAATGCCCAAGCCTTAGCTGCAGCACTTGAAGCCGAGGGAATGCGAGCAGTGTCAGGTGGAACTCAAACCCACCTTGCGCTAATGGATATTCGCAGTACAGGAGTAACTGGAAAAGTTGCCGATGAAAGATGTGGCGCCGCAGGAATTGTTATGAACAAGAATTCAATTCCCTATGATCCAGAAAAACCGGGAATAACTAGTGGTGTGCGTGTTGGTTCTCCAGCTACGACAACTCAAGGAATGGGAGTTCCTGAGATGAAGCAGATTGCTTCGCTAATCGCACGAGCTATCGCAAGTGAGGATTCTGCAGCCCATGCAGCGATCAAAACTGAGGTCCATGCTTTAACTGCACGCTTTCCTATCTATCAGGCATAAAACATGCGTGAATATTTAGTAACGCTTCTGATTTCGGCAGCGCTCTGTTATTTAATAACCCCATTTGTTCGTACTCAAGCAATTCGTTTTGGCGCAGTTGCCTATATCCGAGGTCGTGATATTCATACAACTCCAACTGCGCGTTGGGGTGGGGTAGCCATGTGGCTAGCAATGTCAGTAACTTTCATGATTGTTAATCACTTGCCTCTGGTTGGAAAATCTTTTGGTCATGAAGCTCAGGGCATTTTCTTAGCTTCAACAACCATAGTTTTGCTGGGAATGGCCGACGATCGTTTTCAATTAGATGCCTTGACTAAATTAACTGGCCAGGTATTTGTTGCCGGTATTTTATTGATGTATGGAATTCAAATTCTATGGCTACCAATTAATGGTGTTATTACATTGCCACCAAGTATCGGTCAACTAGTGACCGTCCTTATTGTAGTGATAACAATTAATGCCGTTAACTTCATTGATGGAATGGATGGCTTAGCTGCAGGCATCGTTGCTATAGCTGGTATTGCATTTTTTGCATTTGCTTATTTATTAGCCGTTGATTATGGATTTAGCCGGGCTGGTGCACCATCATTGATTACAGCGGTATTAGTCGGCATTTGCATTGGTTTCTTACCCCATAATGCATACCCTGCAAGGATATTTATGGGGGACAGCGGCTCTATGTTGCTGGGTCTTCTGCTTGCATCCGCTGCAATTACATTGACTGGCCAAGTCGATCCCAACGCGATTTCAGCTGAATCGTCGGGACCAACCTTGTTGCCGCTACTTCTGCCCTTCGCAGTTTTAGCTATCCCATTGGCTGATTTATTACTAGCCGTTGGGCGTCGAGTAAAGGCAGGGAGATCTCCATTTGCCCCAGATAATGAGCACCTACATCACCGAATAATGAGTGCGGGAAATTCTCAACTCAAAACTGCTTTTATTTTGTACATGTGGACTGCAACTATCGCATTTCCTGTGACAGTTTTAGCTTTTGCTAAATGGTGGGTAGCGTTTTTAAGCGCGCTATTTCTGATCTCAATTACATTACTGATGAGCCACAAGAGTAAGGTGGATGTATGAGCAAATCGAGCGAGTTTGAGATGTGGCGAGGCGCAGTAATTCCGGCGAGCCTTACAGGAATTCTCGTAACAATTGCAATGACAATTGCCCGCGGGAGCTCTTCAATTTTGGGCGGAGTATTAGCTGAATTTATTGTTTTAATATTTTTTGGAATTCATTTGGCTATTTCAAAGTTTTCTCGCAAGCTGGATCCGATGATGACGATGGTTCTTGTTTTAATCTCATACTTTGCGAAATTAATAATTCTTGGTGTTTTTCTACTTGTAGTCGTTAATATGGTTCCAGAGAAGAGTTTAGACCGCACGACTTTTGGGGTTGTGGCCGTAGCAATCACCTTTGCCTGGCTAGCAGGGGAAGTAAGGGCTTTTCTAAAACTACGTTTACACTTACCATTACCAGGTGATACCAGTCACAAGGCTTTTACCGAACAAGGAGATTAATAATGGCTATGAATGATGATGCCGCTTTTTGGTCTATTCTCGCCTACCTAATTTCTGGATTGGTTTTTTGGGGTGGTGCAGGGGCCTTGGCCGATCACTTCTTATCGACTCATTTCCTCCTTATCATCGGCTTGATTCTGGGAATGGGATCGAGCTTTTGGTTAATCTGGCTCCGCTTCCTCAAGAGCTAAACCAAGCTGTACGAGCCCTTTTCATCGGGCGGGCTGCACGTTGAGTCGTTTTGCATCTGTGCTGGGAAGCCTCTAAGTTTGGCCAATGCGCCCCCTTTGGGCCAATACGTGTGGGATATAAGGAGTATTGAATGCACACCTTGCTGAGCCAAGCCAATTCAGGCTTTGTTCCACCAAGTAGTGCAGATTTTGATTTTGCTCCAATTTTTGGAAATAGCATCCTGTTTACAAAACCGGTCCTTCTAGTCTTTTTCTCAGTAATTCTTGCAGGAAGCTTCTTCACTCTCTCGGCTCGTAAAGCCGCCATCGTGCCATCCAAACTCCAATTTGCTGGTGAGTCAATTTATACCTTCATCCGAAATGAACTTGGACGAGATGTTATCGGGCCTGAATTTATGCGCTTTGTACCCTTCCTTTTTTCACTTTTCGTCTTTATTTTAACTAACAATATTTTCGGCGTAGTACCACTTTTACAGTTTCCAACTATGTCTCATATTGGTTTTCCAATCGGAATCACAATTTTTTCTTACGTTACCTATCACTATGTGGCTATCAAGAAGCATGGACTGAAGAAGTACGTAACTGATATCTGCTTTATGCCAGGAATTCCAAAGCCAGTTTATTTAATTTTGACTCCAGTTGAACTACTTACTTATTTAGTTACTCGCCCGCTCACACTTTCGATGCGTTTATTTGCAAATATGTTTGCAGGACACCTTTTATTGCTAGTTTTCACTTTAGGTGGAGAGTATTTACTCACAAGTGGATTGATCTTAAAGTTTCTGAGTTTATTCTCATTTAGTTTTGCTATCGGCTTGAGCTTCTTCGAATTAGGAATTCAAGCACTTCAGGCATACATCTTTACCCTACTAACCGCTCTATATATCGCAGGTGCGCTCGCCGACGAGCACTAGCACCTCAGTAAATTTGACCAAACGACCGTTTGGCCAATATGTGAAAGGAAAGAGAAATGACAGGTACTCTCGCAATCGTAGGCTTCGGCCTTTCGACCATTGGACCCGGTACTGCTACCGGTTTGATTTTCGCGGCATACATCAGTGGTGTAGCTCGCCAGCCTGAGGCACGTAGCATCCTGCAGCCAATTGCATTCCTTGGCTTCGCACTTGCTGAAGCCTTGGCACTTTTCGGCCTCGTTCTTGCATTCGTTTTGAAGTAAGAATTAGCTAGAAACAACTAGGAGTTATACATGTTTAATCGATTTGGATTTCTTGCTTCTGCTGAAGCCGGAGCTAGTCCTGTCATTCCTAAACCTGCAGAAATCATTGTCGGTTTCGTTGCCTTCGGAATCCTTTTTATGCTGCTTCGAGCTCGCGCAGTTCCGCGTTTCGAAAAGGCATATAAGGACCGTACTGAAGCAATCGAAGGCGGATTAGCACGTGCCGAAGTCGCACAACGCGAGGCCTCAGAAGCTTTGCAGATGTATAAGGCGCAGTTAGCCGATGCTCGTGGTGAAGCCGCAAAGCTTCGCGAGGAGGCTCGTGCTGAAGGCTCAGTAATTCTCGAGCAGATGCGTGCAACTGCACAAGAAGAGGCAACTCGAATTACATCTGCAGCGCGCTCATCCATCGAAGCGGAACGGCAAGCAGCGTTCAACTCATTGCTTAATGAAGTTGGAGCTATTGCGACCGAACTTGCTTCCAAGATTGTTGGTGAATCACTCGATGACCAAGCTCGACAGTCGCGAGTTGTTGAGCGTTTTCTTGCAGAAGTGGAGAAATCTAAGTAACCATGTCACTTTCATTAAAAGGTTCAAGTCGATCCTCGTTGGTAACAACGCGTGCACAGTTAGAGAAATTAGTTTCTCAACTTGATGCACCTGCTGCTGCCCAGGTTTCGAGCGAGCTTTTATCGATAGTCACGGTTCTAGACTCTTCAATTGCTTTAAGACGGGCGCTTTCAGACTTCGCCCGTGATGAGGCGTCAAAAGTCGCTTTAAGTAAGCAGGTCTTTACTGCAATTAGTAATGGCCATGCATTCACAGTATTAGCGACAATGGTTGGGCTCCGTTGGTCTTCACCCAGAGATATAGGTGATGTTCTAGAGCTTCTAGGAGTTGAAACATTGTCAGTTGCAGTTGAAAAGGCGGCACAACTTGAGCAGCTTGAATCAGAGTTGTTTGCATTTGCCCAAATAGTCTCAAAGAATCCAGAGCTACGCGCAACATTTGCGCTTCGATCAGCCTCTGAGGTTAAAAAGAGTGATCTAGTGTCGGCCCTCCTGTCTGGAAAGGCACTGCAAGCATCAATCGATTTAATCTCATTCTTAGTTGATCATCCTCGTGGAAGAAATCTTGAGAGTGGACTCAACGAGTTTGCCGACATCATCTCTACAAGGAAAGCCAGAATGATCGCCCATGTAGTAAGCGCTAGTGCTTTATCACCGGATCAAGTGAGCCGATTAACTGGTGCGCTTACAAAGATGCTTGGTCATGAGATTCGCGTAAATGTAAGTATTGAAAAGGAAGTTGTAGGTGGTCTGTCAATTCGAATTGCAGATGAGCTCATCGACGGCACAGTAATTGCTCGCTTGGCACAGGCAGATCGCCTGCTTGCTGGTAAGAGCGCTTAAGTTTTTAACTAGAAAAAGGAAAAGGGAGAAAAAAATGGCGGAACTTACAATCCGGCCCGAGGAGATCCGTGATGCCTTAGCGACATTCGTTAAGTCATACGATCCAGGAACTGCGACTCGTGATGAAGTCGGTACTGTCAGTCAGGCGGGTGATGGAATTGCACGCGTCGAAGGTCTCCCATCGACTATGGCGAATGAACTCTTGCAGTTCGAGAACGGAACACTTGGTCTTGCACTCAACCTAGATGTGCGTGAAATCGGTGTGGTTATTCTTGGTGACACAACTGGAATCGAAGAAGGTTCATCAGTCCGTCGTACTGGTGAAATTCTCTCTGTTCCAGTCGGTGATGCCTTCCTTGGTCGCGTAGTTGATCCACTTGGCCGTCCAATCGATGGAAAAGGCGAGATCAAAGCCGATGCACGTCGCGCTTTAGAGCTACAGGCGCCATCAGTAGTTGAGCGCCAGCCAGTAAAGGAGCCGCTAGCAACTGGAATTAAAGCTATCGATGCGATGACTGCTATCGGCCGCGGACAGCGTCAGCTCATCATCGGTGATCGCCAGACTGGAAAGACTGCCGTTGCAGTTGACACAATTATTAACCAGAAGGAAAACTGGAAAACCGGAGATCCTAAGAAGCAAGTTAAATGTATCTATGTTGCTATCGGTCAAAAGGGTTCAACGATTGCATCAGTGAAGGCGGCTTTAGAAGAAGCCGGCGCGATGGAATACACAACAATCGTTGCATCCCCAGCATCTGATCCAGCGGGCTTTAAGTACTTAGCTCCATACACGGGCTCATCAATTGGCCAGCACTGGATGTATAAGGGCGAGCACGTTCTTATTGTTTTTGATGATCTCTCAAAGCAGGCCGAGGCATATCGTTCAGTCTCCTTACTACTTCGTCGCCCACCAGGTCGCGAAGCCTACCCGGGAGATGTTTTCTACTTACACTCACGTTTATTAGAGCGTTGCGCAAAGCTCTCCGATGAACTCGGTGGTGGTTCTATGACTGGTCTGCCAATTATTGAGACTAAGGGAAATGACGTTTCAGCGTTTATTCCGACAAACGTAATTTCGATTACCGATGGACAGTGCTTCTTAGAAACAGATCTATTTAACGCCGGTGTTCGCCCAGCGATCAACGTAGGTGTCTCTGTTTCTCGCGTGGGTGGCTCTGCACAGACTAAAGCGATGAAGAAGATCGCTGGCCGTCTGCGTCTTGACCTCGCACAGTTCCGTGAACTTGAAGCTTTTGCAGCTTTCGGCTCCGACCTAGATGCTGCATCAAAGGCACAGCTAGAGCGCGGTGCGCGCATGGTTGAGCTCTTGAAGCAAGGTCAGTACTCACCGTATTCACTTGAGCGTCAGATTGTTTCAATCTGGGCAGGTACCTCAGGTGCACTCGATGATGTTGCTGTTGCAGATATTCGCCGATTCGAAGCTGAGCTTTTGGATTACATTGGCCGCGAACGCAAAGCAATCTTCGACGTAATCTCTGAAACTAAGCAGCTTGAAGATGACACTGTGAAGTCAATGGAAGAAGCTGTTGCAACATTTAAGCAACGTTTCGTGCCAACGATTGCAGTTGCTGCAAAAGATGCGCCAGTTGAAGCACTAACTGGCGAAGAGTCAGAACAGATTACAAAGCATGTTCCTCCGGCGGTGAAGAAGTAACCTATGGGTGCCCAACTACGCATTTATCGCAGACGCATGCGATCTGTTAAAGCGACTAAAAAGATTACGAAGGCTATGGAGTTAATCTCTGCTTCTCGAATCGTTAAAGCGCAGCAACGGGTTACTGCATCGACTCCTTATGCCAATGAGTTAACTCGCGCGGTCAGTGCAGTTGCAACGTATTCATCGACCAATCACCCTTTGACAACGCCAAGTGAAAAACCAATACGTGCCGCTATTTTGATTATCTCGGCCGATCGAGGAATGGCTGGCGCGTACTCCAATAATGCGATTAAAGAGGGCGAGCAGTTAGCTACTTTGCTCAAAGAGCGCGGATTACAGACAACGTCCTACCTTGTTGGCCGCAAAGCTGTGAACTACTACCGCTTCCGTAATCGTGCAATTGCCGGCTCATGGAGTGGGTTTTCAGATAACCCCACCTATGAAAACGCTAAAGAAGTTGCGGATGCACTCATTGTTGCCTTCTTAGCTGATGCTCAGACAGATGTCGCTGGAGTCGATGAGATCCATATCGTCTTTACCGAATTTGAATCGATGATGACTCAGAACGCCCAAGCTAAACGAATGTTGCCGTTAGAAGTTGTTGAATCTACTGCCCCAGTTCCAAGCGGCTTACTTCCTATGTATGAATTCGAACCAAGTGGGGAAAAAGTGCTGAACGCACTTCTTCCGCGTTACATTGAGGCTCGAGTATTTAACGCGATGCTGCAATCAGCTGCTTCTGAGCATGCTGCACGCCGCCGTGCAATGAAATCTGCAACTGACAATGCCGATGAATTAATCAAGTCGCTCACACGACTTGCGAATGCGGCCCGTCAAGCCGAAATTACCCAAGAGATCAGTGAAATTGTTGGCGGCGCAGACGCGTTGGCCTCAGCTAGTGCAGGGAGTGAATGATGTCGACAGAGACAACCAATAAGGGTCGCGTAGCGCGAGTAATTGGACCGGTGGTGGATATTGAATTCCCAGCCGATGCAATGCCCGCAATTTTCAACGCACTCAAAGCAGACGTAACCATGAGTGGTGAAACGCGCACATTGACGCTAGAAGTTGCCTTGCACATTGGCGACAACTTAGTCCGTGCGATCTCCATGCAACCTACCGATGGAATGGTTCGTGGCACCCCGGTTACTGATTCAGGTGCCCCAATCTCAGTGCCCGTTGGTGATGTCACTAAAGGCCACGTATTTAATACGCTGGGAGAATCACTTGATGTGCCAACCTCTTCCCTTGATATTAAAGAGCGGTGGCCAATTCACCGAAATGCTCCTTCATTTGATCAACTCGAGTCAAAGACTGAGATGTTCGAGACCGGTATCAAAGTTATTGACCTCTTAACACCATATGTAAAGGGCGGAAAAATCGGCCTATTCGGTGGTGCAGGTGTGGGTAAGACGGTTTTGATTCAGGAAATGATTTATCGTGTAGCTGAAAACTTCGGTGGTGTTTCTGTATTCGCCGGTGTTGGTGAGCGTACTCGTGAAGGTAACGACTTATTTTTAGAAATGACTGAGACTGGCGTTATCAATAAGACGGCATTGGTCTTCGGTCAGATGGATGAACCACCTGGAACTCGTTTACGCGTTGCACTCTCAGCACTAACAATGGCTGAGTATTTCCGCGATGTGCAGAAACAGGATGTGCTTTTGTTCATTGACAATATCTTCCGCTTTACACAGGCAGGTTCTGAGGTTTCTACACTTCTTGGACGTATGCCTTCAGCAGTGGGATATCAGCCAACGTTGGCTGATGAGATGGGCCAGCTCCAAGAGCGCATCACATCTACACGTGGTCACTCAATTACATCGATGCAGGCAATCTATGTCCCTGCCGATGATATTACTGACCCAGCACCACACACAACGTTTGCGCACTTAGATGCAACAACGGTTCTTTCACGTCCGATTTCAGAGCTTGGAATCTATCCTGCAGTAGATCCATTGGATTCATCGTCACGTATTTTGGATCCACGCTATATCGGTGAGCATCATTTCCGTGTTGCTAACCGCATTAAGCAGATCTTGCAGCGCTACAAAGATCTTCAAGACATTATTGCTATTTTGGGTATTGATGAACTCTCAGAAGAAGATCGTATTTTGGTAGGACGCGCACGTCGTATCCAACGCTTCCTTTCTCAAAATACTTTCGTAGCTAAGGTCTTTACTGGACTTGATGGCTCATTTGTTCCAGTTACCGAAACAATTGCCGCCTTTGAAGCTTTAGCCGATGGAAAGTACGACCATGTTCCTGAGCAGGCTTTCTTCATGTGCGGTGGATTAGAAGATGTAGAGCGCAAAGCCGCTGAACTAGCAGCAAGTGTTGGAAAGTAAGTAGCAGATGGCTCTCAACGTCGAATTAGTATCACCAACTCAGCGCGTGTGGTCAGGTGAGGCATCCTTTGTCTCTGCCCGCACGATCGATGGAGACCTAGGAATTTTGCCTGGTCACACCCCGCTTTTTGGTGTTCTGGTGGACGGTGCAGTCACAATTACCGGAGTTGATGGCGCCACCACTGATTTTAAAGTCAGTGGTGGCTTCTTATCAGTGTCTAATAACCGAGTATCAATTTTAAGTGAATCGATTGATAGCTAAATTACTTTAAGTGGTGCTCTGTCTCAATCACTCGAACAGTCTTTGATTTTCCACGCATCACAATCGATTGACTAACCGCGCCGTAACTTGTGTAGCGGATTCCCTTAATTAGCTCGCCGTCAGTAATTCCAGTAGCGGCAAGAAATACATCATCGGAGTTCACTAAATCTTTAGTGTGAAGAACGGGACCCGATGCTTTTCCATCGATGTGTAAACGGCCTTGAATCGCTCCGCCCAAACAAATCATCGCTGCCGCGGCAATAACACCTTCAGGTGTTCCACCGATCCCCATTAATAAATCAATGCCCGTATTTGGCCGGGCAGTCTCAATCGCAGCAGCCACATCGCCATCTTGAATTAATCGGATTCGTGCACCTGCAGCCCGAATCTCTTTAATCAGCTGTTCATGCCGAGGGCGACTCAAAACAACAACAGTTATGTCGCTGACCGCTAGATTCTTAGCTTTTGCTACAGCTTGAATGTTCTGGGCAGTTGAAGCATCGAGATCAATAACGTGTGCGGCTTCTGGTCCGGTCACAATTTTGTTCATATAAAAACTCGCCTGGGGGTCATACATTGTGCCGCGCGGGGAGAGTGCGATAACTGAGATTGCACCATTCATTCCATTAGCAGTAAGTGAGGTTCCATCAATGGGATCTACTGCGACATCACATGAAGGACCCTCTTGATTACCTACATTCTCACCGTTATGGAGCATTGGCGCACTATCTTTTTCACCCTCACCGATGACGACGACGCCGGCCATATCAACTGTGTTAATCATTGCGCGCATTGCCTTTACTGCAGCATCATCGGCCAGGTTTTTCTCTCCGCGTCCAACCCAAGGTGCAGCAGCAATGGCAGCGGTTTCTGTTACCCGAATAAGTTCGAGAGCTAAGTTACGATCTGGAATTGGTGGCATTATTCACGACTTACTTTCGCACCCAGGCTACAAAGCTGTTCGGTAAAGTTTGGATAACCACGATCAACATGGAATGCCTGGTCGATAGTTGTTTCGCCTTCACTGACCAATGCCGCCAAGATTAAGCCTGCACCAGCACGAATATCAGTCGCTTCAACCGGGGCACCGGAGAGTTCGGGAACGCCATCAATCGAGGCATGATGCCCATCAACGTTAATTTGTGCGCCTAATCGAATAAGTTCGTTAACAAACATGAAGCGTGATTCGAAGACATTTTCAGTCACGAGTGAGTGCCCATCTGCAATTGAATTGAGTGCGATAACCATGGGCAACAAATCAGTTGGAAAGCCAGGGTAAGGAAGCGTGGAGACATCGATGGCTTGTGGGCGAGAGTCCATTCGAACACGAATACCATCTGCGGTTGACGTGACGATTGCACCAGCGCTAGCTAGTTTTTCTAAAGGTAGTTCTAAGTCTTCGGCTCGGGCACCATGAATTGTTATATCTCCACGAGTCATCGCGGCAGCAAAAGCCCATGTTCCAGTGATAATTCGATCTGGAATCGTAGAATGAGTTGTTGGATGAAGTTGCGGTACTCCAGTAATTGTTATGAGCGGAGTTCCAAGACCTTTGATCTTTGCTCCCATTGAAATGAGAAACTCACCGAGATCGACTAAGTCAGGTTCGCGTGCGGCGTTATCGATAGTTGTAATACCTTTAGCCAATACTGCAGCAGTCATAATATTTTCAGTAGCACCAACGCTTGGAAAATCTAGATCGATCGCTGCACCGACTAAACCAAGTGGGGCTTCTGCAATCACATAGCCATGCTCTATATGCGCTTTCGCTCCAAGTGTTTCTAAACCTTTAATGTGAAAATCTAATCCCCTAGAACCAATTGCATCTCCGCCTGGCAGCGCTACTTCTGCCTGACCGATTCTGGCGACCAGTGGGCCTAATACATTTATAGATGCGCGCATTTTTCGAACTAAGTCATAATCGGCACGGTGGCCAGGAGTCGCTGGAACATCGATTGTTACCATGGATGCGTTATGGAGGACTGTGCAACCCAAGCGAGTCAAGAGATCGGACATAATCTCTACATCTGCGATTTCTGGAACATTGGTGATCGTAGTTTTACCACTAGCTAAGAGCGAGGCGGCCATCAATTTGAGCACTGAGTTTTTTGCCCCTGTAACTGCAACCTCACCGTGCAGGCGTGCTCCGCCTACAACGCGGAATCGGTCCAGAGATGCCATGGCGGCAGTCTACTTATAGGCTACGGGCATGGTTAATTTAACGCGTATTTATACTAAGACTGGCGATGACGGCACCACATCCCTGGGGGACATGAGCCGAACATCTAAGAATGATCCGCGTCTTGAAGCCTATGCAACGGTTGATGAAGCTAACTCGTCAATTGGCGTTGTACTGGCAACCGATGAACTCAGTGATGATGTACGTGCACTTTTAGTGCGTATTCAGAATGATCTCTTTGATGTGGGAGCTGATTTATGTACGCCTATTGTAGATTCACCTGCATTTGAGCCGTTGCGAGTTCTCGAGTCACAAGTTGAATACTTAGAGGCGGCTATCGATAAATATAATAGCGAGCTTGCTTCGCTGCGTTCATTCGTCCTGCCATCAGGCACACCAGCGGCTGCTCACCTTCATGTTGCACGCACAGTAGTGCGCAAAGCAGAGCGGCGTACATGGGCGGCAATTCATGCTTTTGGTAGTGGAGTGAGTCCGATAACTGCAAAGTATTTAAATCGTTGCTCAGATTTACTTTTTGTGCTTGCGCGTTATTCTAATAAAGAAATAGGCGACCAACTATGGGTGCCAGGTGCTAATCGCTAATTGGCGTGTATGTAGTTGCTGGAATCTTTTCAAGTGTTGCATCATGATGGCATTTTGCTTTTATCCCTGAGACGGCATGATGAAGTTTGAGCAGTTCTTGGCTAACGAGAAGCACGGTTGTTATTTGGCGTCCCGCGGTCTCTTTTATAGTTGTTCGAATATTTCCATAAACTTTAATCGTTTTGTCATCGGCTGAAGTTTGACCAACAATTTTTGCCGTTATTTCCCACCAGGTACACCCATTCAGTGATGCTAGTTGCACCGCTCCACAGGAGTATTTCTCACAGATCGGAACACCATCTACTAATTGTGCTAACTGACGTGTTAAAACCTTATTATTTGATGCAATTGCAATTAGCTCTTTTGCAGTTGGGATTTTGGCATAGACCTCACCGTTTTTCTTAAAATCTTTAGGTGGCCAAGTTGGTGAAGGTGAAGGAGAAAGAATTATCTTTTTCTTAACGTTAGTAATTGCATGGCGCGATGGTGCTGATTTTGTTGCAGCATCAGCTACGGGGGCACATAAAGTCGCCACCAAAATTAGAGGAATTAAGCGTTTAATCACGATCCCACTTGAATTTTCGTACCGAGAAGAAGATACCGATAGCTAGCCAAATGATCAGAATCAGAAGAGTCTTTCCAGTTTCCCAGGATTGTGCAACTTCCTGCGTTGCAAATGAATCAGGCAAGAAGACTGAACGCATTCCCTGAGTAAGCCACTTGAGTGGAAAGAGTGCGGCAAACTGCTGCATCCATGAGGGTAATTGGGTAAAGATAAGAAAAACTCCGCTGAAGAACTGCAAGATTATGACAATAGGTGAGACCACTGCGGATGCACCCCGCCCACTTTTTGGAACAATTGAAAATGCGATTCCCAACGCCGTAGAGCAAGCGCTACCTAGCAAAGTTAGCCAAGTAAAAGTAATCCACTTATTAATATCGGTTGGCATGTCTACGCCAAAGAAAATAGCGCCAAAGCCAAGTAGCATCAGAATTTGAATTATCATACTGACCGATACCAAGATTGCTTTACCGATGAAATAACTAGAGGCCGGCATTGGTGTGCCACGTAGACGTTTGAGTGCACCAAAATCGCGTTCCAGAGGAATTGTTATTGCTAGAGCTTGAAAGCCTGTATTTACTAAGCCTGAGGCGATCATTCCTGCTACAAAGTATTGAGAAAAAGTTACATTAGGTGCGATTGTGTCAGTAAAGACTGAACCAAAGATTATGAGCAAGATAACTGGGAATAAAAGTGTGAAGACTACAGATTCGCGCTGGCGAGAAAACTGCTTAATCTCTAATCCGCCACGACGGATACCCAGAGAAATCGCACTAGGTATCTTATTCATGGGTTACCCCGATCATTTTTAGATAGATATCTTCAAGTGATGGACGGGTAACGGTGAGTTCTGGAATCTCTCCATTAAATTGTGCAGTTAACTTACTGACTACGGAGGTTGGATTATCGGTGGCTTGTGATTTAATCTCAACACCATCGCGCCATGACACACGTGCTTGAGCAGTGCTGCGTCCACCTAGATTGGTAGGAGTTGATACTTCAATAATCTCTCCCTGGCTAATCACGCCAACCCGGTCAGCAAGGGCTTCAGCCTCATCCAAATAATGCGTAGTAAGAAGAATCGTTGTGCCATCCCCACGAAGTCTTTCGATGAGCGCCCAAAAGGCACGTCGGGCTTCGGGGTCAAAACCTGTTGTCGGCTCATCGAGAAACAAGAGCTCGGGATTACCAACAATGCCAAGGGCAACATCCAAGCGCCTACGCTGACCGCCAGAAAGTTTTCGGATGAGCGAACCTGATTTTTCACTTAGGCCAACCGAGTTAATGACCTCGTCTACGTTGCGGGGATTGGAGTAGTAGCCGCTAAAGTGCTCAATGGTTTCGATTACTGTTAAATCACCCGAGTCAGATGTTGATTGCAGGACGATGCCGATGCGATTTCGCCATTGCCGTGCGGCGCTGCCTTCATCGTGTGGATCAAAGCCCAAAACCCGAACATCTCCGGCGTCACGAGTTCGAAAACCTTCAAGGATTTCAACGGTAGTTGTCTTGCCAGCACCATTGGGGCCAAGTAGGGCGAAAATCTCGCCCGTTTTAATCGTTAAATCGATGCCTCGAACCGCATGGACGGCGCCATAACTTTTTGTAAGGCCGCTCACTTCGATTGCGTTCATAACTCAATACTACTATGCGAAAATAGGGCCATGAGTCCGCGCAGAAACTACCCTAAGAACAAGCGGCCACAATCTGATGAGCGCGATATCGCTACATCAAATCAAAGTTTTGAGGAACACCATGAGGGTCTCTATACCGTTCGCAAACTCACGGGTTCGGGGGCAACTAAACCCTATCGCTGTCCTGGGTGCGATCAAATGATTCCTATGGCAACGCCGCACATAGTTGCCTGGTTAGATGGCGATGAAGATGGTCGCAGACATTGGCACACTGCATGTTGGACTAAGAAAAATAATCGACGTCCAAATACTGAACGTACTCGTAACGCACCGCGCTACTAACCTAAGCGACCTTTCAGCAACTTTGTCACCTTAATAACAAGTCTGTCATCTTGAGGTCTGCGTTTAAAGCTTAAGAAATGTAGCGGCAAATCGAAACGAGTCCTTACCACCGTACGGGCAAACGTATATTCCAATAAGCCTTCAGGGCCGTGCACTCTGCCAGAGCCGCTGTCTTTTACTCCACCAAACGGCACTGAAGCTACAGCTGCAAATGAAAATGTTGAATTGATAGCCACCATTCCGCAGATAAGTTGGGATGCAATTCGCTTACCTTGGCGCTTAGACCATACATTGGCACCTAGTCCGTAGTGAGATGCGTTGGATAAATCAATAGCTTCGCGCATACTAGCTACGCGATTGATAATAATGATTGGGCCAAAGGTCTCTTCACGCACAGCCGTTGAATTTTCTGGCACATCTACCAATACAACTGGTTGCACAAATGGAGCTTGAACTGATTGTGGGCCACCATAAACACACGTACCACCATCGGCAATTGCTGCTTTGATATGCGATCGAATAACTTTGATTTGTGCAGGCATTGTTGCTGGGCCGTAGCTTCCATCTCCAGGTGCACCCGAGTGAATAGACCCAGCTAATTCAACTGCCCGAACAATAAATTCATCGGCAACTTTTTCATCGACATAGACGCGTTCGGCACCGATACATGATTGACCGGCATTGGCCATGGCCGACCACATAGTTGCATCAACTGCGCGCTTAATATCGGCATCTGCAGCCACAATAACGGGATCTTTTCCACCGCACTCAAGAACTACAGGTGTCATAGTCGATGCGCATTGCGCCGCAACTAATTTAGCGGTGCGAGTAGAGCCAGTAAATGAGAGTTTATCTATACCACTTGTACAAAGTGCCTTTCCAGTTTCGCCCAAACCAGTGATAGTTGTAAAAATATCGGCAAATGGTGCAACTTCATTAAAACATTCCTCTAGCCACATTCCAACACCAGGTGTGTACTCACTGGGTTTGAAAACCACAGTATTGCCAGCGGCCAACGCGTAGGCGATTGAGCCCACCGGAGTAAATATTGGATAGTTCCACGGTCCGATTACTCCAACAACTCCAAGAGGTGCACGTTCAACAGTGGCTGACATGTTAGCCATCAATAAACCTGGCCTGCGGTAGGAAGTTCGCATTACATCTTCTGCATGACGAGCCGCCCAACCAATATGGTTCACGGCCATACTCACTTCAAGGCGCGCATCACTAACTGGTTTGCCGGTTTCACGGGAAATAAGTTCAGCAACATGATCAACTCGGTTAATTACGAGTGCGCTCCACGCCAGCAATACTTTTTTCCTTCCAGTAAATCCTAGAGCCTGCCATGCAGGGCTTGCCGATTGCGCATGGGCTACCGCTTCATTAACTTCACTTTTGCTCCAGAGCGGATATGTTCCAATGACTTCATTGTTTACTGGGTTGTGTGAATTAAAAGAGGGCTTTCGTTTGGTGGCCATGGTGATAAGCGTAGTCGGGTGTCGATAGGATTTGAAGTATGACCGAGATAGTAAGACCCAGTAGTGTGTTGCCAGCTCAACGGAGTTTATTTCATGTTGAGACCACTGATGGCGTTGATTTAATTGGTGAGGTTTCATCACCAATTGGTGAATCTCGAGGTGCAATTTTATGCCTACATCCATTGCCTACCGCAGGCGGAATGATGGATAGTCATATATATAAAAAGGCGGCTAATCGATTGCCTGCGATGGCTGGGATAACCGTAGTTCGATTTAACACCCGAGGCACAACTAGTGAGCAGGGGAGCAGCACGGGTGAGTTTGATAATGGAAGAGCAGAGGGTTTAGATGTCGATGCCATGCTTTCCTACTGTTTTGAGAGTTTAAAATTAGACAATGTATGGGTAGTTGGTTGGTCTTTTGGAACTGATTTAGCGCTACAACATGCAAAAGATGGGCGACACAAGGGAATGATTTTGCTTAGCCCGCCGCTAAGGACAACTTCTAATGAAGAGTTGTCATATTGGAATACTGATCTGCGCCCAGTTATTGCTCTAGTGCCAGAGCTTGATGATTATTTGAAACCAGATGAAGCTATAAAACGATTTTCTCTAGTCCCGCACATAAAAATTATTGCCGTGCAAGGGGCTAAGCATTTGTGGTTGGGAGAGCCTTTTGTAAATAGAGTACTCAGTGAGATAAATTCAATCGTTACCGGCGATCAAGAAGCACTTCCGCTGGAGTTTTAAGAGTTATTAGCGCGAGGAATAACTACTTCATCCAAAATTAAGATTACCGCAGCTGCAACAGGTACTGCTAGCAAGCCCCCAATAAGTCCCAGGAGCGAAGAGCCAATAAGAGCGGAGATAATAGTCACAGCACCTGGTACTGAAAGTGTCTTTTTCATTATTCGTGGAGTTACAACGTAGTTTTCAACTTGAACATAAACAATATAAGCAATGAAAGTAACTGCACCTAAAAAGACTGATTGTGTTAGCGCAATGATTGTAACGATAGAGCAGCCAATAAAGTGACCAACAAGTGGGATTAATCCACACACCAAAATGATCATTCCAATGGCAATTGGCGAAGGAAGGCCAAGAATGAGCGCTAAGAAAAAGACAAAGACTGAGGCCATCATGGCGATGATTATCTGGCTACCGACAAATGAGCCAACGCGGGCGATGATCGCCTCCGTAAGGCGTCCAACGCGTTCGCGGCGACTTGATGGAACAAGTGACAAGCCAAGTTCAACTGCTTGTGGAAGTGAAGTAATAAAGTACAAAGTTAGGACCAGGACTGTTAGGAATGAAAAGAATCCCGAGAGAACTGATTTTCCAACTCCAATAACCCCACCGAAGGTAGAGATTAATAGTGAACCGTTAGAGGTGACAGATTTCAATTTTTCTTGCAGAGTGTCAATAATTCCGTAGTGATCATTGAGATTTGAAATAGTCGAATTATTTTTTAAATCAGATAGTAATTGTGGGGCTTTCTCTATCAGTTGCGTCCCTTGGGAAATAACTGGTGGCAAAACCACAAGTGCAAAAAAGATCACAAAGAGAATTACGGAGGAAAAAATTACTGCCACGGCTGCGCTACGAGAAAGGTTGCGTCTGCGTAGTGCTTCAACCGCTGGATTGAGTCCAGTTGCTAAGAACAAAGCGATTAGGATTAATACAAAAATCTGACTCACGCTTGCAAGCGCGCGCATAAGCACAATTGCCATTAGTGCGCCTAGCGTTGCAATGAAGCCAAAGTAAAATGGATGTGCTCGGTTGATGGGCTCTCCCAAAGTTCCAAAATCTGCCTGTGGGGTTGGAGCCTTAGCGGTTCGGGTCGTGACCTTCTTAATTCGCGCTGAAATTGCCATGCCTACATTGTAAAGTCAGCAACTAGTCCAGTGGTGACATGGAGTTCATCTTCTCGACACATTTATGCGCAAGAATAGGGACATGGCAATGCGAATCACAGGATTAGGCGAAGAGATCGCTTCAGTGACAGGCCTGCCCTGGAATCAATCGTTGGAGGAGTGGCCTGAAGATCCACTTCTTGCCGAAAAGCGTGGAATTTCGCGCCATGTGGTTCGCTTAGTTCGAGCCACCAGTGATCCAGATTCGCAGGTCTATGCCGTCAAAGAGACTGTAGCCGAGTTTGCTAATCGTGAATACAAAGTTTTACGCGAACTGTCTCGTCTGAATGCGCCTTGCGTAGAGCAGATTGCTGTGGTCGAAGGTCGTACCGATAAGAATGGTGAAGAGCTTCCATGCGCCATCGTTACACGATTCTTGCCGTACTCACTTCCTTATCGTGTATTGCTTTCGGGCTCAGTGACCGCGCATGACATCACAACTATGGCAAGTGCTTTAGCCCTTTTGCTTGTACGAGTTCACTTACTTGGATTTTGGTGGGGAGATTGTTCGCTGTCAAACACTTTATTTCGTCGCGATGCTGAAGGCTTTGCCGCTTACCTTGTAGATGCCGAAACGGGTGAGTTTCAAAAAACTTTGAGTGATGGACAGCGCGAACATGATTTAGATATCGCAATGTTTAACGTTGCCGCAGAACTTGAAGACTTATCTCTATCTGGTGTTCTCTATCCAGGTATGGATCCAGTACGTGCAGCTGAAGCCGTTATTCGCCGCTATCGTCGGATTTGGGCAGCGCTAAAAGAGCGACAACTACTTGATCCAAAAGATCGGCATGCGGTAGAGCGTGCAATGCGACAACTACACGATATCGGTTTTGCTGTTGAAGAGGTCTCTATCACGATTGATGGAGATTCACAGATGCTCTCCTTCCAACCAAAATTGGTGGCCGCTGGTTATCATGCTGCCAGACTTCGTGAATTAATGGGAATTGAGACTGAAGAGTTGCAAGCAAAACGCATTCTTGCATCCTTTGATCGTTATAACGCACGTGAAGAAAAATCTGGCACTTCGATGAGTGAGTTAGCTAAGAAATGGTTTATTGAAGTTTACGAGGCAACAATCGCACGAATTCCAGAACACATGCGTGGCCGCGTTGAACGTGCACAGATGTTTCATGAGATTTTAGAAAATCGTTGGTACCTTAGTGAGCATCAAGGAAGTGACGTAGGCCTTAACTTTGCAACTGATAGCTACGTCCGCGAAATCCTGCCGTATCGCCGTGATTCTGGTGTCGAGGTTCCAGTAGTATGAGAACGTGAGCCAGCCCCCAAACTTTGGACAAGCCTTTGACTTGAGCTCGTTAGGTCGGCCTAAAACGCCTCCACCAGCACAAATGCCGGGCCTAGAGGTTACAGCAGGCAACTTAACCGCTGATTTTCTGCCACGCTCGAAGGAAAAACCAGTCATCATTATCGCCTGGTCAGTGCGATCACCTGAATCCCAAGAAATGGTTTCGACTTTAGCGGCATTAGAAAAATCCTATGCAGGTAGCTGGATTTTGGGACGTCTAGATATCGATGCCCAGCCGCAGGTAGCAGAAGCCTTTCAAACCAAGAGCATCCCCTATGCAGTTGCAATCATTGCCGAACAGATGGTGCCACTTTTTGAACAGAGTTATCCTGAAGCACAAATTCGATTAGTAATAGATAAAGTTTTAGCTCTTGCCGCCGAACAAGGCGTTGGTGCTGCACCTATTGAAGTGAGCGAACCCGAAGAAGATGAAGCGATGGCCGCCCTTGAAGCCGGCGATTTTGGAGTTGCTGAAGCGGCCTATAAAAAACTATTAGCCCGTAAACCTGCAGATAGCTTTGCAAAATTAGGATTGGCACAGACACAACTTCTTATTCGCACTGATGGTCTAGAGCTAGATACCGTTCTTGCTAAAGCACAGGTATCACCAAGTGATGTAGCACTACAGCTGCAGGCAGCCGATATGGAAATAGTCAATGGTGGGGTTGAAGCAGCGTTTACCCGATTGATTCATTTAGTGAAGGAGTCATCGGGTGACGTGCGAAATAAAGCCCGCGAACACTTAGTTGGACTTTTTCTATTGGTCGATCCATCGGATCCGCGACTCGTGGCTGCGCGAAGTGCGTTAGCGAATGCACTGTATTAATGCAGACTTTAACCTCAAAGAAGGAACTCACTTACTTACAGTCACTATTTTTTCTCTTCGGCTTTTTGATTATGTCGTGGATTCCCAGGTTTCCTGAGGTCAAAGCAAATCTGGGCTTGAGTAATGGTCAGTTCGGCTCTCTCGTAAGTACCTCAGCCATTGGATCCCTCATCTCCCTTCTGACCGTAGGTCACTTAGTTCATAACTATGGCGCTAAAACGATAATGCGAATTGCCGTTTCATCGATAGCTGCGAGTTTGATTCTTTTAACTACCACTCATTCGGGTTTTATTTTCTTGATAAGTATTGTCGTCCAAGGGGGCGCTATTTCAGCCTTTCATATCGCTATTAATACTCAAGGCTTTAGCTATCAAGATCGTACAAAGAAGCCGGTTATTACCTTGTTAAGTGGCTTTTGGAGCAGTGGCGCAGTTGCAACCGCGATGATCTCTGGACTACTTGTGGGGCATGTGAGTCTAAAAATCCACATCACCGTGCTGGCCGTAGGTGCACTATTAACGATGCTAGCCGTTATCACAAAAATGAAATCGGAATTAATCAAACCAAATAAGAATCCAAGTGAAGCTTATAGAGTAAGTGACCTATTTAAAGGTTTTAGAATAGATACATTAGTTTCTGGAGTACTTCTTTGTGCGCTCTGCCTTGAGTTTAGCGTGAGTGATTGGGCAGCGATTTTTACTAAAGAGGATATGGGCATTAATGGTGGAGTGCATACCCTGCCATATATTCTCTTTACCCTAGCCATGATTACTGGACGACTATTTGTACATAAATTATTTGAAAAAATCACAATGCAGCGTTTAGTTACATTAGGAGCTTTGGTCTCTGGAATCTCATTCCTTGTTGGATTAGCTGTAGTTCATTTAGTAAATGCATCAAATAAGACTTTAATCTTGTTAGTGCTATGTTTCAGTTTTACCTTTGCTGGCCTGGGCTCTTCTTTTCTTGCTCCAAGCATTATGAATATTGCTAACGTTATATCAAATTCACCAGCAAGTGTTGTAATAGGTCAAATGGGTGTGATTAATAATATTGCTATTTTCTTTGTGCGTTTAATAATTGCTTGGACTGCTCAAGCAACATCGCTTACCATTGCTTTAGTAATTCCCGCCTCGATGCTCCTCTTAGTGCCATTTTTTGCAAAGATATTTCCGCCATCAGTGTTAAAAACGTAACTCTAATCACCAGTAGTTGGGATTGCGGGGGAGAGATCGCTGTTTGCAACTCTTGAGATCAACCCGAACCTTCTGTATTGCCAGCTTCGGCGGCGGAAATGTCGTCGATACGATACTTAGCCATCGCTGCCTTAACAACCCTCTTCTTAATCTGGCCCATTTTTTCTAGCTGTTGCAATGTGACAACAGCAATTGATTCTGCATCGACATTAAAGTGACGGCGTAGAGCCCCACGAGTATCAGATAGCCCAAAACCATCGGTTCCGAGTGAGATAAATGGAGCTTGCACCCAAGGTGCAATCTGGTCCTGCACGGAACGCATGTAATCGCTGACTGCAATTACAGGTCCATTAAAGCCAGCGAGCTTATTTGAAATATATGCGCGACGAGTATCTTCTGGATTCATCAAGTTGTGTCGATCTGTTTCCAGACCATCGCGGCGAAGCTCATTCCATGACGTTACTGACCAGACGGAGGCTTCAACGCCCCAGTCATTGCGCAAGAGTTGTTGAGCCTTTATTGCCCAGTTAACTCCGACACCAGATGCCAAAATCTGCGCAGATTTCTTGCGCTTATTACTGGCCGCTGAATATAAGTAGATTCCCTTCAGCAAACCAGCAACATCTAGATTTTCTGGCTCGGCAGGATGAACATATGGCTCGTTGTAAACAGTGAGGTAGTAATAAACATTCTCACTATTTTCACCGTACATACGGCGTAGTCCATCTTTAACGATGTGTCCAAGTTCAAAGGCAAATGCAGGGTCGTAGGAAACGACTGCTGGATTGGTAGAAGCTAGAAGATGTGAATGTCCATCTTCATGCTGCAGGCCTTCACCATTGAGCGTAGTTCGTCCGGCAGTTGCACCAATAACAAAGCCACGCACTAATTGATCTGCAGCTGCCCAGAAAGCATCTCCAGTGCGCTGGAAACCAAACATTGAGTAGAAGATATACATAGGAATCATGGGCTCATCGTGTGTTGAATAAGAAGAGCCAACTGCAGTAAATGATGCAACTGATCCGGCTTCATTAATTCCTTCGTGCAGGATTACTCCAGATGTTGATTCTTTGTATGACAACATAAGTTCGCGATCAACTGCCTGGTACTGCTGACCATTGGGTGAGTAAATCTTTAGCGTTGGGAACAATGAGTCCATTCCAAATGTACGTGCCTCATCAGGAATAATAGGAACAATGCGTGAACCCAAACCTGGATCTTTAATCAGATCTTTGAGCATACGAACAAAAGCCATAGTTGTTGCAATCTCTTGGGCACCTGAGCCACGTTTAACTGATTCGTAGACTGAATCATCGGGCTGCTGCAGTGGACGTGAAATTGTGCGTCGGCGTGGAATGGATCCGCCTAACGCCTCTCGGCGCTCGGCTAAGTACTTAGCTTCTGGTGAATCATCGGCAGGCTTGAAGTAAGGAGGTAGATACTTATCCAACTTCTCATCTGGAATCTCTAAATGCAACGTATCGCGGAACTGCTTAATGTCTTCAAGCGTCATTTTCTTCATCTGGTGTGTTGAGTTACGACCTTCAAAAGTTGACCCCAGAGTCCAGCCCTTAATTGTCTTAGCCAAAATAACTGTTGGGCGACCATTGTGCTGAACTGAACGTGTGTAGGCTGCAAATAGCTTCTTATAATCGTGTCCACCTCGGCGAAGACTCCAAATCTTTTCATCGCTCCAATCGGCAACCATAGCCGCAGTTCGTGGATCGCGACCAAAGAATTTCTCGCGTACATATGCGCCAGATTCAGCTTTAAATGTCTGGAAATCTCCATCGAGAGTCTCATTCATTAATTTAACTAGTGCGCCTTCGCGATCTTGAGCAAGAAGTGGATCCCAGTCACGGCTCCAAACAACTTTAATAACATTCCACCCTGCGCCACCAAAGATTGATTCGAGTTCTTGAATGATCTTTCCGTTACCACGCACTGGGCCATCAAGTCGCTGCAAATTACAGTTAACAACAAAAGTTAAGTTATCTAGATTTTCGCGCGTCGCCAGACCAATAGCACCTAAGGAATCAACTTCATCGACTTCGCCATCACCTAAAAATGCCCAGACATGCTGGTCGGATGTATCTTTAAAGCCTCGGTTATGTAAGTAACGGTTATAACGTGCTTGATAAATCGCATTCAGTGGTCCGATTCCCATTGAGACTGTTGGGAACTGCCAAAAATCTGGCATCAATCGTGGATGTGGATACGACGACAAAGATCCAGATGGATGTGAGAGCTCTTGTCTAAATCCATCCAATTGATCTTCACTTAAACGACCTTCAAGAAATGCACGTGCATACATTCCAGGACTGGCGTGACCTTGGAAAAAGATTTGATCTCCGCCACCAGGGTGATCTTGTCCACGAAAAAAATGGTTAAAACCAACTTCATAGAGTGCCGCAGAGGATGCATATGTTGAAATATGTCCGCCAACACCAACGCCTGGGCGTTGAGCGCGATGTACCAACATGGCAGCATTCCAGCGATTGATTGCGCGAATTCGGCGTTCAATATTTTCATCACCTGGGAAATCAGGTTCATGCTCGGGTGAAATGGTATTGATATAGTCGGTAGTGCGAAGAGCCGATAGACCGATGTTTTTTTCGTGAGCACGCTTTAAAAGACTGAGCATTAAATATCGAGCGCGCACTGGGCCGGCATGTTCTAGGGCCGCATCAAAAGAGGCCTGCCATTCAGCCGTTTCAGATGGATCAGTGTCCACCAGCTGTTCGATGAACTGATCAGGGGCTTCAATGTTTTCGCTCATGGCCCCTATTCTTCCCCGAACTGCCCAGTAAGTCGAAATGGAGAATCAAGCCCCTACCCTCTTGCAATAATTCACTAGATTGTGTGGACTTAGCCCGTGCCAGAGAGAATGGGCTTTAAGAAAGATGACCTGATTCTAGAGGTCGGCCGTGGCGATGACTGCGATCTCAAAGTTCGAGAGCTTTTGAGTGAAATTACCGGAAGTGCATTCTTAGAGGCCGATTCTCAAGAAGTTGTAGATGGCGCAATTATCTGGTGGCGCGACGGTGATGGAGATTTGGTAGATGAGTTAATGGATGCACTGACATATTTAAGTGAGAGTGGTTCTATCTGGGTATTGACACCTAAAGTTGGTCGCAGCGGGCATGTTGAGCCAAGTGATATTCAGGACGGCGCACCTATCGCCGGCTTAAGTGTGACGTCAACAATTTCAATTGCGCAAGACTGGACGGCAACACGACTAGTCGCGCGCAAGGCTGCCAAACGCTAGATTTAGCCTTATGACTCTAACTATTGGACAAGCCGCCCCAGATTTTGACGTTCTCAATCAACATGGTGAGAAAGTTTCACTTGCTTCATTTAAAGGTGAAAAAAATGTAGTTCTACTTTTTTATCCATTTGCATTTTCAGGTATCTGCACCGGTGAACTCTGCGCATTGCGCGATGACCTGTCAGCTTTTCAAAATGACGACGTTCAACTTCTAGCAATCTCATGTGATCCTATGTATGCCCAGCGTGTATTCGCCGACCATGAGGGATATAAGTTCCCAGTGCTAACAGATTTTTGGCCACATGGAGCAGTTGCTAAGGCTTACGGTGTTTTCGATGATGCACGTGGATGTTCAACACGTGGAACCTTTGTTATCGACAAGAGCGGCGTTTTGCGCTGGCAGGTAGTTAACGGGCTGGGCGATGCGCGCAATGTTGGAGACTATAAAGCTGCGATAGCTGCGCTGTAATAGCGGGGAATTACTCATTTCACACCTTGTGAAGTACGATTTGCCAGTGCTCGAAAGAGTGCGCGGGTGCTTAGCTCAGTGGTAGAGCGTCTCGTTTACACCGAGAATGTCGGGGGTTCGAAACCCTCAGCGCCCACAAGAAGAAGGAGTTGATTACAGCTTATGAAAGCTAGCTCACATGATCAGCGCCAAATCCTTGAAGTAGCTGGAATAGATCAAGCCACAACAGCCTTAAATCACAAAGCCTCCACCCTTCCTGAATTAGCTCTTCTGCAATCGGTGACTACGAAATCCCATAATGCTCGCGATCTTCGCATCGGTGCCCAAACTGAACTCAGTGATGTCAAGCGCGAACTTTTACGCGCAGAGGCCGATGTTGAGCAGATCGTTAGTCGAATAACTAAAGACGAAGCTCGACTCAGTAGCGGCTCGGCATCGCCAAAAGAGCTAGAGCAGTTACAGCATGAAGTGGGAACTCTTGGAGTCCGTCGCGCTGAACTAGAAGAGATTGAACTAGAAATCATGATGCGAGTAGATGAGATCAATGCACGCATAGTTGATCTTCAAGATCAGGAAACTTCCTTCGCGGCAGAGATAGCAGATCTTGAAATTCGTAAAGAAAATGCAATGGCCCAGTTTAATAACGAACTCGAAGCGATAGTGCAAGCACGGTCAGAGGCGCTCGCAAGTGTTTCACCTGAGTTGATTGCCTTGTACGAAAAGATTCGAAGCTCTAATAATGGAAATGGTGCCGCTGCCTTATCTGCGGGTGCATGTAACGGCTGCCATCTTTCAATCAATACGATAGAACTCAAGCGCATTGCTGATTTAGCCGAGGATGAAGTTGTGCGATGCGAAGAGTGCCGTTGCATCTTGGTGCGTGGAGTTTAATTAGATGGCTAGACATTTTTCGCTCACCGCTGATGGAGGCTCTCGAGGCAATCCGGGTGATGCAGGATATGGATCGGTTGTTACAGAAAATGGAAAAATAATTGCTGAACTCTATGATTACATCGGAATCGCTACTAATAATGTTGCCGAATACAGTGGACTTATCGCAGGCTTAACTGCAATCCATGCAATAGATCCTGATGCGACTATCGATGTAAAGATGGATAGCAAGCTCGTTGTAGAACAGATGTCAGGCCGTTGGCAGATAAAACATGCTGATATGCGCACCCTTGCCAGTGATGCCAGAAATGCTCACAATCCATCGCTCGTGACCTATACATGGATTCCACGCGACCAAAACTCACATGCCGATCGCTTAGCTAATAAGGCCTTAGATCTGCAGGCCGGTGGCGGGGAAGTAGTCTCGGTGCAGAAAAACTACTTAACTGAGCGGCTTTTAACGCGCGAAGTCGCTACAACAATCTTTTTGATCCGCCATGGAGAGACTCCATTAACCCCATTTAAAAAGTTTTCCGGAGACGGTCCACTTAACCCAGAACTGACTGAGCAAGGTTTAGCTCAAGCCGAATTAGTTGCTGCCGCTGTAGCTGAACTGAACCCAGAAGTGATTCTGGCGTCACCACTGAAGCGAACAAAGCAGACCGCTGAGGCGATATCTCGCGCTACTGGCCTGCCAGTTATTTGTGAAGATGCATGGATTGAGTGTTCATTTGGAATTTGGGATGGTCTATCTATCGATGAAGTTAAAGAAAAATATCCAACCGATTATCACTCCTGGTTGTGCTCAACCAGTTTTGCGCCGCCAGAAGGTGAATCTTACGATGCCGTTGCGGTACGTATTGATGAAGCGTTAGAGAAGATAGTTGCCGAATACCCTGGGCAGCGAGTGGTTGTTGTTACTCACAACGGGACAATTAAAACTGCAGCGAAATTAGTTATTGATTCCCCTGCCGAATCTATTTTTCATATTGATGTTTCACCTTGTTCGATTACAACAATTTCTATCTGGCCAAGTGATGGTCTACGAGCACTGCGTTCGTTAAATGAACAAGGGCACCTACGCTAAACCAACTGTTGCAAGCCATAAACGTGACATCTCGGCATGACCAAATACTGTCGGATGAATTCCATCTTCTGCAATTTTTTCCATTGAAAAGATCGCAGAGAGCGCAGTAAAGTGCTGATCAAAAGGAACCACAATTGCACTAAATTGTGCGGCCATCTCGTGGACGATTGCAATCTTGGGATCTAAGTCCTCGCGCCATGAATTCATCTCATCGCGTACTGGTAGTAAAAACGGCTCACACAGCACAAATTGTGGGTCACACGCGGCTTGAGTCTGGGCCAATAAACGGTTGTAACGTTCACGAAAATCTTTCGCACTTGTTTCATCATTATCATCGTAACGACGCCATGTGTCGTTGATCCCGATAGCTATTGAAACCAAGGTTGGCTTATGGTCTAAAACATCGGCCTGCCAACGCTTTTCTAAATCAACGAGGCGATGTCCACTAGTACCCACATTAATAATCTGGCCGTCGAGAGCCTTAGAGCGTGCAATTTCTCGCACATATCCGTCGCCAAAGGGAGGCTCGTTTTCTCTCCCGCAATCAGTAACACTGTCACCAATAAAGAGATTGACTTTAGGCATGAACCTAACTTCTTAGCTCTGCAATGAGTTCGTTAATTGGACCCTCAATTTGATCACCGAATAGATTCTTGCGATGTTCCTGTAAACGCTCTCCAAGGGCTTCAAGGGCACTTATGTGAGCTTGAGTCCCAGAAATACAACCCCTATTTGTATCAAAGCTACATTGTTGAAGTACCTTGCCAAGACCGATAAGTACTTCTCCGCCAATTAAATATTTCTCTAACCATTGAGCAATCTCTGCAATCATGAGCGGCTTGCTAAATCCATCCTTTAACAAATAGGCATGATTCGTAGCGATATCTTCACCTGCCGCAATAAAAACTTCACCGGCCTCTTGTAGATTTCCTTGGCGCCACTGGCTAACCCCTTTTCGGAAGACTTGTCGTAAATCCGGAGCAGGGTCACCACCAACTGCAGTTCCCATCGACGTACGAAGGAATTTTCTTAACGCATTACGATCGGCTTCATTCTGGACTAAATATTTAAGTGCATTTTCCCATGAGAGATCTGGGTTGTAGTTTGTTGTATCCCATAAGTAATCCCCGATTGTGTAGAGCGGAATCTGAGACATTTCAAACTGCAACATGGGATTTGAAACCAAGCCGGATGAGTACTTGTGTAAACCGGCTTCACGACCACGCACTGGCCCGATGTATAGATTTTTCTGAAGCCCACCATCGTTAACTGGAAAATTATCCCAATACAACGCCGGTCGTAGGATTGTGCGTTCAAAAATTACAGCATCGGAAATATCTAGGTATTCAGAGATGATTGAGCGGCCAGTCCACATGATATTCACGCGGGCATGGAGTTCTTGGCCTAGTACCTGCAGATAAGGCTCATTTCCTCGACCTGAATAGTGCATGGGGCACATAGTCAGCACAATATGTGGATCGAGGGCAACTAACTTGCTCCACACTCGGTTAGTAAAGTCTGCATGAGCCGCCGCCGTTGAAACATATCGCTTGATGTCTTCATCATGTTGTAGTTCCCAAGCGATGTCATCCCACAGCAATCCGAAATGTCTGGCACCTAAGTCAAAAAGCTGCTTATATCGATTAACCACCGCATCTACATCGGCTTCATCGCTGTACTTAACCGAGAGTCCAGGAGATACGCACACAGCCAGTTCAATTGCATTTTTGTGCCCGACCTCGATGAGTTCTTGGGTATGAGTCAAGAAAGTTTCATCAAAAAGGGATCGCCAGTTAAAGCGCTGCCAAGGGATATCTTTTGGAGCCAAGAAATACGTGTTCATGTTGTAGTCCCCGCAATATTTTAATGCGCGCACTCGTTGTTCATGGCTCCATGGCTTGCCATAAAAACCTTCTACTACTCCTCGTATCGGAAAGTCAGGCGCCTGGTTCATGGTGATAGTTGCCTCACCGGTTTCAATCCAGGCAGTAAGTGCATTGAGGGCATAGCGGTAAGCATGATCTCTTTCAACACCAACGGTGGCAGTGATCGTATTACCAGTGCGTGAGGCGGTAAGCGTAAAGCCCTCATGCTTACCTGCGCTGGATTTAACGATTGTAATATCGATTGACACTGCTTGAAGCTCGCGAGCATTCCAAAATGTGTCATGCAGAGTTTGGATACGTTGCGTTGCATTACTTAACGTGATCATTGTAGTAACACCTCTTTAGCCTGTGTCAGTAAGTGGGTCGAAAACGTATCGGGCATGGACGTAAAGTGATTGTGTGCAGCCGATAAAACAGCGCCAAATACCGGCGAAATAGCGAGAATTTCTATGGAAGCCCTAGGAATTAAACGCTTCACTTCATCTTCAAAATTCAGATCAAATATCTGACAGCCAGCAGTATGCAACCCGCCGGCTCTAATAATTGGTACACCTTCACCGTCAAACTTTAGGCGTGAGTAAATTCCAAATACATCGAGGGCATGTTGCTTTGCGACTTTAATGACATTTTCACTAGCAATCACATCGCCCGAGATTGCCAAGTCAAAAATTAATGGTGCTAAGGATTCATCTAAGTTGATTCGGTCACGCGCAATTGCAGTAAAGAAATCTGTTATGTCACTGTACCCAATTATTTCGGGAATTACAGTAAACATTTCACTCTTTGGAGTGATTCCGTGATGCATTCTGGCGATTGAATCAAGGCAGAGAGCAAGTAACTGTCCGGCACCACCTGCTTCACCTAAATCCATTCCCATGGTCTGCACCGTAGTAACACCATCATGTCCAGTGGTTTTACCGCCTGTACCTGCGATAGAAACAATGCCGATGCCATTTGGAATTCCCGCATAGAGTGCGGCGAATGAGTCATTCATCAAATGGGTTGGTCCGCTAAGTTTTAAACTGGGCATGGTCGATGCAAACATAGACTTGTCTTCATCCCAATCAATTCCAGCAAGCGCGAAAGTAGATCCCACAATGTCATCAATGGTAATTCCTGCATTGGTGATGGCAATCGCTATGAGTTCTTGTAAACCGGCAGTAACGGCTTTTAATCCAATTCGCTCCCAGTTTGCTCCACCATTAGCTGCAGAGCCGAGAATATTTCCATCGAGATCAGCAAGAATTGCGTGGGTCTTTGTGCCACCACCATCGATCCCTAATAAGGCTTTAGTCATTAAAAGCCCCAATCATTCCGGCGTTTTCTCGTTTTAAATCGGCCCACAGCGCTTGCGCATCGGTGATATCTGGGCCGATGGGGTTGCTGATGAGCGCCCGTAGTGCGCTATCTGCGTCGCCATTTACTGCGGCATCGATGGTGAGTCGTTCAAAATCTTTCACTGAGCTAACTAGGGCATCTATATCTGCACGCATAGCAGTAGTTTGTATGGAAGTAGCACCTTTAGATGAAATTATTGCGGGAATCTCCATCACAGCATCATCTGGGAATCCAGGAACTGCACCATTATTTAACGTGTTAACGATATGAGTTGTCCCAGCATTGTTATGGATATCGGCCATGAGTTCTGCGGCTGAATCAGAGTAATAAGCACCACCGCGTTGCATAAGTTCCTCTGGCTTAGTTACTAGAGTTTCATCCTTAAATTTCTCTAACAGAATCTCTTCAATCTTCATCACTTCACTTGCACGGGTTGGATTATTGGATTGATAACTGATCCACTCTTTTTCAGCGTAGTAATATAAAAGGTAATAGTTGGGAATTGCATCCAGCAAATCAATAGAACTTTGAGTCCATGCAGGAGAGTCACCCGGCTTACCTTTTTCAACAGTCAAACCTCGGAACGCGGCAATGGCAGCTGTGCTTCTATTCTCACCATTTACATGAACAGAACGAATCCAGGAGAGATGATTCAGACCAACGTAATCAAACTCGACTGAGGCAGAATCCACTCCTAATGCATCCGCAATTTCAATGCGAGTATTCCAAGGGACATTACATAAACCAATAGTTCTTAACTGCGGAACTTCTTGAATCAGTGCTTGAGTAATTAAACCAGCTGGATTAGTGAAGTTTAAGAGGATAGCCGTAGGCGCTTCCTCAAGAATTGTTTGGGCAATGTGCAAGGCAACTGGAATTGTTCGAAGTGCTTTAGCAAAACCGCCTACTCCCACGGTTTCCTGTCCGACTAAATTGTATTTGCGCCCTAATAGCTCATCACGGTGTCGTGCCGCCTGGGTTCCCACTCTAAATTGGCTCACTACAAAAGAAGAGCCACGTATGCCTGCACGTAAATCAGTGCCATAGTCGATGGTGATATTTACATTGGCGGCCTTGATCATGCGCTTAGCAAAGCGAGCGATAATCTCTAACTTTGTATTTTCAATATCAACCAGATGGATATGCGTTATCGGCAGGCGGTTATGTCTTTTGATAATCCCATCGATGAGTTCAGGGGTATATGTGGATCCCCCTCCAATAACCGCTAATTTCATTACTTAGATCCAACGACTTTTCGCACTGCCCCTAAGGACTTACTCTCAAAGACAATGTCGCATGCGGTGCGCGTGGCAATTGAAAGCGCACCGACAAGAATGCCAGTATCACCCAGGGTTGAAATTTCGATTCGCGGCGCGAATGGCACTACTTGCGATACTAGGGATTTGATTGGCTCTAAGAAAAACCCTGCAGCACGTCCAATACCACCGGCTAAGACAACGAGTTCAACATCAGTAACCGCCGCAATTGCAGCAACATAGAGGGCAATACGTTCGGCTTCAACTGCCACTACGGCTTTTCCGAGTTCATCGTTGGCCTTGGCGGCGTTGAGTATGTCAACGGTTGAATAAGGTGCTTTCAAAATACTTTTAGGAAATTTTTTAGCCAGCGTTTGTGCAATCTCTGCAATCGAATCTCCTGATGGATTGGTTGCACTTCGATGTATATCTAAAGGATTACCAAATGGAACGTAGAAGATTTCGCCAGCGGCTCCACGGTGGCCACGTAAAAGTTTTCCGTTCAGCACTAAACCAGAACCTAAGCCAGAGCCCACAGATAAAACCGCAAAGTTTTCAATATCTCGACCATGTCCGGCGAATTGCTCGGCAACAGTCACAAGATTGATATCGTTTTCTAACGCTGGCTTCATACCAAACTCTTTTTCAATCAGCGCAGAGAGATTTACTCCATCGAGTGAGCCAATAGTTCCAGCAATCGAGATAACTCCCGTTGCATGATTGATAACACCAGGGGTACCTACAACTATTGAGGCAACATCTTTAAGCCTGAATCCAGATGTTGTAAGAACTTGGTCAACTGCTTGATGCATTGTTGTCACTAAATCTTTAAGTTCTAGTGACTTCACAGGTACAGAGTTTTCGGCGCGCATTACTTGGTTGAGATCTCCAATAGCTGCACGAATAAATCGTGAGCCAATATCAATAGCTAAACTGACTTTTACATCACTTACTGCCTCATAAACAGAACGAGCCCGGCGAGGATCTTCAGCACCTGGAGTGAACTCTTGGACTAGGCCGTACTCACTTAAACTGCGCAAAATATCGGCTGTGGTTGGTTTAGATAGACCAATTAATCGCGCAACTTGAGCTGCGTGCAGCGCGCCTTCCTGGCGCAAAATATCCAGGACTCCACGCTCGTTGATCTCTCGCATCAGCGAGGGAACGGCGGCAACGGTTTTTTTACTCATCTAGCCTTTAACTCCAGTCAAAGTAACGCCTTCGATAAAGACCTTTTGTGAGAAGAAGAAAATTATAATCACAGGTAGCATAAAGAGCGCTGAAGCCGTCATCATCATGTTCTTATCAACATGGTGAATTCCTTGGAATTGCGTAAGACCGATCCCTAGTGTCCATAAATCTTTATTTTCCACTAAGTACAGCAATGGACCAAAGAAATCATTCCATGAACCAAGGAATGCAAAGAGGCCAACGGCAGAAATTGCTGGTTTTGCTAAGGGAATCACAATGCGCATCATGAGTTGCCATTCGCTGCAGCCATCAATTCTGGCAGCATCTGATATCTCGTCTGGAATTGTGGTAAAAAATTGGCGAAGCAAAAATATAGAAAAAGCACTTGAGAAAAAGGCGGGCACAATAAGGGGATAGAAAGAGGGTATCCAGTGAATCTTTGAGAAAATAACGTATACGGGAATCATAGTTACTTGTCCAGGCAACATCATGGTTGCCAGAATAATTATGAAGGAGGTTTGACGTCCTTTCCAATTTAATCGTGAAAGAACGTAGGCTGGTGGAACACTTGAAACGACCGTTCCAATCATCGTCAGAACAGATACGAACAAAGTATTTAACGTCCAATGTAGAAATGGCACAGCTTGGAAAACTTCGATGTAATTGTGCCAAATAAAAGGATTAGGCCAAATTGCTCGACGTGAAGCTTGTTGGAAATCCATAAGTGAAATAACCACAATCAAAAAGAGTGGCATCATAAAAACCGCGGACATTGCGATTAAAACTGAGTGATTTGCTACAGCAAAAAGAAAGCGCTTACGCCGTTTGTGAAACTTGGCACGTCGTGCATCTTCCCGCCATTTATCACTCTGATTACTTTCGGGATTTATCTGATCATGTATGGTCATTTAAATAAACTCCCATTTGGATAATGGACCCAGCGTTTTTGGGTTTTAAGCATGACGTATGTGCACAGCAACGTAATAACGAGCAGTACCCAAGCAAGAGCAGAGGCATAGCCCATCTGATAATTTGCAAAAGCCTCGTTATAAATATGACTTGCATAGAAATACATGGAATGTGAGTAGTCAAGCACTTGGCCTGAGGCAACATAGGCTTGCGTGAAATACTGGAAACTTCCGATAATTCCAGTCACTGCCGAAAAGAAGATGACAGGGGTCATGAGGGGCAAAGTTACAGAGCGGAATTGTTGCCAGGAATTAGCGCCATCCAGCTCTGCAGCTTCATAGAGAGCTCGTGGAACATCGAGAAATCCAGCTAAGTAAATGATCATAGTGTCGCCAATGCCCCATAAACCAAGGATTATCAGCGCCCATTTCGACCAGTGTGGATCGAGGAACCAATATGGGGGATTTTTGATTCCGATCGATTCAAGAAATCTATTGATAGGGCCGACAGCTGGATTAAAAATGTACGTAAACGACATAGTTGCTGCAACCGTAGGAACCATCGCAGGAATAAAGAACATAGTCCGATAAATCGAACTTCCACGTTTTGGCTTAGTCAAAATCCAAGCCGTGAACAATGCAAAGCAAATTCTTAAGGGGATTGATATTGCCGAAATCCAAATCGTATTTTTTATAGATATCCAAAATAATTGATCATGAAAGAACATCCGGCGGTAGTTCCCTAAGCCAACCCATTTTGGGGGATTAATCAAATCGAATCGAGTGAATGACTCATAGAAACTAGCAATCATTGGATATGCGGTAAAAAAGAGAAAACCTAGGACCCATGGCGACATACAGAGGCCAATAAAAATCCAAGGTGTATGAAGTTTCCTTCTTTTTGAATCCATGTGTGAATCACTGATAGCCCCCGCCTTTCGGCGGGGGCGTACCAATGAAGTGATTGCTTGTAACGCTTTTGTCATTATTTTAATTAATTACCCGTCAGATCCTGAAGAGTAATTATTTGCCAAGATGTCCTTAACGGTAGCAACAACTCCTGCTAGTCCTTCTTTAAGGTTGCTCACTTGACCAGCTTGCCATGCAGCCATGAAGTTATTCATCTCTGCCTCTTCACGGTGTGCACCTGTATTTCTTAGTGCATGCCAACCAGAGTATTTATTCTTGGTAATTGCATACACATCGTCATAGAAGGCTGGGAAGGTGATCTTTGGTGAATTTTGCAACGATACTAATGTTGGAATTGAACCAGTCGCATTTGATAGTTCAACTGCCAAAACAGGATCTGTAGCAAGTGACTTCAAGACTAACCAAGCATCACTAAAGTTTTTTGAACCTTTAGAGATACCCATGAGAGCTCCACCAACTGCACTTGATCCGTACTGTGCAACTGCACGATCTTCCATTGGAAGGGCTGCAATTCCGAAGTTAACAACTGGCTTATTACATGGATTAAGTGACCAATTAAGATCACAGAACATCTGTGACATCCAGTCCATAGAGGTCATCATTGCTACTCGACCTGTGATGAAGTCATTATCGCCACCCCAGAAATCGCCAGCACTTGCTGAAAACTTCGTTACTGCCGCTGATCCTTTCTTGAAATCGCCACCGCCGTAAACCTGAGCGATGAAATTCTTTTGCCATGTGAATGCACGAGTCCACCGTGCATCTGCGGAGAATGCTGGATCACCATGAGCGTTAAACCATGTTGCTCCAAACATCCAGCCAAGCCACATTGCATCCATGTCATTGCTGGCATAGCCAGCCCATGGAATAAATCCTGCAGTCTTGATCGATCCATCTGAGTTGAATGTGGTTAACTTCTTTGAGTAGTTAAGCAATTCAGTTGTAGTTTTAGGTGGATTTTTAAATCCAGCCTTAGTTAAAAGATCTTTGTTGTAGTAAAAAGTTGTTACTTCAGTTCCACCAGGGGCGGGAAGTGCGCAACGGTTTAATCCACTTGTTGAGTAATTAATTGCTGGCGCAGTGAAAGTTGTTGCAAGCTTTATGCCTTTTGATGAGGAGATTGATTTATTAAGTGACTGCCAAGCACCGCTGCCACAGAACCAACCAAGGTTTCCCGCGCCGTTTGATAGTGAAATATCGGGACCTGTGCCAGCGTTAATAGCGGCAAGGGATTTAGCCATATCGACTGAGCCAACAGACTTAATTGTTAGGCCAGGGTTTGCTTTTTCAATACGAGTCATAGCAGCTTGCCATGCCTCTAGGGTTCCACCAGTTTGTGGCTGCCATACTGTGACAGTTCGTGATGCAGCGGAGGCCGCACTCGTTGCACCAAGTAAACTGGCTGCAAAGAGGGCAATGACCGCAGTTGATGCGAGCAAGCGTTTCTTCATCATATGTACTCCTGTTACTTACGGGGGTAAGTCCACAAAAAGCCCACGCCATTGTGTTAGGAAACCTACCGCTTTGTGTTAGGTTACCTTACAGAGTTTTCAGATATGATCAAGGGGTTATGAGGGGGATATATGAATAGGCGTGTCGCGGCCGTCGTTGCACTTCTGGCCATTGCCCTCTCCCTCGTTGCCATCACGCGCTCGCGAGCGCCCCAATTAGACGGAACGCTGATTTATCACCGTTATAGCGACTACCAATCCTGGGATGCCACGTTATGGATGATCGATTTACCAACGGGGACAATGACCCAGGTCGGCGGCGATTGGGCCGGCATAGTCTCACCCATCAACGCCCATTTTTCTGCCGATAGTCAGATGATCACATTTATGGGTTCACAAGCTGGTTTGCCTGAGAACGAGTGGGATGTCTTTGTCTCTCACTGGGACGGATCTACATGGGCGCAGCCCGTTAACCTGACTGGACCTAATGGCGCTCGCGATGAAGACCCCAAGTTTTCTCCCACTGGCTCTACCATCATTTATAAGCAGGATGGCGTTCTTGTAACTATGAAGGCCGATGGCGGCGACAAAAAATATCTCACGCAGGGCAAGCCTGAATCCTCGATGCCTTACTTTGCAAAAAATGGCCGAGATATTCTCTTTGAGCGCAGCGGGGATATCTATCTTCTCAAAGATGGCGTGGAAATCCTCATGTATGCCGGCCCCGGTCAATCCTCTTATTACCCAATTGGGATGGACGAGACCAGCTTTCTTTACACGCGAGTTCAGAGCGCCAAGCATGATTCGATTATGAAGGGCTTCTACGATGGCCGGGTATCGGAGAGATGTTTCTTTGACTCCACCGACTGGGATACATCGGACTCATATCCTTATGAAGATGGCTCCAGATACATCTTTTATGTAACTGGTGATTTCCTTATTCCCCATGGTGGCTACAACTTAGCCTTTGCCGATTTAAAGGCAAAAAAGCGTTATGATATCGATGAATACTTTCGCGCAAAGCGAAGCAGCGATATAAATACGGAGTACCAGGAGCTAGGTCCTGCATGGAGCCCAGTTCGATTTAATCAGAAGTGATTAAGCCAGTTTTCCAGTAACTTCAACGATATTTACGCCCGCATTTGATAGCACCACTGAAAAATCAATTCCAGCTTTTCCTGGGCAGGATAGACCCCAAGCAAAAGTTGTAGTTGCGCCGACAGCTAATGGATCAGTAGGTGCACCCGCCATTGAATTGTCACCATCAAAAATGTCAACGCATTCACCGCTGGCTGTGCTTCCCTTAACTATCAACGCTGCAAGGTCAAGCGCGGCAGCTGAATTGTTAGTGACTGTGACTGTAAATTTTTCATTTGTTAAATCTGGAAGCTGACCTGCTGCGAACTTGCCTGGCACAAAGTGCGAAGGCGAAGATAAGGTGTAAGAGATTTTGTCTGGAGTAATAACAGGTGAATCAAAACCACCAGTTGCTTGTGGGGCGGCCTCAACGGTTTCAGTGAGGGCTTTACCCTCCTCTTGCGTAAGGGTTGATTCGACTGTCTTTGATCCACATGCGCTAAGGAGCAGGATTAATGCCGCGCTGATGATTAAAGCTCTGGAAGAAGTTGCGAGTGTTTTCATAGAAATCAAACCCCTTAAAAAATTTAAGCACCTAACTGAGGTGCCATATTCTGTAACCAAAGTATAGAGTAAGCACTGTGAGTACGAAATCTGAAGTCAAAGCCGCTCCGCTGAGTGTCGTAGCCATCCAAGGGCGCAGCCCCCGACAGATTGCTTGGATGCGCTTTAAGCGCAATAAAGTGGGTGTGGGCGCAGCACTTGTCAGCGTCACTCTGCTCTTGCTCTCCTTATTTGCCCCACTTGTGGCGAAAATTATCGGCGTTGACCCGGATACCTTGCACTTAGATCAATTAGATTCTAGTGGAATTCCAACAATTGGAATTAGCCTGCACCATCCATTTGGAATCATTCCAGGAACAGGTCGCGATTTTCTTGCACAACTTCTGTATGGTTCGCGCATTTCTTTTCTTATTGCAATATTAACTACACTTACTAGTCTAACTATTGGTTTATTTGTCGGAATCATTGGTGGATATTTCAGAGGTCGTATAGATAATTACTTAGGCCGCACAACTGACTTCCTCCTTGCGTTTCCAGCCTTCTTTATGATTGTTGCGCTCAATCAACCTATGGTCGCGCGAATCGAAGCAGCAGGAATTGCTCAAGGCAACAGTGCCCGCATTATCTTCTTAGTATTTTTCTTATCATTTTTTGGCTGGCCCGGATTTTCTCGTCTGATTCGTTCGCAGGTACTTAGCTTGCGCGAACGCGAGTTTGTTACTGCGGCCCAAGCCATGGGAGCAACTCGATGGCGAGTAATGACAAAAGAGTTGATACCTAATTTGTGGGCGCCGGTAATTGTTGTTGTCTCCCTCTCACTTCCAGGATATTTAGCTGCCGAGGCGGTGTATTCATACTTAGGACTTGGTGTGCAACCCCCTGCATCCACATGGGGAATTCTGCTTTCAAATGCCACCAGATATGTCACCGTCATGCCAAGCTTTTTCCTCGTCGCTGCCGGCTCTCTTGTACTTGTGGTTCTAGCTTTCAATCTTGTCGGAGATGCACTTCGCGACGCTTTAGATCCTCGGGCAGACCGCTAGTTTCACCCCCAAAACATCGCTCTTTGTTATCAGGCCGTTATCTGTTCGTGTTCACAAAGCGGACATTATCTGATTGAATTCACGCTAATGGCGTCTTCTTCGCGCCCTCTATGAAAGGAATACGTCAATGAGCAATGTTTCTGCTCTTCGTCGTGCCGTTGTAATTAGCGCTGCTAGCGCACTTGCAATCAGTGCCGTCATGGTTTCTGGTGCAACATCTGCTAGCGCCGCAGTTACCCCTAAGACTGGTGGAATTCTCACCTTTCTTGAGCACACACCACGACTAGATCACTATGACCCATCACGAATCTACACAGGTCGCGACTTAGCGTTTATGAACTCATTTACGACTCGCACCCTTGTTGCATACAATCCAGTACCAGGAGCAGCAGGTGCATCACTTGTTCCTGACCTTGCAACTAACACTGGCATACCAAGCAATGCAGCTAAGACATGGAAGTTTACGCTTCGTCCAGGCTCAACTTTTGAAGATGGCAAGAAAATCACATGTGAAGATGTGCAATACGGCGTATCACGCGTATTTGCAACTGATGTCATTACTGATGGTCCTGGTTACCTTCAGGTTTGGTTAGATATTCCAAAAGACAAAGATGGCAACTCAGTTTTCAAGGGCCCATACAAGAAAGATGCAGCAGGTCTAGCAGCTTTCCATAAGGCAGTTTCTTGTTCAGCAGACCATCGCACAATTACATTTAACCTCAATAAGTCAGTTGCCGACTTTAACTACCTTGGAACTTACGGAGTTATTTCACCGGTTCAAGCTAAGTTAGACACAGGCGATAAGTACGACCTAAAGCCACAGGCAACAGGTCCATACAAGATTGCTGAGAACAGCAAGACTCAGCTAAAGCTTGTACGTAACTCAAAGTGGAATAAGGCTTCAGATCCAGTTCGTACTCCATATCCTGATGAAGTTATCATCATGTTTGGATACGACGAGGAGGTTATCGACCAGATAATCTTGGGAGATACGATTCCAACTGCAGTTAACTTTGGAGAGCCACTGTCAACAAACAACGACAAGTTCTTCACAAATTCTACATTTAAGAACCGTCGTATGAACAACCCAGATCCATATGCTCGTTATATTGCATTCAACGTTAAGGCAATGCCTTGCATTGAAATTCGTCAAGCTATGTATTACTCACGTAACGCTAAAGCGCTGCTTGATTATGCTGGCGGAACAACATATGCAGGTTCATTTGCAACTGGCGTAATCAGCCCACTTCTAGCAACTGACTACGCACCAACTAAGGTCGTAGGTCCAGGAAGTGCTGACTTTATTCCTGAAGGAAATATTCCTAAGGCAAAGGCACTTATGGAGACAGCCAAGACAAAGTGTCCTGCTGACTACAAGAAGGCTACTGAGACTGGAATCAAGATTGACGTACGTCAATCAGTAGCTCTTAATGACACAATTCCAATTGACACTGCAGCGTATGCTCGTGCCGGAATCAAGGTCGTCTTTAACCCAATTAGCTCGGGTTACTACCCAACAGTTATGAACCCTGACAAGCAGAGCGATTTGTCAGCTTCAGGCTGGGGTGCTGACTGGGCAAATGCATCAACAGTTATTCCAGAGTTGTTCGCTACATTCGGTGGATTTAACCTTTCACAGAACTCAGGCGATCCTGCTTACAAGGCATTCGAAGATGGCGTCAAGCAAGCAATGTTGACTACTGATCGTGCCAAGCAAGCAACAATGTGGAAGGCGCTAGATGTAGAGGCAATGAAGAACTTCTGGGTACTACCAACAATCTTTGGTAAGGCTCAGTTTGTTTGGGGATCACAAGTAGCTGGTGTGTTCTTCTGGGTACCTCAGGGCAACCCGGCCTTCGGAAAGATGTGGGTTAATAACTAATCTCACTCTTTTTGACAAGAATAGTTAAGTAGTAAGAAGTAAAGTACTCCTGGCGCTGATTGATTCAGCGCCAGGAGTACTTTACTTGATACGAGTGTGTTTAATTCTTTTGGATGGGAGTGGTGATGTTGAACTTTGTTAGCCGCAGAGTATTTTTCGCTATAGTCACACTCCTAGTTGTATCAGCAGTAGTCTTCGCAATTTTTTCTTTACTACCTTTTGACCCAGCTGCACTCACATGTGGGCAACACTGCACGGATCAAATTATTGCCGCTAATCGAATAAAACTTGGCTTCGATAAACCGCTCTATATTCAGTATTTCCTCTTTCTGGGCGGAATCTTTTTAGGACGCTCCTACGGCACTGGATCAGCGGCTTTTTCCTGCCCAGCACCCTCCTTTGGTTATTCTTACAATGAAAATGCTTGCGTCACTGATTTGCTGCGCGAAGCTCTTCCTGTAACCGTCAGCTTGGCCTTAGGCGCGTTAATAATTTGGCTCATTGTCGGCGTCAGCCTTGGAATCATCGCTGCAAGATTTAAGAATAAATGGCCTGACAGAGTCGGCTCTGTCTTTGTGCTCCTAGGAACGTCACTACCAACTTTCGTCACAGGGCTGGCTCTTCTGATCTGGGTAACAATCAAGTGGAAGTTAGTACCTCTATCTCTCATTGGCTATACGCCAATTACTGAGAATCCATATAAATTTTTTCAGTTCTTTATTTTGCCATGGATTACTTTGGCGATTGCATATGCCGCCCTTTACACACGATTTACGCGAGCAGCAGTGTTAGAAACCTTAGGTGAGGATTACATACGTACCGCCCGGGCAAAAGGGGTAAAGGAGCGCACCGTACTTTTCAAGCACACTATGCGCGCCGTCTTTGCACCCATTATTACGTTGGCCGGACTAGATTTTGCTGGCCTTATCGGTGGCGCAATCATTACCGAAACAATTTTTAATTTACCTGGTTTAGGTCGTCTCACTCTTCGCTCAACCTATGAATTTGATCTACCCATTGTGCTGTCAACAACTATTTTGGCCGCCGCTGTTGTAATTATTATGAACCTCGTCATTGACATGCTTTACGCAGTCTTGGATCCGCGAGTGAGAATCTAATGGCCGAGCTACTTAAAATAAGTGATTTACACGTTGCCTTCCCGACTGATGACGGATTAGTTCGAGCAGTCGATGGTGTTTCATTAACTCTTAACGAGGGCGAGACAGTCGCAATCGTAGGCGAATCGGGTTCCGGTAAGACAGTCTCAGGTTTATCAGTGATGGGCTTACATAAAAAGGGCGCCGCTCAGTTATCCGGCTCTATTGTATTAAAAGATGGCGATCGCAACATAGATATTGTTACGGCAACTGATGAAGAAATTCGTCTGCTTCGTGGACGAGCCGTGGCCATGATTTTTCAAGATCCAATGTCCTCATTGCATCCTTACTATCGAGTGGGCAATCAATTGGCCGAAGGGTATTTAGTTCATAACCCTGGCCAGAAAAAAGAGGCACGCCAGCGCGCAATTGAAATGCTGGATCTTGTAGGTATCTCAGAGCCCGCCCAACGCGCAGATGAGTATCCACACCAGTTTTCAGGGGGCATGCGCCAACGTGTAATGATCGCGATGGCGCTTATGAATTCACCTCGTATTTTGATTGCTGATGAGCCTACAACGGCCTTAGATGTAACGGTTCAAGCGCAGATTTTAATTTTGCTCGCATCTTTACAAAAAGAGTTCAACATGGGAATTCTTCTTATCACTCACGATCTTGGAGTCGTTGCACAGGTTGCCGACAGAGTTTCAGTTATGTATGGCGGACGAATTGTGGAGCAAGGCTCAGCAGATGATGTTTTCTATAAACCTAAAGCCCCATACACACTTGGACTGCTCAAGTCAGTGCCACGTATATCAACGCATGGGTCAGATCGTCTGAAAGCAATTCCTGGTCAGCCTCCATCACTTATTAACTTGCCTACAGGCTGTGCATTTGCTCCGCGATGTGAATTTGCCAGCCATGCAGCTGGAGATATCTGTGCAAACGATCGCCCAGAGTTACTTGGGACAAATCCCAATCATCTTTCACGCTGTCACGTTGACGAGGCTGTCCGGGACAAGCTCTTTGTAACAGAGCTTAAGGAGGTGCGCTCATGAGTAAAGATGTAATTCTTAGTGTACAAAATCTAACAAAGCATTTTCCGATCGGTGGCAAACGTAAACATCAAGTAGTCAAAGCCGTTGATGGCATATCTTTTGATTTACTTGCCGGTGAAACTCTCGGCCTGGTTGGTGAGTCCGGTTGTGGCAAGACAACAGCTGGTCGAACTATTTTAAAGTTAAATGAACCTACTTCAGGTAAGTTACTTTTTGAGGGACAAGATATTACTGATTTTAAATCAGGTGCTATGCGTCCGCTGCGCTCTCAGATGCAGATCATTTTTCAAGATCCTTACACGGCGTTGAATCCGCGCCAGACAATTGGAAAGATTATTGCCGCCCCATTTGAGATTCAAGGAATTGAGCCACAAGGGGGGCTAAAAACTGCAGTGCAGTCGTTAATGGAGCGCGTTGGACTAAACCCTGAGCACTACAACCGCTACCCACATGAGTTCTCTGGTGGGCAGCGCCAGCGCATTGGAATCGCACGTGCAATCGCATTAAAGCCTCGATTTATCATCGCCGATGAGCCTGTAAGCGCCTTAGATGTTTCGATTCAAGCTCAAGTGATTAACTTACTCGAAGACCTACAAGAGCAAGATGGAATCAGCATGGTCTTTATCGCTCACAACTTATCTGTTGTTCAACATATTTCAGATCGTGTAGCAGTGATGTATCTAGGTAAGATCATGGAGATCGGTGAGACCAACGCACTCTATGCAAATCCACACCACCCATATACAAAGGCGCTGTTATCTGCGGTTCCACAACCTGATCCACGAACCGAGAAGACCCGAGAGCGAATCATTTTATCTGGAGACTTACCTAGTCCGGTTAATCCACCATCGGGCTGTGTTTTTAACACTCGATGCTGGAAAGCAACTGAAAAATGCCGCACTGATGTGCCTGAGTTACTACAAATTGGCAACTCACATGTTGCGTGCCATTTCCCAGAGTAAGTCATGAAAGTCTTATCGCTCAATATTGCAACCAAGATAGTCGAAGGGGATTGGGCTGGCGATGAAGCCAAGTCAGGAATCGATAAGCGACCAGTAAGTGGCCCCGTGCAGTTAAAAAATCACCACGTTGGTAATGACATTATTGCTGATCGCAAACATCATGGTGGATATGACCAAGCTGTTTACGCCTATGCGCGCGAAGATGCCGACTGGTGGGAAAGTAATTTAGGTATGTCAATCAGTAATGGCCGTTTTGGTGAAAACTTAACAACGAGCGGCGTTGATGTTAATCGAGCCGTTGTCGGTGAGCGGTGGAGAATCGGTTCTACTGTCTTGGAAGTTTCACAACCCCGAATACCATGTCGCGTATTTGCTGGATTCTGGAGCCGACCAACTCTAATTAAAGAGTTTATGGAGGCCGGAAAGCCTGGAACCTATTTACGCATCATTGAAGAGGGAGAAATTAGCGCTGGGGATTCAATCACGGTGATTCATGTGCCAGACCATTCAATTACGATTGCAGATTTATATGCAGCTAAGAATGGTGATCGAACAAAGATTCATGAAATCGCTGCCGTAAAAGAGCTTTCTTTGAAATATAAGGAATGGGCACAAAGCCTTTGCAAATAACACTTTTCAGGCCAATCCAGTGCCGATAGTCTTGCCCGTATGACTTCACGTGTACTGCACGCGGCGACGGGCTCCAATTTAACCGCTAAAGGCTGGGCTCAAGAAGCGGCGATTCGCATGCTGCATAACAATTTAGATCCTGCTGTAGCCGAACATCCAGAAAATTTAGTTGTCTATGGTGGCACCGGCAAAGCTGCTCGTAATTGGCCGTCATTTGATGCAATAGTAAAGAGCTTAACAAATTTAAAAGATGATGAAACATTATTAGTGCAATCAGGTAAACCTGTCGGCGTTTTTCAAACGCATGAATGGGCACCGCGTGTATTAATCGCAAACTCTAATTTGGTGGGGGACTGGGCAAACTGGCCAGAGTTTCGCCGCTTAGAGCATTTAGGTTTAACAATGTATGGCCAAATGACTGCTGGTTCATGGATCTATATCGGTACTCAGGGAATTTTGCAGGGTACATATGAAACTTTTGCAGCGGTCGCACAAAAACGTTTCAATGGCACGCTGCAAGGAACGCTGACATTAACTGGTGGTTGTGGTGGTATGGGCGGAGCGCAACCCCTAGCTGTAACCATGAACGGTGGCGTGTGTTTAATTATTGACATTGATAAATCGCGTTTAGAAAAGCGAATTGAAACGCGTTATCTAGATGAGATCGCCGATAGCGTAGATGATGCAGTCGAGCGCGTACTTAAAGCTAAGTCCTTAGGCCTTCCACTATCTGTTGGTTTAGTTGGCAACGCTGCCGAGCTTTTCCCGCTGCTTTTATCGATGGATGTTACTATAGATATTGTTACTGATCAGACTTCGGCCCATGATCCATTTTCATATGTGCCAGTTGGTGTTGATGTTCATGCAGCTACACAGATGGCTAAAGATGATCCAGAGGATTTCACTAAACGCTCTAAGGCATCTATGGCTAAGCACGTTGAGGCCATGGTGGGCTTTATGGATAAAGGCGCTGAAGTATTTGATTATGGAAATTCGATTCGTGATGAAGCCCGCCAAGGTGGCTATGCACGTGCTTTCGCCTTCCCAGGCTTCGTTCCGGCCTATATTCGCCCACTTTTCTGCGAAGGAAAAGGTCCATTTCGTTGGGTGGCACTCTCTGGAGATCCCAAAGATATTTACCGCACTGACAAGGCGGTAATTGATTTGTTCCCAGAGAATGAAGGTCTCCATCGCTGGATAACAATGGCGCAAGAAAAAGTCGCTTTTCAAGGTCTGCCTGCGCGAATCTGTTGGTTGGGGTATGGCGAACGCGATAAGGCAGGGTTAGCATTCAATGATTTAGTTGCTCGTGGTGAAGTATCGGCACCGATTGTTATTGGCCGCGATCATTTAGATTGTGGCTCTGTGGCATCACCGTATCGTGAGACCGAAGCGATGATAGATGGATCAGATGCGATTGCCGACTGGCCGTTATTAAATGCAATGGTCAATATTTCTTCAGGTGCATCATGGGTCTCAATTCACCACGGTGGTGGCGTCGGTATGGGTCGCTCAATTCACGCCGGTCAAGTCTCAGTTGCCGATGGCACGAAGTTAGCAGCGCAAAAGTTAGCACGCGTACTTACAAATGATCCAGGTATGGGAGTCATTCGCCATGCCGATGCTGGTTATGACTTAGCTGTTGACACTGCACGAGAGCGCCATGTGCATGTTCCGATGTTAGATATTGAATAGATAATGACAAGCACCTTAATCACCAACATAGGTCAGTTAGTTACAAATGATCCAACCCACGATGGAACTAAGCTTGGTTTGATTAATGATGCAGCGCTTCTGATCGAAGATGGAGTTATTGCCTGGGCGGGAGCAAATTCGCAAGCGCCAACCAAACACATCAAGACACATATCGATGCTGAAGGTATGTGTGTGCTACCGGGTTATGTAGATAGCCATACACATATGATTTTTGCTGGCGATCGCAGCAATGAGTTTCGTGCACGCATGTTGGGGGAGAGCTATACCGCCGGAGGTATTGCATCCACGGTTGAAAAAACTCGAAAAGCCAGTGACGAATTACTCCTGGCTCATGCCAAATTCTTAGCGGCAGAGGCTCACTCTGGCGGAACTACCACCCTTGAAATTAAGTCCGGCTACGGTTTATCGGTCCATGATGAGCAGCGCTGCCTTGAAATCGCCAGTCAGATCACCGATGAAACGACTTTTCTTGGTGCTCACGTTGTACCAGTCGAGTATAAAGATTTACCAAAAGATTATGTTGATCTAGTCTGTGGAGAGATGCTCGATGCTGTCGCCCCATTTGCCAAATGGATAGACGTCTTTTGCGACAAAGGCGCCTTCGCTGTAGAGGATGCACGCCGAATATTAAAGGCGGGAATTGCTAAGGGTTTATTACCGCGTATTCACGCAAATCAATTACAAGAGGGACAAGGCGTAATGCTGGGAGTCGAACTAGATGCAGCTTCGGTTGATCACGTTTCACATCTGACTGAGGCCGATATTGAAGCGCTATCAACTTCTAAGACCGTTGCAACGCTGCTACCTGGCGCAGAGTTTTCTACAAAATCGGCATATCCTGATGTTCGCCCTTTACTTGAAGCAAGTATTGCCGTTGCACTTGCATCGGACTGTAATCCTGGATCTTCCTACACAACGAGCATGGCTTTTATCATTGCAATGGCTGTACGCGAGATGCATTTTTCTCCAGAGCAAGCAGTATGGTCGGCAACTATGGGTGGTGCCAAAGCGCTGCGCCGCGATGACATTGGTCATTTAGTTGAAGGCGCACGTGCCGATTTCCAAATTCTCAACGCTCCATCGCATATTCACTTGGCATACCGCCCCGGTGTTAACTTAGTAGAACAGGTTTGGCGCAATGGCCTCCAGCTCATCTAAAACAATTACGCTATCGACAGCGGGAGTAACATTTGCCGATGTGATTGATGTGGCACGACATAGATCACAGGTCGCACTTTCACAGAGTGCGATCGAAGCAATGAATACATCTAGAAAATTTATTGAGGGGTATGCCGCTGGTGGAGTTCCGGTTTATGGGGTTTCAACTGGCTTTGGGGCCTTAGCTAATCGCCACATTGATGTTGAAGATCGGGTGCAGTTACAGAAATCCTTAATTCGCTCGCATGCCGCAGGTGTGGGCCCAGCAATTGAGCGTGAAGTTGTGCGGGCATTGATGTTTTTACGCCTGCGCACCATGGCTTCAGGGCGTACTGGCGTACGTGTTGCTTTGGCACAGACCTACGTTGAGTTCCTCAATAAGGGCATTACTCCAGTTGTTCCAGAGTTTGGTTCACTCGGGTGTAGTGGCGACTTAGCTCCACTCTCGCACTGTGCTCTTGCCTTGATGGGTGAAGGTCGAGTCCATGATGCCAACGGTATTGAAATGCCAACAATACAAGCCTTAGATGCCGCAGGAATTACACCGATTGAACTAGAAGCTAAAGAGGGTCTTGCGCTTATAAATGGTACCGATGGAATGCTCGGGATGTTAATCATGGCCTGTGCTGATCTAGAACACTTGTGCGCAGTTGCCGATATAACAACGGCGATGAGTATCGAAGGTCTACTCGGAACCGATCGCGTATTTGCCCCAGATCTACATGCTCCACTTCGCCCACAAGTTGGCCAAGCGGTAAGTGCGGCAAATATTTACGCCATGCTTCAGAACTCAGGCATTGTCGCTTCACACTTAGAAAATGATTCTCGTGTACAGGATGCATACTCATTGCGCTGTGCACCCCAAGTTAATGGCGCAGTTCGAGACACAATTACACATGCCTCAACAATTGCTGCCCGCGAATTAGCCAGCTCGATCGATAATCCAGTTGTTATGCCCGATGGTCGAGTTGAATCAAATGGTAATTTTCACGGAGCACCAGTCGGTTATGTCTTAGATTTTCTAGCAATCGCCGCAACTGATTTAGGATCAATGGCTGAGCGCCGGACAGACCGCGCACTTGATCAACATCGCTCTGCTGGCTTGCCACCATTCTTAGCCCACGACCCTGGCGTTGACTCTGGTTTGATGATTGCCCAGTACACACAAGCTGGATTAGTCAGTGAAAACAAGCGTTTATCTACCCCAGCAAGCGTTGATTCGATTCCGTCATCGGCGATGCAAGAGGATCATGTTTCAATGGGTTGGTCGGCCGCACGCAAACTGCGCAAGGTAGTTGAGAACTTAGCTCGGATTCTGGCGATTGAATTAGTGACATCGGCGCGAGCCATTGAGTTTCGTCAAGGACTGAGACCTTCACCGGCAACGGCGCGTGTTATTTCAGAGCTTCGTAAAACAGTGCCAGGTGTTGGCCCAGATCGCTTTTTATCACCCGAACTTGAAGCGGCCACAACATTGATTAACTCAGGTGCAGTTCTTTCTGCAGCTAAGGAAGTTGTGGCAACGCTTAGCTAGAGGCTAAACCAGCTGCCGCCTCTAAAACCAACAATGCGGCCAGGCGAACTGTGCGCTGATCTGGCGAATCAATTGAGGCATCAATCTCAGTAATATCGATTGCACGCACTCGCTTATCGGCTGCCAGTAAGAATGCACCTTGACGCAATTCATCGGCGCTGATTCCACCTGGCATTGCCGCTGGGCATGCAGGCACGACGCTGCGATCACAAACATCAACATCTAAATCAACATAAATTTCACGTCCGCCAGCACCTGCAATATCGAGGGCTTGCTTAACCACATCGGCAATTGAACGTGTACGTAAATCTGCACGCGAAATAACTGTGATTCTATTTTCCTTAGCACGAGCACTGTATTCGGCGCTATTAGCAAAGTCAGCGATACCAATCTGCACAATATTTTTTCCTGGTAGTCCAGCTTGAATGAGCTCCCACACAGGAGACCCATTGCTATGACCATCGCGTAAATCATGGTGCGCATCAAAGGTAATCAAGCCAACGTTAGATAAATCTGGCCATAATCCCGATGCAACTGAGTACGTAATTGAGTTATCTCCACCCAGGGCAACTACCAATTTATGCTTACTGAGTAAGCCTTGAACCGCACTTTTCACCCGTCCGCGTCCCTCAATGCCGTCAGGTGATTGCACATCACCTAAATCGGTAAAGGATCTACCTGCTAGATCAATTGCTGCAGAAGTTGAAAATGTTGAGTATCGAGCCAGGGCTTCTCTAATTGCTGCAGGAGTTAAATGCGCATTGTTTAGTGAAATAGAGCTCTCATGTGCTGGAATACCTATTAAAGCGAAATCAGCACTCTTGGTGTTTTGTGTTAATAATGTATTGGCACGAACCCATTTAGAATCATTGGGCAGCGAAGACATATCCTTATCGTAGGGCTTGTCCACGTTTAGTTCTATTCTCTAAATACCCGCTGCAAGGCCGTCACACCGCGGATCTGAACCGAATGCATAGGTGCCATCAGCTAGAACTTCTAGCAATTGCACCGATGAACCATGTGCCCATGGACCAATTATTTGTACGTCGTGGCCCTTTGATTTAAGTGCATCTATCACCGGCGTTGGCACGCGATCTTCTATCTCAAGCACGCCATCGCCAAGTTCCTCAATAGAGCTTTGACCCGCAATACTTAAGTGCTGCCAACGTGGAGCTTCAATGGCTTCTTGCACATTCATCTTCAGATCAATCACATTAAGAATCAACTGCAAATTAGTTTGAACTTGAATATTTGCCCCAGGTGTTCCACCCACTAAATAGAGCGAACCATCTGCACGTGTGGCCGTCCACGCATTTAATGTGTGCGCAGGACGCTTTCCTGGTGCGATGATATTTGGAGACTGGGGGTGAAGTGAAAAACCAGTGAGACGATTGTTGAGCACGATTCCAGTACCAGGGATGACCCATGAACTCCCAAAACCATGAAAGACGGATTGAATCCATGAAACCGCATTGCCTTCACTATCAACCACTAAAAAATACGTTGTATCGCTGCCTTCTTGGGAATGAGTACGCTCATTATTAGCTTTATCAAGCTCTATTTGCGGGCTTCTGATATCTATATTTTCCTTTGATAAGATTTTCTCTACATTAACATCGAGAAACTCTGGATCCGAAAGCGTTAAATTCCTATCAGCGAAGCCTATTTTCTTTGACTCTACGCCTACGTGAATACGATGTGACTGATCAAGGGCTGAGATATCAAAGCGTTCGCACAGAAGTAGCTCTTCTAACAAAATCATTCCTTGGCTTGGTGGTGGTTGACCAAAAACAGTTGCTCCACGGTATTTAACTGCAAGCGGATCAAGCACGCGAGTTGTATGTGAATCCAAATCTTCAGAGTTGAACCAGTTCTCAGAGCCAACTATAAGTTTATTCGCAATCTCACCTTGATAAAAAGCGCTACGGCCTTGCTTAGCAATTAACCGAAGTGATTGGGCAAGATCTTTTTGTATAACAATCTCACCAACTTTTACTGCTGGATCTATCCCCATCGCCTTAAAAATTTCGGCATTGGGTGCAATCGCTAAATGCCCAGCGATACGCTTTACAAAGCTAGGTGTTGCCGCAAAACCATTCTCGGCATAATCAATCGCTGGAGTTAATAATTGAGCCATTGAAAGTTTTCCATAACGCTCATGAGCGGCAAACCATGTTGAAACTAACCCTGGAACTGTGGCTGATTTATAGCCATGCAGAGGAATTCCACCGGCATAGGCAGAAGGCGTTGCAGCATGTGGGGCTTCACCACTTCCGTTAAAAGCAAGATTCTCTTGTGTTTTAGCATGATGCGTGATTAAAAAAGCATCGCCACCAAGATGTGATGCTCCAGGCTCTACAACGCTAATAACCGCGCTCAGCGCGATTCCTGCATCTATAAATGAGCCACCCTGTTTAAGAATTGATATCGCAGCGCTGACTGCCAATGGCTGACTAGCCGCTGCCCCGCCTCTACTGGAAAAAACGACTCCACGACTAGTCTGCATGCGCGAATTTTCTCATTGGTAAGTTATACCACCAATCCGGGTTATCGGTCGACTCTTTTTAGAGTGGGTGAAACAGTTGTTTTATGCTGGCTTCATAGCGAGGCAACCTATAGATTTTGAACATGAGCTCTTCCCCACGTGCAATGCATATCGTACTGAATGGCGTCACTGAAGATTCACGAGTTCTCAAGTGCGCATGGTCTTTAGGTAATGCGGGTTGGGACGTTCTTGTATGTGGTGCTAGGCCAAACCATCATGATGATCATTTGAAAATTGGCTATACCAATATTGAACGGGTCCACTTAAAGATTGTTGTAAAGCAAAGTTTTATCGCTTTCATCTTACGAGCGTTACGATATTACAAGCGCAGGTTTCAAGTGAAATACTTACCCATCAAGGAACCCACGATTCCAAACTTAGGGCGTGCTCGATCAACGCTTAAGCCAATCGCATTAAAATTCAAACCAGATGTAATTCATGCACATGATTACACGGCGCTACCAATCGCTGGAGCACTAGTTGAATATTTAGCCACTCAGGGCCACACGGCTCAGTTAGTTTACGATGCACATGAGTATGTTCCGGGAGTTTCTCATCTCAATGCTCCACTCAAGCTTGTTTACACCCGTGAGGAGAAGCGATACAGCGCAGTGGCCGCGACAGTTTTGTCTGTGAGTGAAGGAATGTCTGACTTACTGATTCCACATTTAGGTCTAACAAGTCGCCCTGAATTAGTAGCCAATGATCCACTTTTTGAGGGTCAACAGCCTTGTCCTAAAAATATGCGCCAAGACTGTGGGATAAGCGATCAAACACCTCTGCTTGTCTATTCCGGAGCTGTTGCACCTCAACGGGGGCTTGCTACAGTCTTAGAAGCGCTCAAAGAGCTGCCGGGAGTCCATTTAGCGCTGATTGCTAACCCAAAGAATCAGACAGTCTTAGATTTACAGTCCCAGTATGTAGCGCTCAAAGACCGGTTCCACGTTTTACCGTATGTACCTAACTCTGAACTTGTTTCATATTTATCAGCTGCCGACATCGGTCTAATTCCTATTCATCACAAGCTCAATCACGAGATTTCACTCATCACTAAGTTTGGTGAATATATGCAGGCCCGACTTCCAATTGTTGTCAGTGATGTTCGCACAATGGCAGCAGAAGTAAAACGACTTGGTAATGGCGAAGTTTTTATCACTGAAGATGTAGCAGATTTTTCGGTCGCAGTAAATAAAGTATTAGCCAATAAAGCTAAGTATCAAAGTGCATATAGCGATGAAGTTTTAAAAGAGCGTAGCTGGGAGCGTCAAGCTGAAAATCTAGTTAATATTTATAATCGAATTGCCCAAACAAACCCAGTAGCTCGCGTGCACATGCCCTTTGCAGTTATTACTAAGCAGGCGCCCCAATAACTCTAAAATCTACGCCAGGAAAATTACTCGAACTCATAGTACGTCGGCCATCGATTACCGCTTTGACTCCAGGAAATGAAGCAGATGTAAGTTTCTTATATTCAGCATGATCTGCTTGAAGAATAACTCCATCGACTGCACCGCCAATTGCATAGGGAGTAAATCCAAGTTGTGTAATCTCTTCATCGCTATACATAGGATCATGAACAAGGATCTGCGCCCCTGCGGCTTTGAGGGCAGAGACGGTTGGAAATACTCCAGAAAAAGCACTTTCTTTTACTCCGCCACGATAAGAAATTCCTAGAACGGCAATCTTTTTATCCTTGAGTGAACTCAAAGCTCCGACCAACATTCCAACTGCATGCGCTGGCATTGCTGCATTTGCCTCGCGAGCTGCGCGAACAACCGTTGCTTCAGGGTGATTCCACAAGTAAAAACGTGGGTAAATGGGGATGCAGTGCCCACCAACTGCGATACCAGGTTGATGAATATGGCTAAAGGGTTGCGAATTTGATGCAGCAATTACTTTAGCGATATCAATGTTTGCCGTTTCAGCAAAGATTGCAAATTGATTTGCTAAACCGATATTTACATCGCGATATGTAGTTTCAGCAAGCTTAGCCATTTCACTGGCTTCAGCCGAGCCCATATCCCACACACCATTTGCTTGAGTTAAATCAGGGCGATTATCAAAATCGAGAACTTTTTCATAAAACTCGATTCCCACCCGAGTACTTATCTCATCGATTCCTCCAACAAGCTTTGGATACTTTCGAAGGTCGGCAAATACGCGCCCAGTTAATACGCGTTCCGGTGAGAAAACTAAGTGAAAATCAACACCAGCTTTTAGGCCTGAGATCTTTTCTAACATTGGAGCAAAGCGGGTACGAGTTGTTCCAACGGGCAAAGTAGTTTCATAAGACACTAGCGTGCCTGGCTTTAAGCCATCGGCAATATCCTTTGTAGCAGCATCCATCCAACCAAAATCTGGAACGCCATCACTATCTACAAAGAGTGGCACCACAACGACAACAGCTTCACATTCAGAGACTGCCGTTTTCGTATCTGTCGTTGCTACTAAGTGTCCGGATGCCACTACTTTCTTAAGATACTCCTCTAAATGCTCTTCACCTGGAAAAGGTTCGGTCCCAGCGTTAATAAGATCAACAGATTTTTGATTTACATCACATCCAATAACATGGTGGCCCTTGTTAGCAAATTGCACTGCTAATGGCAGGCCGATTTTTCCAAGGGCTACAACCGCGATCTTCATAGTGAGACAACTTTCTTTGTTGCGGCACTTTCTAGAATTGCACCCGCAACTGCAACCGTTGCTAGACCTTGTTCCATAGTCACAATTCGTTCATTTGCCCCTGGCAACCCAAGGACTGCATCACGGAAAGCTTCATGTTCAACACGTAGTGGCTCAGGCTTTGCAAATGCAAAGCGAATAACATCACCTTCACTGACCCCGCGGAAGGCTGCTACAGAATCCCATTCGGTATTGACTGAAGCGTTTGCATAGAAAGTTAAGTCGGCAGTCAACGTATCGGCAACTAATGCACCGCGTTCGCCAGTGACAATTGTTAATCGTTCTTTGAATGGAGTGAGCCAGTTGACGAGGTGGTTAGTAATAATTCCATTTGCTAGCTGACCAACAACGGCCACCATATCTTCATGCGGACGACCTGATTTGTGGGCGGTTTGGGCAGAAACAGATACAAATGAAGAACGCGCAACCCATGCAGTTGAATCAATATCGTGCGTTGCTAAATCTTTAACGACTCCGACATCGGCAATACGTGCAGGGAATGGCCCTTGGCGGCGAGTAGTGATCTGGTACACCGCACCAAGTTCACCAGCATCAAGGCGGGCACGAAGCTGTTGTAGAGCTGGGTTATATCGCTCGATATGGCCAACTGCGCCAATCAAACCTTTATCGCGAAATGCTTCGTAAATCTTTTGTGCAGCAGGTGTGTCAACAGCCAATGGCTTCTCAACTAATGCGTGTACTCCAGCATCTGCAAGTTCAAGGGCGAGCTCCTCGTGGAAAGCAGTTGGTGCTGCAACCATCGCATAGTCAATGCCCTCCTTGATCATATCTGAAAGCGATGAAAATAATTTGCGGCCACCAGCCACGTCATGTGGGTCACCCATCGGATCAGAGACGGCAACAAGTTCAACACCATCGAGAGAGCTTAAAATTCGGGCGTGGTGACGCCCCATCATTCCTAGACCAACCAGGCCAGCGCGAAGTTTCTTATCGGCCATGATTACAGTGATGCCGCAACTTCATTAACAACTGAAACAATAGTTTTTAAATCATCTGCACTCAGTGAAGGGTGAACAGGAAGTGATACACACTCCTTGATAACAAGCTCAGTTTCTGGAAGATCAAGGGACAAATCAAAAGATGGCAGACGATGAATTGGAGTTGGGTAATAAACGCCGCATCCAACACCCTTGGCAGTAATTGCCTCCATGAATGCATCGCGCTTTTGCGCAGATCCACCAGGTACGCGAATTGTGTACTGGTGATATGAGTGCGCTGTTCCGGGTTGTAGGTAAGGGACCACAACGCCTCTAAGGTTTGCATCCAAATACGCTGCATTGTCCTGGCGAGTTTTGGTCCACCCTGGAAGTTTTGCTAACTGCACACGGCCAATAGCTGCGTGAATATCAGTCATACGGGTATTAAATCCAATGACTTCATTTTGATAGCGAATCTCTTGGCCCTGATTACGAAGTAAACGTAATGTGCGTGCAACTTCGGCAGAATCTGTAACAACCATTCCACCTTCACCAGCGGTCATGTTCTTAGTTGGATAGAAGGAAAATGAGGCTACGACTCCGAATTCACCGGCGTTGCGTCCATTCATTGATGCTAAATGGCCCTGTGCTGCATCTTCAATAATTTTTACACCATATTTACTGGAGATTTCGTCAAAACGATCCATTGCAGCAATATGACCATACAGGTGGACGGGCATGATTGCCTTAGTCTTATTAGTAATGAGAGTTTCAACGTGATCTGGATCTAAGTTAAAAGTCTTTGGGTCAATGTCGGCAAATATAGGAACTCCACCAGCCAGCACAACAGAGTTTGCCGTAGCTGCAAAAGAAAACGAAGGAACGATAACTTCATCGCCAGATTTAATTCCAGCGGCGATAAACCCCAGGTGAAGGGCTGAGGTTCCAGAGTTCATCGCTACACAGTGACGACCACCAACGTGAGCTGAGAACTCTTCTTCAAAGGCCTTAACTTCAGGTCCTTGCGCCAACATTCCAGAGCGAAGTACACGATCAACTGCTTCACGCTCTTCATCACCGATTATTGGCTTGGCTGCTGGAATCATTCTTATCCCTTTTCTACTTCTACTAATTTATCTGAACTAATCTGCTTATATAGCGCACCCGTCGTAGGGCAACGAAATGAATAATCGCCGATATCTTCCAAAGGAAGCCCTGCGCGACCCACCCAACGGATTCTCTTTGCCGGAGTTCCAGCTACAAGGGCGAATTCCGGGACATCTTTTGTGACTACCGAACCTGCAGCAACCAGTGCCCAAGCGCCAATCTTGACGGGTGCAACACAGACAGATTGGGCGCCGATGCTGGCCCCGTCTCCAATAGTGACACCTACCTTGTCCCAGTCAGATCCTGTTTTAAGGCTCATATCTGGATTAATTGCACGTGGGTAGTGATCATTTGTTAAGACAACAGCTGGTCCGATAAATACACCATCGCCTAAAACTGCTGGTTCATAGACCAAGGCGAAATTTTGAATCTTGCAGTTGTTTCCAATTTTCACACCAGAGCCAATATATGCACCACGAGAAACGATGCAATTTTCACCAAGGCTAACACCGTCACGGACTTGAGCTAAATGCCAGATTTTGGATCCGTCGCCAATCGCGGCGCTCGCATCAACATCTGCAGTTGCAGCAATTGTGGTGGCCATTGTGCGAGCCTACCGTGAAATAGGTGCAAGAGCCTTAATTGCGCTTACAAAAGCCTCATATTCAGCGCTCGCATTGAGATTTGATGTGGCCCACGTAACTGCATTCTTGCGCATGTGAATTAGCGTGGTGGGATTCGCAGCCCACGCATTTAATGTTGCAGCCACAGATTGTGCGTCGGCAGCAATTACTCCACCCTTACTTTTTTCCAACAATTCAATACAGCGGGGAAGCGGTGTCGAGATTGTTGCAACTCCACTTGCCATATATTCATACAACTTACTTGGAATCGCTGCGCTAAACGCGGGCGTAGATTCTAAGAGCGAAAGACCAACCCATGCGCCACGTGCAAAGCTCCATGAATGCGCCGGTGCAAGCCGACCATGAAAAATTACGCGAGAGCTCGCGACGCTTTTATTTTTCCAATTGTTGATAAATTCTACATCGTTCTCTGAAACATTTCCGACAATATCAAAGCTCCACTTAGGTGATAGTTCGGCGGCTTCAAGAATTGTTTTAATTCCACGAGAAGTACGCACATCACCAATATAAATTGCTCGTGGCTCTGCTGAGAGTTCACCGCTTGGCGACAGTAATGAACTATCCGGAAAGTTTCTTACGACTAATCGCTTGCGTGCATTAAAAGGTGGAACTTGAATATCAGCGACCGTTGTTAAATCTGCACGTGCCGCTACTTTTGTAGATACTCGAGCGATTACTTTTGCAATTGCCCCAATGAATCCCTTTGCCCATGCACGATCTTTTAGTAATTCAAAGTAATCTTCATGTACATCGGCAACTAATTTGCGCCCCTTTATTCTTGCAACAAGCCACGACATCGGCAGCAAGTCAGGGGCGACGACAATCCACACTTTTCCCTTTGCTCTGATGGGTAGAACTAAATCACGAAGTAGTCGGGCAGCAAACCCTTGGCCACCAGGCGCTCGATGAAAAACAACACCATTAGGGGCATCCTTTTTTGAGCCCAATGCCCAGACTTCAACCTCAAGACCGCTGCGAACTAAAGCGCCACAAAGGCGATGTATTCGTGCATCGGTTACTTGGTCAGCTGAAGAAATGAGAGAAATTAGCATGTATTTCTCCCGTCAATGCTCAAATTAATTAATCAAATCTTATCGGTAGTATTGCCTCCAAGAAGAGTCGCCCGGATCACCGCGTTGCCGCAAGGTACCGAGGAAAGTCCGGACTCCATAGAGCAAAGTGGTGGGTAACGCCCACCCGGAGCAATCCGCGGGATTAGTGCAACAGAAAGCAAACCGCCTTTTAGAAATAAAAGGTAAGGGTGAAACGGCGGTGTAAGAGACCACCAGTAATTGCAGCAATGCAGTTAGCTATGTAAACCCCACTTGGAGCAAGACCATGCAGTTGGCGCTTGAGAGCTGCTCGCTCGAGT
>Ga0208566_1000106_pt1 | contig 60612 bp, 67 predicted proteins | sample PL_2010_150m_FD_184159 | JGI IMG/M metagenome (GOLD analysis project Ga0208566, IMG submission 184159) | Freshwater microbial communities from Powell Lake, British Columbia, Canada to study Microbial Dark Matter (Phase II) - PL_2010_150m... | ecosystem: Environmental > Aquatic > Freshwater >...
ACCACTTCATCGTCGCAGGAAGCTCAGCGCTGTCTATGGCCGAGCGCGGACTGCTTTAATTCAAACCGGAGAACACTATGAATGAACAGATAGAGACACCACCTACAGACCAACCAAAGGAGCCCCAAATGCTACCCGCCTGGCTATTACTTGCAGCAAAGCTGGCAATCGAATTGAAGCCAGCCGTTGGCCATCTGATCAAGCGGTACTTTTCTAAATAGGAGCAAATATGTTTTGGTCATTCTTAGGTGCATCTGCAATAGCCGTCGCACTCATCAAGCTGGGTGCGTTGTCCGTGTGGACCGCCGTGTTAAAGGCAATGTTGGCGGCTGTTCTTGCCGTGGTCTTCGCCGCTGTCCTTGCCGCTGGACTGGTGTTCGCATGGCAGCGGTACCACGCCCTCTAACACCTCTGGCTCAGTTCGACTCAATCAGCCGTGCCACATCATTACGGCACTCGGCGCATTTGCCGACAAGCAACAAATCGCCAGCCTTTACCGCTCCTGAGAAATTAGTAATCGTTACCTCGTGGCGGCATTCTCCGCACCACACATTGGAGAGCAATCTCTTGCGTATGTCCGCTGGAATGGCTTCCCACAGCTTGGCTGCCGGTGCGGTGAATGTAGGGATGGATTCGACTGGCATAAGTCCGAGTATATCTCTGACGTGTAGTGGAGTGACACACCCTGATCTTCCCGTGTATCTGCTTCAGATGTAAACCAGTTCACTAGCTTTCCCAGCTTCAACCAAATCGTGCCTGACCTCTAAACAGGGGTTGGGCATTTTTTTCGTCTACAGAAAGGAGACCCCAATGAAATCGCCAGTCGTTACACCCGGCATCACCAATCAGTTCGTCCCGATCTGCAAGCGCAAGAAGTACGTCCGGACGGCTATGGAAACCCGCAATGCTCATCCTTCGTGAACCTGCTGACGCTGGCCGTATTGCTGATCCAGGCATACGCGCTTTAGTCGAACTGCGGTTCGCGCAGATTGGTCAAGACGAGCCGTATGTCGCAGACCAGCACGGCTACATGATCGTCGTCGAACCCGGCGACACCGCGCAAGAGCTGGAGCAGGAATCAGGCTGTGCAATCTTGCATGACCTCTTCGAAGACATCCCCTATGGCAACCCCGACTTCACCCCTTCGTTTGAAATTCTGGAGGAACACTATGGAACAGATGGAACTGTTTTCTACGAAATGCTCTTCATCACCAATGACGATGGGTTTGGTATCACCCTTTTCGTCCCCAAAGCCGAAGGAATCGACCGAGATCTGCTTTCTATGCTTGCCGAATTCGCATCGCCGGCAGCAGAGCACATAGATTCGTGATTTGAGTATGCACAGCGAGTAAAGCACCTCTCCGTTCCATCACTAACACGCCACCTCGGCCGACTCCTTCAGTTGGTCGTGGTGGTGTTTCCATTTCTGCGCCACTGTTTTCCGGAGACCACTTTGATTACACCTATGGACACACTCGTTGCTGAAATCGTAGATCAGCTCGACGACAACCTGCGCGAGGACTTTGAGGAACGTGCAGCAATCATTGAATTCGACGCGAACCTGCCGAGGGCTCACGCCGAGTGCCTGGCGCTGCTGTACGTGCTGCGACGTTACCCCTTCATGCTCATGAAGATCAGATAGGGAACTGCGGCAATTCAACCATCTTATTTGAAAGACACAAACACCCAACACAAAGGAGTCCTGCAATGAAACCTACGAAGTCTGCGAAGTCCGCAAAACCTGTGAAACCCGTAATACCTGCAACACCTGCGAAGCTGGAAGCGACCACCAATCCTGAGCCTGCTCTTCGCATCCTGAAGACGGCGACCTGTCCGTCCCTGTCTGGCAAATCAAAATTGACGTACCAGATCGGACTTGAGGGCAGCTCTGATCCACAGCTTCGTATCACCGCCAATAGCAGTACCGGCTTTTTCAGCAACGATTGGGTTTCCTTGAGCGAGATCCAAGAACTGTTGGACAAGGTCCCCAGCGGTAAACCCTTCACGTCGTTCAACCTGCTGCCGCTCTTTCGGGGCAAGTCGATGAACTCGCCGGGGTTCCTGTTCGCTGCGCTGAAGCAGGAGGGGTTGGTGCAGGCCTCGAAGGACAAAAAGCGCTGCTATGAACGCGGGGATCTCAAGGGGTTTATGGCTTCGATCAAAGCGCAAAGAGATCTGGCAGGTGATGCGAAGGCCATGCCGCTCAAAGCAGAAGACAAACCTAAACAGGCAACGCCACGCACGCCTGCAGCGTCCTCGAAGAAAGCCCCGGCTAAACCAAAGGCAAAGAAGAAGGCCTGAGATACGCCTCCCGCCTGATATCTGATTAATCGGGCAAGTTCGCCTTCCTACGTCCAAGCGACGTCCTGTCGCTTTCCATTCTCGCTGTCGCAGTTGTCTTCTTCATTCACTTTTACATAAGGAGTTCAAACCATGGAGTACCAAAGTTGTCTAGCTAGCGCGATTGAACGGGTCCTTGGCTGGGACCTGCCTGACGAGTTGTTGGCCGATGCTGTCAAAGATCAGGCCAGTCTGATGGCCAGGGTCAACCCTGAAGAGTGCCGGGGGCTCTGTTCGGACTAAACTCACTCTTCTGTTTCAGCTGTTCTCGCAGTTTCCCCGCCCCTCCCTCCTCCAGACGTTTCCACCAGCTTGCATGACGATCCGGCTGTATGCGGAGGTTTGCGTTCGCTTGGAGGAAATGGGGCTGGCCATCGGCTGGTGCCGGTGGAAGGGGGAGGGCGCCTTGCCTATGCAGGTTTGCGAGGACTCGCTGCTGAATTTCGAACGATGAGGTGTACAGGAAGTTCGCTTTTCGGGACTTCGTTCGATACCCCCAAGGCATTCAGAAGATGCACAGCAGCATTTAATCCAACTTCTGCCATCGGAAAGTGAACCGTAGTAAGCGACGGCTCAGAAACTGCCGCGAGCGGCATGTCGTCAAATCCTGTAATCGAAATATCAGCAGGCACCCTGATGCGTCTCCCGCGAGCTTCATAAATCGCGCCAATGGCTAAAATGTCGTTCCCGCAGATGACGGCAGTCGCCCCACGTTTCTTACTTAGTATCGCCGAGAGTCCGTCTCGCCCTCCTTCAATTGAATATTGCTTCTCTACTATATGGTCATCTCTAAGCTCAATTCCTGATTGTTCTAACGCGTCCCGAATCCCTGCAACACGCGCAGCGGCACGATCGTTACCTTTCGTTATACCCGCGATCACGGCGAATTTGCGATGACCAAGTCGGATTAGGTAATCGGCAATTAGAAAACCAGCTTCGCGATTGTTGAACCCAACACATGGCTGCCTTCCGTTCTGATAGTTCCACGTAAGAACGTAGGGCATTCGCGCTCGCGCGAGCAGCGCAAGGGTTTTCCTATTGTGCTTCAATCCGACCAACGCAATACCATCTACCCCCCGGCTTATCAGTGCTTCTACTGCGGAGGTTTCAACATCGAGGTCGAATTCATGGCACGCAACAAAGAGCATATATCCGGCCTTTTGGAGTCGTTGTTCCATGCTGTGCGCGCTAATGGCGTAGATCGCATTGTCAAGTGTTGGTATGACAGCGCCAATGGTTCGCGTACGCCGAGTTGTCAGAGCGCGAGCGACACCGTGGGAAACATAATTGAGAGCCTCGGCAGCACGGTGTATGCGCGCCGCCGTCTTTTCATTTACACGCCCGGGTACACTCAAGGCCCTCGAGGCCGTCGATTTGGAAACCTTAGCACGCCTTGCGACATCAAGTAGCGTAACCGGCCGTCCGACCAAATTCGCGATAGCGGATTTCGCCATTTCCGTCATGCTCCGCGGTTCAGGAATTACTGCCGTTTCGCTACCACCGCACGACACATGCAGGTTCTATTCGCCACAGCACCTGCACCCTCGCGCTCGGCCTGCCTCAGGATGTCGCGCATTGAACGGTATTCATCATTCGTGGCGAACATTGCGCTGAGTTTTGGCGTCAAACAGATGCGCGCCGCTAGCGTCGAACTCGATTCCCACTTCCTGCGTAGGACGCACGGGTAGGTCGGCACGCACTTCCGCTGCGAGCAGTATGCCCCCTGGCAAACGGATATCAAGCAGCTTCTCGGACCCTACTAGCTGGATAAGCTCAATCGTTCCGGTCAGCGAATCCGCTGCAGGCCCCGGGTCGATTCGGACGTCCTGCGGTCGAATGCCAAGTATCAAATCGCGATCCGCGAGATTTGTGCCAAAGGAATCTAGTGAACTCACGGGAAGCACATGCGAAGCGCCCGAACCTCGCTCAAAGAGCTTTCCATTTTGAACGTGAACCTTTTCCACCACATTCATCGGCGGACTTCCGATAAAGCCAGCTACAAACAAGTTAGCCGGATGATTGTAGATCTCCTGTGGCGTGCCGAACTGCTGAATTACGCCGCGCTCCATGACGGCAATCCGGTCAGACATAGTCATGGCTTCAAGCTGATCGTGTGTCACGTAAACGGTGGTGGTTTCGAGGCTGATATGGAAGCGCTTTAGCTCGCTTCGCATGGTTACTCGAAGTTTGGCATCGAGGTTACTTAGTGGTTCGTCCATCAAGAATAACCACGGTTTTCTAACCATTGCTCGGCCCAACGCGACGCGCTGACGTTGTCCGCCCGATAGTTGCTTGGGCTTTCTTTGGAGCAAATCTTCGAGTCCCAGCACCCTGGCAACCTCGTGCACTTGTACTTTTATGCTTTCCTTTGGCACACCTCGCACTCTTAGCCCGTAACCAATGTTGTGAAACACATCCATTTGCGGGTAGAGCGCGTAGTTCTGAAATACCATCGCAATATCGCGCTTGCCGGGGGCCAGATTACTGACAAGCCTATCGTTGTGAAAGATCGCGCCACTTGTGGCTGTTTCTAATCCCGCAAAAATGCGCAATAGGGTCGTTTTTCCACAGCCGCTTGGCCCGACGAGAGTAACAAACTCCCGCTCCTCGAAACTCAGATGCACATCGTGAAGTACGTGCACGTCGCCGAAGGACTTATTAATGTGATCGAGTCGGATGGTCATAAATTCGTTGCCCCGTCTAACCTTTGACGGCGCCTGCTCCGAATCCTGCAACCAGGTGGCGTTGCATCAACATAAATAGAATTGCCATTGGCACTGTCATTAGAACGGCGGACGCCATCAGAAGGCCCCAATCAACATGGACGCCTTCGAAAAACAGCATCACACCCACTGTGAGGGGCAACTGTTCAATCGAGTTCATGAATACACGCCCGAATAGAAAATCGTTCCACGACACGATTAAGGAGAAAATAGCTGCAGCGATGATGCCTGGCATCGCCGAGGGTATGACAATTTCGAAAAACACTCGCAACCGACTCGCGCCATCGATTAGTGCAGCCTCCTCCAATTCCAATGGCAGTCCACGAAAAAAGGCCCAAAGTAGCCACATGCAAAACGGCAGCGTTATAGAAACGTACCCGAACACTAAACTCCAAAGAGAATCTGTTAGACCAAGGCGGGTCATCACCATGAAAAGCGGGAACACCAAAATGATTGACGGAACCATGTATCCGAGCAGACTGAAATAAGGAACCAACCTTCGTCCCGGATACCGAAACCGGGTCACGCTATAGGCGGCAAGCGTACTCACAACGATGCTTATCAAGGTACTTCCACCACTCACGATGCAGCTATTCAAGAACCAGGACATAAAGTGTTGCGGGGGAGCTGAGGACGGCTGGTAGCCCTGGGAGGCCCCGAAATATTGCTGTTTACCCGTTATCAGGTGCTTGTAGTTCACTAATGTCATTGTCTGAGGGATGATACGAGGGGGCATTGCGCTAAGTTCGCTCGACGGTTTTAACGAAGTGCTCAATGCCCAGATGAGTGGAAAACAGATGATGTAGCTAATAAGGAGTAATGCGGCATAGGCCAGTGCAGGCTTGATCACCTTTAATGCTGCATGTCCAAACTGAGAATTCATGGGGTGGATTCCTCGTCGAATCGAAAGAGCCGAATGTAAATTACGCTGCCGGCAAACAATAGACACATCATGAACACGCCCGTCGCTGCACCTACGCCCATCTTTAGGTTGGCAATTGATTGTTCGAATGAGTAGATGGCCAAATTGAAAGTCGATGTTCCGGGGCCACCGCGCGTAAGAAGATAGATTTCCTCAAATTTATTGAAAGTCCAGATCGTACGAAAGACAATCACGACGACCAGAACCTCAGCTAACTGAGGAAGCGTAATGTCGAGAAATCGGCGCACGAGGCTTGCCCCGTCCACAGCCGCAGCGTCATAGAGTTCGAGCGGTATGGTCTGGAGTCGCGCTAGAACGCAAATCGTCACGAACGGAGTGTATTTCCAGACATTCAACATGATCGTGGAAATCATCGCCATCCCGGGCGTCGATAACCAATATATGTTTTCTGAGATAAGTCCTGCTCTCTTGAGGGCGTAATTAACGATTCCGACTTCGGGGTTTAGCATCCATTGCCAGGTAAGTGCAATGACAACCGTGGGGACGATGTAGGGAAAGAGGAGTAAGCCTCTAAAAAAAGAAATTCCTCGAAGCTGAAGGTGCAACAGCAAAGCGAGGCTTACTCCGATTAGCGTCTGCAAGACGATGGAAGTCCCTGTCCAAACCGCAGCATTCTTGAAAGACTTCCAGAACAACGGATCCGAGAATATGAATCGAAAGTTGTCGAATCCGGCGAAATGATCACCAGTCGGATTCAGCGGGTCAATGTAAAAAAACGCCATCCGGACCGCGTCAAGCACGGGATAGACCATGAACACAAGAGCCGCGAGGACGAACGGCAATATGAAAAGTATGCCGAGACGGTTGTCCGCGACTTTCCAATCAGCCTGCACGACTGGCCCCTCGGGTCCTGGGCCACGGAAGGAGAATTTCCCCTTCCGCGCTGACCCGATTCTCAAAGAACAAGACTAATATGCTCCTTTCGTACCTGCTCAAGCTGCGCGTGTCCCCATTTGGCGGCATCCGCGGGTTTCACGTTTTCGAGAATTACTTTCTGTACCGTCTCCGCGAGGATAGAGCGACCGTGAACGATACCAGCGAGCGGATTGACGCCCTTCAACATTTCGTTAGCGGTGCTGCTTGAGTACGGCACTGACGTCTCATAGTAAGTCATGATTGTGCGCCGCTTTGTCTCAAAAAACGGATGGGTATAGAGTTCTTTGTTGTCCAGCACGTCCTGATACACCGGTGAGACGTTGGGCATTAGCGACTGGCAGTAACGCACGAGCCACTGCGGTGAGGTTTGATAATAGGCAAGCGCAGCCTTGACCTCGTCGACGAACGCATTGTTCTGCTTTGGTATGCACCAGCCCTGAAAATCATTCCAGTTGTAGCGATTACCAGTCTTAGGATGTCGTGCATGGTTGAACGATTCCAGGTTTTGGAAGACCTGTTTATTTTCCTCGAAGGCCCGGCCGTACGGTCGACCCCAGTAGAATGCCATCGCGGTCTTACCGGTCACGATGGCGTCTGTCACTTCTAGGAAACTGTAGCTCACGGCCGACTTCGGCATGTAGGCATATAGCTCCTTGACGAACTCCAACGCCTCTATAGTTCCTGGACTGTTGAAAACAACCTCAAACTGTTTCTCCGCGTCGAACATGCGACCCCCGGCTGAATGCATCAATGCCGCGAAGTGGTAATCGGTGCAAAGATTGCGACCTAGAGCCAATGTGATTCCCGCCATGTCCTTGCGCTTCTCAGAGACGGTTTTGGCTGCCTTGAGCAGGTCATTCCAATCCCAAGTGTCGGGGTTGCCTAAGCCGAGTTCATTTATCACGTCCATTCGCACTATAAGAAGGTGTGGCTGGTGGTGCGCTGGGAGAACGTATTGCTTCCCCTTCCACGCCCCCCAGTATTCCAACTTCGCGCCTTTGATGATTCGATTCTTTCCGACCTTGCTGACGACATCATCTAGTGGCTCAAGCAGTCCTTGAGCCATAAGCTGCATTGCAATTGGTGACTCTACACTGATGCAATTGGCCGGACGACGTGCTGCTAAATCAGTCATCAGTTTTACATAGACGCTGTCCCAGCCCAAAGTTTCAATTTGAAATTTCAAACCAGGGGCAAACTTTGTCGCCCACTCGTTCATAGCGTCGACTGCCACACCACCATAGGGGCCAGGTTCGCCCCACACTCGAACAACACCAGTCTTGTTAGACGTGGTTTGTGCCAGTGCGCTTAGCTCGGGTGCGAGTGTTCCCGCAACCGCACCGGCGGTGAGCACTGACAGGTCCGTAAGAAACTTACGACGCGTTGCCGACATGCGCTTCCCAGTGTCTGCTTGCTTCATCTTCATCTCCTCCTCCTACAGTTAATGGACCACATACGACGATAAACTTGCGGGTTCTTCCTATTTCCAAGTAATCTTTCGTTACGATCACGCATAACGCTTCTCACGCACGTCCGCCGTGAGCTTGTGTGCCAGCATTCCCTCTGCCTCACACATTCGAGCCATGATGGGTGCTATTGAACGGCTCGCCTGTGGGGAAAGCTTCTGGTAGGTAACAACTTTCAGAAACTTGCCGACCCAAAGCCCACCCGTGTACCTGGCTGCGCCTGAAGTGGGGAGCGTATGGTTGGTCCCCACGCCTTTGTCGCCATACGCCACTGTGCTCTCTTCACCCAAAAATAAACTACCGTAATTTTTCAGCCTGGATAGGTAGTAGTCATTCCGTTTGGTCATCACCTCAAGGTGTTCCGGGGCATATCTGTCACTGATGGTGATGGCTTCATCATCAGTGTTGGCCACAATGATCTCGCCGTTGTCCCGCCATGCGACACTGGCGATTTCAGCCGTGGGCAACGTCTTCAGCTGTTGCTCCACTTCTATAAGTACCGCCTGCCCAAGTGCTCTGGAGGTCGTTACCAGCCACGCCGGGCTGTCGGGGCCGTGCTCCGCCTGGCCTAGTAAGTCCGTCGCCACCAGCGCGGGATCTGCGGAGTCGTCCGCGATGACTAGAATTTCTGTGGGCCCGGCAAGGAGATCAATCCCCACTGAGCCAAAGAGCTGGCGCTTCGCTTCAGCGACGAACGCGTTTCCAGCACCAGTAACCATGTCAACCGCTCGCATACCTAAGCAGCCAAACGCCATGGCAGCGAAGGCCTGAACACCCCCAAGGTGATAGATCTCATCTGCGCCTGCCTCATGCAGTGCGTAAAGGGTGTACGGATACATTCCGTCCTGGTCGCGTGGTGGTGCGCAGGCGATGATGGTTTCCACACCAGCAACCCGCGCTGTTCCAACGCTCATAATCGCGGACGAGATGAGGGGATATTTACCGCCAGGTACATAACAGCCAACGCAAGCTACCGGAATAACTTTCTGCCCCAGAATGATCCCCTTCTGAATTTCGGTCTCAAATTCGCTGAGGCTGTCTTTTTGTCTCTTTGCAAACTCGGTCACTTGTTTGCGGCAATACTCGAAGTCCTGCTTAAAGGTTTCGGGGAGTTTCTTCGCCGTGGACCGAATTTCGTCCGAAGTCACCTTGAAATCATTACGCTCCCATTTATCGAACTCACGCGCGTACTTACGGACTGCGTCATCTCGGTTGGCGACAATGTCACCTAAGATCCGCCGCACGGTCTGCTCGAGATTTGTTCGATCCTGCGGGGCTTTGGGCTTCGCTTTCTTCAAATATTCAGCCATGACGCTCTCCTGACGATAACGATGGCAACCGGTTGCCACGCAAGGCTAGATAAACGCAGGATTGCTGTCAAGTTGCGGCGCAGCATTAATGGTAGGCAGTTCGATAGTTTGAATTCCTGCATTCGCGAGAGACGATACGGCCGAGCACTCTGATATTCCTGAGGATGCTAAATGCTTCGCGATAGACAAACAACATTTTGGAGTAATTCCACCCGGGTTCCCAGGGCCTCCCGTCCTTTCGACGTCCCCCTCCTATCCTGCTAGACGTTTCCCCGCTTAGTGATCCGGTAGTTTGCGGGGGCTTTTGTTCGCTTGGATTAAACGGGACAACTGGCGACGGGCCCAGCAGAGGGTAGCCGGGATTGGATAAAGCTGGAACCACAACATGGAGAATTGCAATGAAATCGAATTATGACAATGATGTCGTTAGCGACAAATGCCGCATGCTAGAGAATGACAATCATGCACGTTGATGCATTTGACTACGGAATCATTCTGACGATCATTGGGGTCGTCTTAGGTTTTTGGCGGCTAAAGCGAAAGTTTGATCGAACCAACTCCGCAGGGGTCGAGCGCTTTCGGAGCTTTGGGCGGAAGATGGCAGCAGAGACGTTTGACGGCTTGCTGTATTGGGGCGCGATTGGTGCGCTTTTCGTGGGGTTGTTCATTTTGGCTTTTGGTTAGGAACAATATGAAACACAACTTATACGATATTTCCTGCGATCACCCATAAACCGAAGGCACATCCATGACTAGAACTCTTTCGGAAATATTTGGATGGGTGAAAAGCAAAATCCTAAGTTATTTTCTGATTGTCGCTATATTGCTTGCCGGAGTGTGGGCGCAAGGCGAAATCAAGAAGATCGGAGAAAAGGAGAACCTTCTCAAAACTACCGAAGCAGAAATACAAAAGATTGACGAACAGTTGCGGAAATTTAGGAGTGGAATCGATCCGCTAAGCAGGGTATATGCCCGCGCTATGCAACGGCAGCTCGACAAAGAAATGGAGAGGAGTGAATACAAAGCCGCGAACCCATTTATGACCTGGGTGCCTTTCACCGAAGAGTGGAAACACATGAGGGAACTCGACTTTGAAGTGGCGTTAAGCGCAGCTGCAGCTGTGGCCGCAGAGCGTGCGGTAGGTGAAAAAGTCAGGGCGCTGTCTAAAGCCAAAGAGGCTCAGGTGGCGTTGAAAGCGGAGTATGACAAGTATCTAGAATGGGCCCGCAAGTGGAAAGCGCTTCTGCCAACCTTTTGGCTTGCCGCTGCTATCCTTGGTGCCGCTATCGCCACGGGCATTGCGATCAAAGTATTTCTATATTTCGTGATCGCTCCGCTGGCGTCACGGCGACCCCCCATTCGAATCTTGCCAGACGCAAATGGGACCATTCTTTCTGGGTTGTCTCCCGACGCAATACTCGATTCGGGGACGGTATCAGCGGTGTCGATTCCGGTTGTCCTCAATGACGATATGGAACTCGTGATTCGACCTGAGTATCTGCAAAGCACTTCGTTCCGCGCAAAGAAGAAGACTCAGTGGCTTTTGAATACTTCCTTTCCCTACGCCAGCCTCCTGTCAGGCATGTTCCTGCTTACGAGAGTGCGATCCCCGGAAGCGGATAAAGTAGTTATCTCGGCAACAAGAGATCCGTTGAACGAGGTAGGTCTCATCGTCCTTCCAGATGGATCTACATTTGTCTGCCAGCCAAGGGCTCTCGTTGGGGTTATTCAAGCCCAGGCCCGCCCCATTCGTATCACGAGGCATTGGCGACTAGGTCACCTCCAGAGTTGGCTGACGCTTCAATTGCGATTTCTTGTCTTTCACGGGCCTGGCCAGCTAATTGTGAGTGGGTGCCGTGGCGTCAGAATGGAGCGCGCAGAGCAAGGGCGTTTGATCAATCAAGCAGCTACTCTCGGATTCAGCGCAAACATCGATTATGCGAATACCCGCTGCGAAACGTTTGTATCTTATTGGATGGGGAAAGAGGACCTGTTCAACGACCTCTTCACTGGAGGTTCCGGTTTCTACGTTTATGAGGAGATGCCGGACTACAAACGCAAGAGTGGGATCGCTGGGCGCGGGCTAGAGGGTCTTATTGACGCTGGCCTGAAGGTGTTTGGAATCTAGGCAACCGGCTATAGATTGCGAGTCGGCCTGTCGCTGCCAGTTGACACGGTAGTTGTGCAACGCGTCACGAGGGAACGGTCGAATACATAAGCTTGGCTAAAGGTCTCAGTTCGGCCAAAACCGGACCCCCACGTTTGTTCGCCAGAGCGGTCGCTCGTGAATGATTTCGAGTCGCTTCCGGCCGGAGAATTGTCCGGAAGGGAAGTCCGAGGAATTCGGATCGCGGTTAGGCGCGTTTGCTACGGCGTCAGTCTCGACGCGCCTTACTTCGCGCCCCGTTTCTTACCTGCATTCTTGTGGTTTGCGTTCGAAAAGAAATCCACGTAGTGCCTATCACGTACCGTCAGGTGTTCCGTCAGCCACTTATGAGCAATCTTGATCGCTTCACGCGGCACGCCTCTCTTTTTCATGAGGGATGTTTGCGCCAGATGGTGCACATCAGAATGAAACTGGCGATGTTCTTTAATATGCTGCTTAAGGTCAGGGTAGTGGAGTTTTTGCATCATACTTTCTTCAAGCATGAAATGCTCCTGAAGTAAGCGGAGGAGTTTGATGATTTCAGCTTCGGCACGCAATCTATCGTCATCGGTCGCGCCGTGCGCCACTCTTAGAAGGCAGTCAAATATGCGCTTGTGCTGAAGATCTATCGCCGGTATGCCAAGCGAGTATTCGTCCTTCCATTCCAAGTCTTTCATATTTTCCTCTAGGGAGAAATCGCAATTAGGTCGATAACGGACGCGGTAAGTCTTGTAATTAATCGGCGCAGTAGGCTGGAAGTGGACCTGACGTCCGGGCGTCGTCACGCCGCCAGATGGCGAGCGATCTGATAGAACAAAAAGCTTACGATCCATGCAAGGCCGAGCGGCCACACGATCGCGAGTGCACTGAACGCCTTACTCTTGGACTCAGTGCGTATGGTGGCGATGGTCGACAGGCAGGGCGTGTAGATCAACGTGAACAACATGAAGCTGTAGGCTTGGATCCAGTCGATCTGATGCGCAATCGTGCTTACCAGTGCACTTCCTTCCATGTTATAGATCACGGCGAGCGAGCCGATCACGATCTCTTTCGCAACGAAGCCGAAAATGAGCGCGATCGTTAGCTTCGGATCGATACCCAACGGGCTGAGCACCGGATTGAGCAGGGCTCCGATTTGCCCTGCCCAGGTATCCACGCCACCGGGCGTTGCTCCCTGAGGAAAATTCGTCAGGAGCCAGACGAGCACGACGCCCGCTACGATAAAGCGTGTGGCACGCCGCATGAAGTGTCCGACCTCATGCCAGCCGCGAAGGATGATTTGGCGTAGCGTCGGGAATCGGTACGGCGGCATCTCCAGGACAAAGGGGTCGGTGTTTATGTAGCGCCTCTTGAACAGGAGCGAGGTGAGCATTGCTGTGAGAATGCTCATCACATAGAGCGAGAACAGCACCAGCGGCGCCGCTTCGGCGGAGAACAGCGCGGCGATGAAGAACACGAACACCTGCATCCGCGCCGAACACAGAGAAAGCGGAATGACCAGCATCGTGAGCAGACGCAGTCCGCGCGAGCGGATTACGCGGGTACCCATGAGCGCCGGCACGTTGCAGCCGAAGCCCATCAGCACCATGACGAAACTGCGCCCATCGAGTCCGAAGCGGGCCATCAATGCATCCATCAGGAAGGCTGCGCGGGACAGATAGCCGGCGTCCTCGACGATGCCCATGCACAGGAAGAACAACACGATGATCGGGACAAAACTCGCCACCGTGCTCAGACCGTTGTATACCCCGTCGAGCATCAGCCCCTTGAGTACGATCGGCAGTCCGGCCAGCGCAGGTTCGAGCGCCTCGGAGCGAACCGCGGTGAAGCCCCAGGCCATGGCGTCCTGAATCGGCTTTCCAAGAACAAAGACAACCTCGAATAGCAAGAACATCACGCCGAAGAAGATCGGCAAACCCAGCCACGGATGCAACAAGATCCGGTCGATCTTCTCGGTCAGGGCATGGGAGGCTTGCGCCGGAACAGACACACACGATTTCACGCACGCTTCGAGCTGACGCTCATCGAGGCTGACCGCACCCACACCAGTCGCACGAGCGGTAGGTTTCTTGCCGAGTACCCCCCGCATTACCGGTTGAAGCTGCTCCACCCCCTGGCCGTATTTCGCGGACAACAGGCAGACTGGAATACCGAGTTTTGCACTGAGTCCACCGGCGTCAATGGTAATTCCGAGCGCGGCTGCCTCGTCCACCATGTTGAGCACAAGCACGATCGGAAGGCCCAGCCGCATGATCTGTCCGAGCAGCGCCAATTGACGGTCGATTTGGGATGCATTGAGTACGACGAGCGCGAGGTCTATGTGATTTTGCGCGAGGAAAGTGGTGACGACCTTCTCGTCCTCGGAATATCCGTTCAGATCGTAGATTCCGGGCAGATCGACAAGCTGTATAACCTGGTCGCCGATGATGAGCCGCGCGCTGAGTAAATCGACGGTCAGCCCCGGCCAGTTTCCGACTTTGGCGTGTGCGCCGGTAAGGCGGTTGAACAAGGTCGATTTGCCCGTATTGGGCATACCGATCATCGCGATCCGCTTCATCGCGATCAGACAGAAGGGTCGGTCGCGGTGTCGTGCGCAATGCGGATGCAGCGCGCCTCGCGGACTCGGAGCATCAGTTCAGTGGTGCCGACCCGGATATGCAGCGGCCCACCAAACCGGGCGCGACGCAACATTCGAACGCTATTGCCGATGCGAAGGCCGAGCGCCACGAGGCGCTGGTAGAGCTCTTCGCCCGCGTCGAGGGCCAATATGGTTCCGCAATCTCCCGGATCGAGCCGGTTGAGCGTCGAGATATTCGCGGTGGGTGTCATGGATTCCTGGGCTTCTAGATGAGAATGATTCGCATCATTGCATCAAATCTCAGGCCAAGTCAAGCGGATCTGTCCGGCATCGCGGTGCGACACAAATGGGGGCTTTTGCGGCGTCGCTATTGATGCCGCACCGCAAAAAGAGCTTGCAGAGTTAGGGTCTTTATATGAGAATGGTTCTCATTCGTATATCAATGTTTCGAGACAAAGGAGACCAGAATGCGTGTCGTTAGATACATCACCAGCGTGGTTGCAGCGGCCGTTCTCAGCTTGGCCGGCACCTGCGCTTTTGCCGCACCAGACGAAATCCAAGTCTATACCGAGGAGTTGGATGATCCAGGAAAGTTTGGCCTGGAGCTGCACGTCAACTACGTATTGAAAGGTGCAACCGAACCCTCCTACGAGGGTGAAATGAAGTCCCAACACCGCCTTCAGGTCACCCCGGAATTCTCCTACGGTCTTACGAAGTCTCTGGAGGCCGGGCTCTATCTGCCTGCGGCGATGAGTTCAGACGGCAATCTCTACGGAAACGGCATGCGCTTCCGTCTGAAATACATTGCTCCGCGCGAAGACGGCGCGCGCCTTTTTTGGGGGCTGAACACCGAGCTGGGCTATTCAGCACGGCGTGTATCGGAAAGCCGCGCAGGACTCGAACTGCGGCCGATCATCGGTTTTCGCAACGATAAGTGGCTGGTCAGCTTCAATCCTATCCTCGACATGGACCTTTCCAGCAATGTAAGCCGCGAGCCGAAATTCGAGCCGGCGCTGAAGGTAACGCGCAAAGCCGGTGAAGGCGTTCACGTAGGACTCGAATACTACGGAGAATACGGCCCGATCCACCACCGCATACCCGTTGCCGAGCGCGGACATTACCTCTACGCGGTGGCCGATATCGAATTCAAGGGCTTCGACATCAATTTCGGTATCGGACGTGGTTTTGAAAATGCAGGCGACAAATGGGTTGCAAAGGCCATCATCGCGTTTCCCTTCAATTAGAGAACTCATGAATGCGCCGTGCAAATGGATATTGTTCGTCTGACGTTGAGGGACCGCTTTTCGAACAAGTCTACTTCCGCTGCGGGTCGAGAGTGGGCTTTGGTGTTCTTGAAATACCGATGCTGGCCGGTCTGCTACCCTCTACGTAAGCGAGCATAATGTGTCCCTACCAAGGGAGGGGAATGAACCGTCGCCGCAAACCGGTCATCGCGCCTGGCGCGGACGAGCCACGCCGCTCAATGCGACGTGTATTGTTGTTGGCCGCCGGCGCGTGGCTCACACTCGCAAGAGCTGGAGCGGTTTGTGCGCAGCCAAAGCAGCCCGCTATACTAATTGGCTGGCTGCTTGTGCAGTCGCGCGAATCTGGCGGGCACTACCTCGCCGCATTCAAGGAGGGGCTTGAGGCGCTTGGCTGGAAGGACGGTTCGCAAATCTTGATCGAAGAGCGCTGGGCGGACGGCCAGTATGACCGGCTAGGCCCGTTGGCCGAAGATCTTGCGGCAAGGAAGCCGACGCTCATCGTTGCGGCACCGTCCCAGTCGGTCGCCGCCGCGAAGAGTGCCGCACCCACGATCCCGATTGTACTTGCCGATGGCGCCGACCCCGTGGCCGCAGGGTTCGCGACAAGTCTCGCGCAGCCTGGCGGCTTGATCACCGGGCTGAGCAATGTCGCGACTGATATTTCTGAGAAGAGCCTAGAGCTATTGCTCGCGGCCGTGCCAAAGCTCAAGCGTATCGGGTTCTTAACCGATTCCGGCCACATGTATCGTGCGGCGTTCATGCAAGCTGCGCACCGCTCGGTAGCGCAACGCTCGGTTGAAGCGCGCTTTGCCGAGGTGGCGCGCCCGGAAGAAATCGAACCGGCCATTTCGCGCCTGGCGAAAGAGGGCGCGCGGGCGCTGGTCGTGATGTCAAGCCCGATGTTATCGTCCGAACGGCGGCGCATTGTCAAACTCGCGCTGTCTCACCGCTGGGCAGTTATAGGGCCGCAGCGCGAGTTCGCTGAAGAAGGTGCTCTGCTTAGCTACGGCGCCGACGCCTCCGCGAATTTCCGCCGCGCCGCTTACTATGTTGACCGGATCCTGAAAGGGGCCAAGCCCGCTGATATTCCGATAGAACAACCGACCAAGTTCGAGCTCGTGATCAACGGCAAGACCGCTACGACACTCGGCGTCAAGATTCCTAATTCAATACTCGTGCGCGCCGACAAGGTGATCAAGTAGGCCCGTCGACGTCCGCTTCCGATTTTCGCCACCGTCGGCTTTGGGTCGAACTGAGACCCTGGACATACCTCCCGAAGACGCGCCCTTCACCGTCCCCGCACCGCACCGCAGTATGTTCGGCCGGCTGCAGTCACGGACTCCCAATACCGCTTTGTCCTCGCCCTCAGCGTATGCGCAGCGACTACCCCTCCAAGGTTGCCTCTGAGCGATCTGCTGTGACGTTGAAACCAAGAAGGGGGTGGTGTTTCTGTCGGCTGCTCCTCTAACTCGGGAATCGCGAGGACCCAGTTTGGTGTGTGCGAGTACCATTTCTCTCCGGCAATCGCGTTTGACGTAGATCAATAAGCGGAGAGTAGTCGGCGGACATGATGGGCTGGGCGCGGACCTTTGCGGATTACTGCTGCCTCAGTAGAGCGGTACTCCGCCTACAATTGATCTTCTGACGAGGGGGGAGAGAATGAGAGTCGATACCTATACAAAAGGCGTCCTAACAGTAATTGCATGTTGTCTTCTCTATTTCGTTGTAAGGGATGCTGCTGTTATTCCGGATGCCCGCGCAAACGCAGTGGTGGACGTAAACATTGTCAAAGTGGCCGGGAGCACTATCAGCACGTACGAAGGAGTTCCGGTTAAGCTTAAGTAGCATCGCTGCATTGATGAAGGTCTTCGCCCACGACGGCTTACTCGATATTATTCTAATTGAACTTGGCGACCCGTTGAGTCGTGATATCTACGGAAAAGGAATGGCCAAATGATTAAGATGCGTGCGCCGGTAATGTCGGCGCGAAATGCGTTGGTCATTGCAAATGGTAGAACCCGCATCCTTCCAATTCTTCTTTGCGTCTTACTGCCGTGGCCTGCGTATGCCGCTGATGATCTGTTGAACAAGGCTATTAGGTGCAGTGACTTTGACGATTGCTTCAATGTGATGCTTCAAGCGTCAGACCCACGCCAGCCAGAAGCAATTAATGTCGCCGCGGCGCGGATCGGCGAAATTGGGAAGCCGCCGAAAGGCAATCGCAAGGCGGCGAGAGAGTTAAACGCCAGGGGATTGAGCGAATATAAGAAGGGCCATATCTCGGAGGCGGTTGCGCTAATGCAGCAAGCGGCAAATGAAGATCCCAGTGACGTGGAGGTCCAATCAAACCTAGGGCTCATACTGCTGAAAGCGAATCGCTCCGAAGATGCGAAACTACCGCTAAAAACTTCATTGACAATTAATCCACGTCGTACAAGTGCGTGGGTGCCAATGGCCGAGTTATTCTTTGAGATCGGTGATTCCGCGAAAGCTGTTTCTTCACTTATGTTGGCGTATGAGTTTTCTGAGAATAAAGAAAGGACGCGTACTTATTTTGAAGGGAAGTCAGGTACTGCCGATCGTAATGCTACGATCTATACGACCGCACTAAAGAAGGTAAATGAACCTCGCCCAAAAATGCAAGCGAGTGCCGACGAGGTATCAAAGAACAGTCCAAGTCGGTCGATTACCAGGAATGAAGCCAGAGCGATCGTAATTGAGAAGCTAAATGCAGATGCCGAATTGCGTAATGACCCATTAAGAAAAGAAGTCACTCTCTGCGCTCTCAATCCCGCGCTGGACGAGACGTTTCGAAACGCTACCGAACTTGATGCGCCGACGTTTGAGCGTCGGGTTGTTGCTACCATGGAGAGTATGAAAACTGCTATGGAACGGAAAGATCCGGAATTGATGTTGAGACTTCTGAAATGTCTGGTCAATGCCGGTGCGCTAGAACAGGCCATGAAAGATAAAGGTGAGCAGGATAGGCAACCACTGACGTCTGGACCGACGCCGACTGTGCCAAGTATCGACATGGACGATTTAAAACTTGACATGGCTGCGTTGGACGGCCGAAGGGTCCGAGTTAGAGGTTTCGGCTTCTACATGATGGATATGTTTATGTTGAAGAAAAGCATGTCCGACCTGAGTCCGATCTTGGTCGACACCTCTAGGCTAAGTCGAGATCAGAGACGGCATATCATCCAACAATGCGGCAACATCATGTCAGGGTGTCAGGTGACCGTTATTGGAACGGTCGGTAAAGTAACATTCCAAAGTGGCATTCTTGCTGAAAAGGTCGAATGGTAACTCGCTAAGTTCAGATCGGCGACCATTGACTTGGAAGCAGATCAATCTGCGCAGATGACCTCACACTTTGATTACGACCGAGCGGCGATTGCGCGTAGATTTACTTCGATGCGAGTGAAGACGAGCAGCAATATGACGCTTAAGAAGAGTCCAAACGCGCCAGCGGCGAGTGTCAGCATCCGTTGGGCCTCAATGAACTGCTGATTTCGCTCGCGTTCCTCCCGTGAAGCGAACTCTAGGATTCGCTGGCGTTCGCCCTCGTTGAACGCCTTGGTGCGCATGACATGGCCTTCATAATGCTTGCCATGGAATTCGATGATTGAAAGAAAGATCCCCACTTTGCGCGATAGGCAGAGCTTTATGGTTTCGGGGTTCTCAAGGGCTTGCTTGACAAAAGTCACTTGCGATGTGGCGTAGTCGTCTGGATAAGAAGACAATACGAGCTGGAGGTTTGTTTGCCGAAGGGAGTCGACGAATTGTTCCTTGCTGAACGGGTTCGGTACGCTACATTCCTTCTGGTAAGCGGCCACGATGGGCCAAAGCGCGTTCGCGTGGGCTGCTAATGTTACGGCGGCGGGATCCTCACCCACCCTCGCAGACGCTGGAGGGTGTGCAGCGGATACTGTCTGTGCGGGCTCCTTGGGTTTGTTATCCGCGAGCCACTCGTTGAAGGGGACAACCAGTGAAGGTGCAGCTCTTGCTGGTTCCGGCGAATTACGGGATCTGGGCAACGAGAGCATGCCATTTGCGGCAAGCCAGATGCTCACAATCAGGATTCCAGCGAGAAAAAGAATGACTACCCACCGAAACATCTGAATGAGTAGGACCTCGGTGCGGTTGATAACGCTTTGCGTCATGTAGGTCTCCCCTCAAAGTGCTTTCAGTTTCTCGGCGTTTTCTTCGCGACGCTTGCGCTCGGCCTCGGCTTTTTCCTCCTTGGCCCTACGCTCGGCCTCGGCTTTTTCCTCCTTGGCCCTGCGCTCGGCAGCGGCCATAGCTGCGGCACGTTCGCGCTCTTTAGCTTGCCGTGCTTGCTCGGCTAGTGTTGCTCGCAGTTGGCGGTCTGCCTCCAGTTTTGCGATTGCGGCGGCCGCTTGCGGGTGCTCTTGAATGGCGGCCTTCCGAAGCAAAGACTCCGCCCTACGTTCGTCGACGTTGATGTCCTTGCCACTCAAGAGGCGCTGTGCCATTTGAAACTGTGCATCGGCAAATCCGCCGTCAGCGGCTTTTGTCAACCAAATGATTCCCGCCGCTGCATCAATAACGACCCCACCAATCCCGTTGAAATGGTATTGGGCCAGCCTATACTGCGCCTCACGATCGCCGTTTGCAGCCTTCGTTATTAGCGCGGCCAACGCCAGCGCCTGGTCAGCCAATCTCTGGTCTTCTGCGGCCTTGGCTACCGCTTCTGCCCTGGCCCGCTCCAACGCAAGCCGCTCTACGTTTTGTCGCTCAAGCCGCAGGATGGCATTCCTTTCGGCTTCATATACCGCCGCTACACGTTCCTCAATGTCGCGAGGGAACACGCTACCTTGGCAGTTGTTGAAAAGCGCCGCACAACTGCGCCCATATAATCTTGGATCAAGGGCAAATCTATAGTACTGCTTTGCAGCCTGATAATTCCCGAGACCGTCCAAGGCCCTCCCCAGATAGAAGTAGTTCAGATCAGTAGACTCGCCAATGTCAAGGACTGCAGCAGCCAGCTCTGCCCAGTTGTAACCGTCCATGTAGGCTCGCAGGCGCTTGGCATTGGACCCAGCGGAGAGGGCGCAGCCAAAGCTTGTGCAGGTTAGCCGCGTCTCGCCTTTTTGGAGTTGCCGGAGTTGGTCGGTCTTAGCCAGTACGAGCGCAACGTTGTCGGCAAATTGAGCGTCGGCGGCGGCCACCTGCTTCAATAGGGTCGTTCCTGTCGCTTCATCCCGCGACGTCCCCCGTCCCATCAGAAGCGCTTTCCCGAGCTCGTACCTTGCATGGACGTTGCCGGCCGCGGCCTGCCGAAGATGGTCGAGCCCCGTTTGGGAATCCTGTGACACTCCAAGGCCGTTCATATAGATGGCACTGAGGACGTAATGGCCAGACCATGCATTTTGTGCTATTGCTTTCTCCGCCCACGCCTTTGCGGCACCAAAGTCTACTGCGGCAGTTTTTCCATCCAGTAAGACGGTAGCCAGAGCAGCCTGAGCGTCAGCAACGCCAGCCTCAGCCGCGAGCTTGATCAAGCGCAGACCTTCGTTTGGATCCGCCGATACGCCTAAGCCAGCGTATAGCATGAGCCCAATGGCGAACTGCGCATTCACGTCGCCGGCGTCAGCCAACGGTCGCGCCAGTTTCATTGCAGTGCGGAAATCCTGTGATCTGTACGCCCTGCGTACATCCTCAATGTCGGCAGACACTGAAGATGCCAACAGACCAAACGCCAACGCGGTACCTATCAATAGCCGCCTCATGCTGCGCTCCACTAAAGCTACCTTATTCGCGTTTGCCTGAGTAGGGAACGGGTTCCATTTTTTGATTATAGGCTGGCTGCCTTCAGTGCGACGCACCTTTCAAGGCGAGAGCAATGGGTGTGGCGAAATTGCAGATTCCTCGCGTCGAATTGCTTCTCATTTCGCATACATTTCAGCTCAGCATCCCCAGCCGAGTTCCCATCACGGAATGCCGATACCGCGTTGTCCTCGCCCTCAGCGTATGCGCAGCGCCTTCAACTTCAAGACTGCCGCTGAGTGATCCGTCTTGTCGTTGACTGCAATGTAGGTGCGCTGTTACGCCCGGCTGCTATATTTCTATAGAGAGAAGAGCGCGTCGCCGATGAGCGAGCTATTGATCACTTGAAAGCGGTCCGAGATTGCCTAGGCTGTGCTCCGAAAATCTATAGTATTTTTTCAATTCCTTATTACCAAGTTCAGCTTTTTCAGCCCAGGGACATTCCGGCGGCCATCCACGGAATACATAATGCACATGGGCTTGCGAGGCGCAGTCGGCCGCAACCGTCCCATTTCGCTCACTCGCGCACCTCCGGATTTGCCGCCACATCCGCAACCGCCGCGGAAATCCAATAGCGTCATAGCAGTGCGCGTTGCGGATAATCCGAAACGGGGTGCGCGTCGTGTGGCGGCATTTCCGCAACGACTAACTTAATGATTGGAATCGAAAGTTGCGGCGCGGTGGATGTTGCGGCATTTTCAGAGGTGGCCCGGCGAGAATTCAATCTGTCGATGGCCTCGCCGGTGCAGCAGCGGCATGTTCTTGTTGCCCGTTGCTGATAATTATCTAGTTGCTGTTAGGTCACAATCGAAAGCGTTTCTGCTTTGCGCCTCGGATGCAACATCGACGGACACGCCGTCACTATCGCTACTTCATGACTGCGCTCAGCCGTTACTTTCCCTATTGTTTGACGAAAATGAAAAATATATTTGTGTCCATTTATTCAGATACATAGCAGTCCCGTTGACTTAATACATGGCACAGGTCACGCGGTTGGCACAGGGTATTGACGGCCTAGTCATTTTCGATTTTAATTGCATCGGCGTCGCTTGGTGACAGGCGAAAGACCATAACAATAAAAAGAAGGGAAAACCCAAATGAATCATTTTGTAATTTCACGCTTGGCATCTTCTCCAGATGCCTTTTCTAGCAGCAGGCAACTTCTCAGTGCGCTCTGGCGTTCGCCTGATCAGCTTCACCAGATCGGAGCCCTGGACAGGCAGACCGCCAATTTCAAAAACATAGCGGTCAGCGGTGTCGCCGAAGCGGTTCGCCAAGCGCTCGCCCTGTCTGCTGCAGGCGTGGAAGTCTATTTTGCCTGCGCCGAATACCAGGATCCGGGAAGCCGGGAAGCGGTCAATGCGTCTGGCGCCTCTGCTTTCTGGCTCGATATCGATTGCGGCGAGGAAAAGGCGGCGGGCGGTAAGGGTTACGTGACCTTAGGTGACGCTGAAGTTGCCATTCGCCAATTTTGCAAGGATGTCGGGCTACCTGAACCGACATTCTTCGTGTCAACCGGTGGCGGATTGCACATCTACTGGGTGTTGAACCGAGCGATTGACCGCGAGACTTGGCAGACCTCCGCCAGAAAACTCAAGACCCTGACGAAAGGCCAAAGGCTGCTGGCAGATGACAGCCGCACGGCGGATATCGCGAGCGTCTTGCGCATACCCGGTACGCTGAACTACAAATACATTCCGCCGAGATTTGTCACGCTGCGCCACGCCACCGATACATTTATCGAATACTCGGTGATGCTTGACGCGATCGACAGCGCTCACGGCCGGTTATGCAATGGGACAACGCCGCGGCCAAGCGGTCCAGCAAAGGTCAGGATTCCCAAAAACATTGCGCCCGCGATTGGCGGCATTCAACTGCTCCAGGTGATCGTTCGTCGCATTAATTCGGACCGTTGCTACGACGACTGGATCCACGTAGGGATGGCACTCCACCATGAGACAGGGGGGAGTGACGAGGGCTTTGCGCTGTTCGATGCCTGGAGCAGCACCGGCAAGAAGTACAGGGGGGCACAGGAGACCGAGGCCAAGTGGCGCTCGTTTCGGTCCGATCTAGAACGCCCGTACACGATATGGACACTGCTCTGGATGGCCGCACAGGAGGGCTATTCCCTGGACATGATCTGTGCGGAGATCGAACCGTTTGATACTTGCGGGGACCCCGATGGCACAGCCTGATCAAGCACCGACGACCATAGACTGCCTGCCCGCCGCAACAGACGAAGCCTTACCCAGTGCAATCGCTACACCAGAAAGTACGCCTGCAGCCCCGGTCTCCGATGATGAAGTTATAGCTAGACTGGCAGCCCTGACGCCGCTGGAGTACGACCGCGTGAGGCGGGAAAAGGCCAAGGATCTAGGGGTGCAGGTCAAGACCCTGGACGAGCTGGTCAAGGCGGCACGCGATGAAGATGGTGATGTCATTCGCCTGCCCTTCGCCGAAGTTGAACCGTATCCGAAACCGATTGACCCGGCCATGGCGCTGGATGAGGTGGCAAATATAATCCGGCGCTACGTCGTGCTGGACAAAGAGCTCGCTGACGCGGCGGCCTTGTGGATTGCGATGACCTGGTTTATCGACGTGGTGGAAATCGCACCGCTGGGGATCATCACCGCACCGGAAAAAGCCTGCGGCAAATCCCAGCTGCTTGATGTGTTCGGGCGCATGGTTTCGCGTCCGCTTTCTGCCGCGAGTTCGTCGGCGTCCTTCTTGTTCAGGGCGATCGCCGCATGGAGGCCGACCATTTTGATTGACGAGGCGGATACGTTCATCCGGGAAAATGAGGAGTTGAAGGGGTTGGTGAACGCCGGGCATACGAGGGCTAACGCTTATGTTGGCAGAACCGTGCCCGTTGGCGACGGATATGAGCCGCGATTGTTTGACGTATGGGGAGCCAAAGCCTTTGCTGGCATTGCCCTGGAAAAGCACCTGCCCGATGCGACCATGAGTCGCGGGATTGTGCTCAACCTTAGGCGCAAAAAGTCGGATGAGCCGGTTAGCAGGTTGCGCCACGCGGAGAAGGCGGTATTTGCTGGCATCACTGCAAAGTTGGCGCGCTTTGCCGATGATTACGCCCAGCAAGTACGGCTGGCTCGCCCTCGTCTGCCGGATGCGTTGAGCGACCGCGCCCAGGACAATTGGGAACCGCTATTAGCTATTGCCGGATGCGCCGGGTCTGAATGGGTACAGCGCGCTACTGCGGCAGCCCTACATTTATCCAGTGCCAGCGAGGAATCTGTCAGCACCGGTAATGCGTTGCTGGCGGATATTCAGGATGTATTCAGGCGTAAGGGCAGCGATAAAGTCAGCACAGTGGACCTCATCCAGGCACTTGTAGCGGATGAGGAAAAGCCTTGGGCAACGTACAACCGTGGCAAGCCGCTTTCACCGCGTCAGCTGGCGGGGCGACTTGCCGCGTATGGCATCAAACCCAAGACCGTCAGGCATGGCGAACTAACTCCCAAGGGCTACGATGCCGCGCAGTTTGCAGATGCCTTCGCGCGCTATCTAGAGGCTCCCCAGAATTTGCCGCCACAGCGCAACGGCGCGCCGGAATCTATGGCCGGCAAGGCGGGGGGCGTTGCGGATGAAACGCAACGGTCGAGGGGCGCCGACGCGGGGGCGGTTATGGACAAGTCGCCCCCGTTCCCCAGCGATGCCGAGCTGCCGGAATTCAAGTCTGTGCACGATCGGAGCGATGTATCGGACAGTGGGCCGGTTTTCTAGGTCGCGGAAGCCGCGCGCACAGGCGCATCACGCGCCAAGTATTTAGCCCTCGCGAAATATATGCGCGGGAACTCCAAGCGGAAAATCCAAGCGGAATTCGCGGCGATCAGATGCTGACTCTGGTTGCTATCGCCGGAACGATCAGCCTAGGCCGTGCAGGCCACAAATCGATGCAAACTTTCGCCGTGCTCTATGCTCGGTAATCAATTTAAGGAACTAAATATCATGAATAGAAGTAAAGATAAAACAAGAAATTGCATTTCGGCTAAGGGTCAGGCTGAAACTGAAGAGTTCTGGTACTTCCCTGATGGGTATCATTTGTTTGAAGTCGTGGGCGACAACCTCGTGACCACCACGCTTATGCAGAGTTTGGTTGAACATACTAAAGGCAAGGCAGTCACTTACCGGGACGTGCTTTCGATTCGAGAATTCTGCGACGAGAACTTCCTCGCCAATCTTGATGAGGATGAGCGCGCCGTTGTCGGCGAGTGCTTGGCGAAGCTGATCGATACTCGCCGCATTCGCCTCCAGATACAGACGGGCCTTCAAGGCTAACCACGGTGGCCTGCGCAGGGTGTGCATCAATGTTTCGGTTCCAAGCCGGTGCTGAGATACACCACCGGCGCGGTCCCGAGGCTGGCGCCGCAGATGTTCTCCACCGCGCAACCCGCGCAGAAGGACTGCGGGCGGCCCCAAGGCGGCCCAGTCGCCGCGCCCGGATAGCCACCCTATGGCGGCCGCCCAACGGGTCCGCTTGGCTGCGTCTCGCCCCACCTGGGGCCTCTATGGCTCCCCCGGCGCTCCGTTTGGGACCACCTATTTGAATGCAACACAAAGGAGTTCAGCAATATGAATATTGAAATTACGTACGCAGGGAGGATCCACGGTTACACGCCCTGCATTCCGGCTTTTCTAATCAGCGAGGACAGTAATGTTCAAGTGGAAGGTTGACCTGAGCGCCGCGTTCGTGCGGAGTGCGGTCTGCCCTGATGGCAAGAGCAAAGTTTGCTTCCGCGACAATACTATCCCCGGTTTTATACTTGAATGCCGTGCGTCTGGTGGCAAGACTTACGCCCTTAGCTACCCCGATTCCCACGGTAGTCAGAAGCAATTCAAAATCGGCGGTACGAAATCGATCACCTTTGACCGGGCAAGGGCTGCTGCGGTGAAACTTCGTTCCCGCGTCGTACTGGGCGAAGACCCCGCCGCGGAGAGGAAAGCCATGCGCGCGATTCCGACGATCGCGGAAGCGTATCGCGATACTTATCTGCCACACATCCAGAGTTATCGGCGCAACATGGAATCTGATTTGTCCTTCTGGAAAAATCACTTGCTGCCGAAGTTCGGGCGTAAGCATTTAGACCAACTCAAAACGGACGCTATTGTTGACGCACAGCACTCCATGCGCAAAGCTGGGTACGCCAAGGGAACCGCGAACAAGTGGGTTGTCCAACTCCGTTTTATGTTCAACGTTCTCAAGAAGGCGAAAGTGCCTGGATCAGAAGTAAACCCTGCCGCAGGAATCAAGCAGTTCCGAGTCGAAGGGCGTGAGCGATTCCTTTCGCCTGAGGAGACCGAACGGCTTCGCATTGCTGTCGAGGCCAGCGAAAATACGCAATTGAAGTACATCGTCGCACTGTTGCTGATGCTCGGCTGCCGGAGGGCCGAATTGCTCAACGCCAAATTCGAAGACTTCAATCTTGAGCGTCGCACTTGGAGGATTCCTCTCGCCAAATCCGGCAAAGCACGGCACGTACCGCTGTCGAAGGCGGCCGTCGCGGTTCTGAAGGGTCTGCCGAGGTGGGAAGGTTGCCCTTGGGCGGTGCCGAATCCGAGAACGAAGAAGCCGTTCACGCATCTCAACGAATCCTGGAAAACGGCAATCCGTCGTGCCGGCCTCGATGGCTTTCGGATCCACGATTTGCGCCATTCCTTCGCCAGCAACCTGGTGAATGCGGGGCATTCATTGTTTGTCGTAAGCAGGGCGCTCGGTCATGCAAACATTCAACAGACGTCCCGGTATTCTCATTTGTCAGACGAGACCCTCCTTGCGGCGGCAGATGCAGCAGCCAACGCGCTGGGGGCCAATTGGACCGAAGAAAAGAAGTCGCCCACGTAAGCGCGAAGCTGGTTAAAATTTCCTACACTACCCGGCTCGGCTAGAGCTAGTGGCTGTGCTGGGTGGAAGGTAGGTCGGAAACCACGACCGGAATCAGTGGAAAGTACTTTGCCCTGCAAACGTCGCCGGCAGCATACGCGGCGCAGTTGGGAATACTTAAGGTTGTGCAAATTCGAAGCGCGAAAACGGAGCAAGTGTGTTGAAGCAGATCAAGTTTCCAAGAAGTCTAAGAGAATTTACCATGAACCAGGCCGGGCTGGTTTCTACTATCTGGCAGAGGCTTGGGCTTTGAGCACCCTAAACAGCAGTCGGGAAAATTACTGTTCCGGCAGTTAGGCCTGCCTTCTGACCGACCTTTTGCATTTTCGGGGATACCTACATCCGCCTACCTGACCGGAAGCCGAGCGGTCGAAATATCCATTTTTGACATTCTTTGATATTATTGAGGCTGTCTCGGATTGAAGGTCGATAGCATATGGGCATGAACGTAAATCTGACACCTCAGCTGGAAGAGCTTGTCCGCTCGAAGGTGGCCTCGGGCCTGTACACGTCGGCCAGTGAAGTTGTGCGGGAGGCGTTGCGCCTGATGGACGAGCAGGACAGATTCAGGGTGGCTAAGTTACAACAGCTACGCAGCGATGTTCGCCAGGGTCTGGAAAGTGGGCCGAGCGAGACCTGGGATGCCGAGGCTGTCAAACGCAAGGCACGCACGCGAAGAGTCTCCAAACCAGCGGCAGTTTAAATGCCGCGGGTGATTCGGCGGCCTCTTGCGGAGACCGACATTGTCGAAATCTGGGACTACATCGCCGACGACAGTCATGCCGCAGCCGATCGGTGGGTAGACCGCGTCGACGAGCAGTTCAGCCTGCTGGCAACGCAAGCCATGATCGGCAGGAGCCGCGATGAACTGGCGCCGGGCATACGCAGTTTTCCGGTTGGCCGCTACGTCATCTTCTATGTCCCGCTCGATGATGGAATCGACGTGGTCCGGGTGCTGCACAGCGCGCGCGATGTCGAGGCTTTCTTCAATCCAGAACAGTGAGCGGGGTCGTAAGAGCATGGTTCCGCGTTTCTCAAATGGTTCAATATCCGCATTGACAATGACCCCATCCTCACCCCGACACTCTCCTCCCCGGCTGCTGGTACGCCCTTGCACATCCCTCTAGTCGAACCCGGCACTGTAGGCCCGTGTCCGGTCGCGCCCGATGCCTTGGAGGGAATCCCGCGCCAGCAGACCAACCCGGCGCGCTGGAACGGCCCGAACTGGCCGGAGTTCTCCGCCTTGATACGCGAGCGCGGCATCGAGCTGCGCGAAACCACCGCGGCGCGCGCGGTGTTCGCCACCGACGCCGGCGGTACTGCCTACGGCCTGCCGCACGGGGTGGTGATTGCGCGCAGCGCGGAACAAATCGCGCAGCTGCTGCGCGCGGCGCAGGAATTGCGCGTGCCGGTCACGGTTTGCGGCGGCGGCCTGACGACCGAAGGCGAATCGGTGGCATTCGGCGGCGTATTGCTCGATATGACTGGCATGAGCCGCGTGCTCTCTGTCGATACGACCGCGCTGACTGTGCGCACCGAAGCCGGCATTTTCTGGCACAGTTTGGCCGAGGAGTTGCGCCGGGAAAACCTGGATTATCTGTCCGCGCCGCTCAACCTCACATCGTCGGTCGGCGGCACCCTGGGCGTGGGCGGGATCGACGTGAATTCGGCGCGCCTGGGCTGCAGCGCCGATCAGGCGCTGGCGCTGCAGGTGGTCACCCCGACCGGAGACATCGTTGAATGCTCGGATACGCACAATGCCGAGTTGTTCCAGCGGGTGATCCTCGGCTACGGCCAGTTCGGCGTGATCACCGAGGCGACGCTGCGCGTGCGTCCCTACACGCCGCTGCGCATGCACTATTTCTACTATGCGTCGCTCGCCACCGCAATCGAGGATCTGCAGCTGCTCGACCGCAATGACGCCAGCGATTATTCGGGGATACTCACCATCATGGACTGCGCGGTGAACGTCCTGCTGGCGTTCGATTCCGCCGCGCGTGAAGCGGCGTTCATGGCCGACTGGCGGCCGCGGCTGCGCGGCTACGGTGAATTCGGTTTCGGCCTGCGCATGCTGGCGCACTATGCCCTGCGCCCGTGGAAACTCGGCGAAGCCTGGTACCTGCTGCAACGCAAGCGCGAACTGTTTCCAGAACTGCAGCGATCGGAATACATGCGTGACGGAATGATGTTCGACCGCAGCGTCGTGTTTTCGCGCGCGGTGTGGAAGTTCTGGGGCAGCCGGCAGATGGTGATTCCCGACCTGGCGACTTCGGCCACGAAGTTCGTCGAAGCAGTGGAGCGCGGCAATGCGGTTTGCCGGAAGTACTTTTCTCACTACACGCTTTACCTGGTCGGCATCCGGCTGCGCCCGGAGCATAGAAGCCATTACGAAATGTCCTGTATTCCGCCCGATGCCGAAGGATGGGCCTACGGCTGCGAGTTCGAGCCGATGCTGGACAAAGGGACCTACAGCCGCGACACGCTGCAATCGTTCAAGAACGAGATTTACGATATCGGCGTCGACATGGGCGCGAGCTACTATCGTTTCGGCGGCATGATGAAGGGCTATATCCGGCGCGCGTTCGGCGACGATCTGGTGGACCGGCACCTCGCCATGAAGCGCGCGGCCGATCCGGCGATGATCCTCAATCGTCACGCTATTTTCTAGGCATGCTCGGCCTCACACACAGCACGCCACGGCGGCGCAAGGGCTTTGCCTCTTGCAGCGGCTGCGGCCTGTGCCTGCTGGTGTGCCCGCTGTGGCGCCGCAGCCACGACCTTGGCCTGACGCCCCTCGGTCGTGCCAAGGCACTGCAACATGGCGCCGGCCCGGCCGACATCGCCGACTCCGTCAACACTTGCACCCTGTGCGCCGCCTGCGAACCGGTGTGCCCGGAGGAAATCGATCTGGTCGCGATGACGCTGGACCTGCGCCACCAGCTGCTGCAACCCGCCGCGATGGAAAGCCTGCTTGCGCGCATGGCCGCGCAAACGCAGCGGCCGCTGGCGCCGCGGACATCCTCTGCGTCAGTGCTGCTCGCGGGCGAGGCGCTGCGCGCACACCCCGACATTCTTTCGCGGACGGCAGCGCTGCTTGGCGCCGCGGAAAACATGCCGATTGCGGATGACGACGGTCAGGATATCGCGCTCGCGCTGGAAGCCGGCGCGCAGATTCCGGCGGAGCGCCTGGACCGGTTTCTTGCGCCTTTACGCGGAATCAGGACACTCATCGTCGCCGACGGACTGATGCTGCGCCACTTGCGCCGCTGGCTGCCCGGATCAACCTGCATCAGCCTGGGCGCAGCCTTGAGTGCCCTGCCGCGCGTGCGCGGCGCATTGCGCGCGGGCGACCTGTACGTGATCGAACCGCGCGCCTATCATTCCGATTACCAGCGCCTGGTCAAGTATTACGATGGCCTGCGCGCAGCCGCGGGTTGCTGCTTCAACCTTGATTTGCAGCGCATCGCGATTCCGGCCACTGCCCGCGGCCTGTCGCAACGCTTGGGCCCGGAAACCGCCGACGGCGCCGACGATGAATCGATCCAGCCGCGCTGGATACTGCAGGGACGCAATATCTCCCGCATCGTGGTGGAGAGCATGGAGGACCGCGCCGCCTTCGGTCAGGTCAGCGAGTGTCCGGTGGTGCACCTGGCGGAATTGGCGGATGATGGAACATGATGAACAAGGCATACAGCAATGCGCTCGGTTGACGTAATCATCGTCGGCGCCAGCCTGTCGGCGGCGGCCGCAGCGAAGCGGCTGGTGGACGCCGGCCTGGAAACCATCGTGCTGGAGAGGAAGGAACTCCCGCGCCACAAGATCTGCAGCGGCATACTGTCGCCGCGCGGGCATCGTTTCCTGCTGGAGAATTTCGGTCCCTTGCCGCGCGAGGCGCTGCACGAGCCGACTTCGTGCCGCGGCGTGACTTTCCATTTCCCCAGCATGGTGTCGCTGCCGATGGATTTTTTCGGCGGCACCACGCCGCATCTGCACCGCAAGTATTCCGACTACTGGGCGATCAAGTCGAGCGGCGCCGAAGTGCACGACCGCACCTCGTTCGCGGGGCTCGAGGACAATGGCGATCACGTGCTTGTGCAAGCGAGAAAAGACGGTGAGCCGGTCGAATACCGCGCGCGCCAGGTGATCGGCGCCGACGGACCGAGTTCGCTTGTGATCCGCGCCATCTATCCTGACTACCCGCAGTCCATTCCCTGGTTTTTCGTCGGACAGAAATTCCACGACATTATCGATTGCCCGCTGTCTCCCGATTACTTCCATTTCTGGTTCCATCCCGGTCTGGGGCATTACACCTGGAGCCACGCCCGCGACGGGCGGCAGATCGTCGGCGTCGGGTTCAAGCGCGGCGACAATTTCGCCAGGAAGCACGAAAACGTGGTGAACTATCTGGCCGAGAAGCATGGCGTACGCCTGCACCCGCACACCGATGACGAGGGCTGCGGCGAGAATTTCGGACCGTCGCTGATCAATCGCTACGTGTTCGGCAAAGGCAACGTGCTGATCACCGGCCAGGCGGCGGGTTTTCTCAACATGATCGGCGAGGGTATGAGTTGCGCGCTGCATTCGGGCGCGATCAGCGGTGAAGCGGTGGTCGAGGCACGTGCGCGCAACCTGCCGGTGCAGGACATGTACCGGCGCATGATCGCTTCCGAAGTGCGGCGCACGTCGGACCAGTGGAATCCGCTCAAAATCGCCTTTGACCGCCCGCACGAAGCCGACTTTCCCGCAGCGCTGATGGCCCTCCCCTGGCGCGATCGCGCCAAGGTGATGCGCGACCTGTGGCGTTTTATCGTGCTGTACAAGGAATTCAAGTGGGGCCGGCAGATGTTCCGCGCCGCGATGCAGCGGCCGCTGATCGGCGGCTATTCGATGCAGCGCTGGCTGTAGCCGCGCCTCCGGCGCGACCGGCGGCGCCTGCCGTCGAAATTATCCCGCTCGACGTCGAAAGAATGCGCTAGACTGCGCGCGGCCACCGCGCGGCGTCGTGCCGCGACGCGGTCGCATTCGGAATCGGCCCCGACCATGAAAAAAGCGCTCTCGCCCGGCCGCTCCCCGGCCGCCAAGCCAGCCACGCCGCTGCTGAAGCGGCTCGGACCGGGCCTGGTCACCGGCGCCGCCGATGACGATCCAAGCGGCATAGCAACCTATTCGCAGGCCGGCGCCCAGTTCGGCTATGGCATGCTCTGGTCGATACTGTTCACACTGCCGCTGATGATCGGCATCCAGATTGTCAGCGCACGTATCGGCCGGGTGACCGGCCACGGGCTTGCGGCCAATATTCGCGAGCACTACCCGCGCTGGCTGCTGCACGGCGTGGTCGGCCTGCTGCTGGTGGCGAACACCATCAACATCGCCGTTGACCTGGGCGCCATGGCCGCCGCCTTGCGCCTGCTCATCGGCGGATCGCCGCATCTGGCCATCGTCGCCTTTGCCATGCTGTCGCTCGGGTTGCAGGTGTTCATCCCGTTTCCGCGCTACGCGCCGATTCTGAAATGGCTGACACTCACGTTGTTCGCCTACGTCGCCACTGCGTTCGTGGTGCAGATTCCCTGGGGCGAGGTGCTGTGGCGCGCGCTGGTGCCACCCACCCAGCTCGATGCCGACTACCTGCTCACGCTGGTCGCGGTGTTCGGCACCACCATCAGCCCGTATTTGTTTTTCTGGCAAGCGTCGCAGGAAGTCGAAGAGCAGCGCGCAGGACCCGGGGAGGAGCCGCTGCGCGAGGCGCCGGGGCAGGCGAGGGCGCACCTCAGCCGGATCAAGCTCGATACCTATGTCGGCATGATCTTTTCGAACACGGTCGCCTTTTTCATCATGCTGACCGCCGCGGCGACGCTCAACGTACACGGCATCACCGACATTCAGAGTTCGGCGCAGGCCGCCGAAGCGCTGCGGCCGATCGGAGGCGAATTCGCGTTCGCGCTGTTCGCCGCGGGGATCATCGGCACCGGCATGCTCGCCATCCCGATCCTCGCGGGATCGGCGGCTTACGCGGTGGCGGAGTCGTTCCGCTGGCCGATCGGATTGGGCTTGCGGCTGGCGGAGGCGCGCGGCTTTTACACTATTCTGACGGTGGCGACGCTCGTTGGCGTCGCGCTGAATTTCACCGACATTCCGCCTGTCAGGGCGCTCATATGGAGCGCGGTCATTAACGGCGTGATTTCGGTACCGATCATGGCAGTCATGATGCTGATGGCGGTGCGGCCGGAAATCATGGGCCGATTTACCATCAAGCGCCAGCTCAGAATCCTGGGCTGGCTCGCCACCCTGATCATGGCGCTCGCAGTCGCCGCCATGTTTTTTGCGCTGGGCCGGCCCCTGTTCTGATAGTGCACAAGCGAGAGGCCGCGAGAGGCCGCTTGGCCAGGGCGGCGCCAGGCCCTACAATCGGAAACGGTAGTTCTCCAACAGGCAAAGCGATGTCGGACGAATTCGTCGAATACGTGATGGAGTTGTTCGGGCCGTTCGGCACGGTCGCGGCGCGCCGCATGTTCGGCGGCTACGGCGTGTACCTCGACGGCCTGATGTTCGCCATCGTGGCCGGGGAAATGCTGTATCTGAAGGCGGACGAGATGAACCGCATCGAATTCGAGCAGGCGGGCTGCGAAATGTTCGGCTATGTGCGCAAGGGCAAGCGTGCCGCGCTAAATTTCTTCCGCGCGCCGGCGGACGCGATGGAGTCGCCCGAACAGATGCTGCCCTGGGCGCGCACCGCCTACGCCGCGGCGTTGCGCGCGAACGCGAAGAAACAGGTTGCCGGACAAGCGCAGGCGGCGCGGAAACTCGCGCGAACGACAAAGCCGACTCCGGCGGCGGAACGCAGCGGCAGAACGCCCGCAAGAAAGAAAACCACGAGGCCGGCAAAACCGGTCAAGCGCGGCAAACGGACAGAATGAAGAATAAGCGCAGCGCCGGTCGCGAGGACCTGGGGCTGACCAAAGCCGAATTTGCGATCCTCAGGCGTCTTAAAACGCCGGAGAAGATACAAGCGTATCTCGACGCGATTCCGCAGAATTTCGAAATCGGCGGCGAAACCTGCCTGTCGGTTCGCGAAGCCCTGGGCCAGCGCCGGGCGCTGTGCATCGAGGGCGCGGTGATCGCAGCCGCCGCGCTGTGGGTGCATGGCGAGCCGCCGCTGCTGATGGATCTCAAGGCGGAACGCGACAGCGACCACGTGGTGGCGTTGTTCCGCCGCAATGGCTGCTGGGGCGCCATATCCAAGACCAACCATCCGATTCTGCGCTGGCGCGATCCGGTGTATCGCAGCCTGCGCGAACTCGCGATGTCTTATTTCCACGAATACTGCAACAAGCGCCAGCAGAAGACGTTGCGCAGCTATTCGGCCGCTTTCGACCTGCGCCGCCTCGACCCGGCGACCTGGGTTACGCAGAAGAAGAGTTGCTGGGACCTGGGCTGGGCGCTGGACGCGGCACGCCACTACCCGCTCATCGCGAGGAAGCAGGTGAAGCTGCTGCGCCTGCGCGATCCGCTGGAGCGCGAAGCGCAGAAGCTGTGCCTGCATAAGCCGCCGCGCAGAAAATGAGCGCCGCGGCGGAACTCCCGCGCGGGACGCGCGGAGACGGCGCGCAACAGTCTTATGCCGCTGCCACCTTGCTTCGATTCGCCTCCAGCCAGCCGTCGACCAGCGCGACGGTGCGATCGACGACGTCGGAGCGCATGCCTTTTTGAGCCGCTATGGCTTGCACCAGACGGTCTGTCCGCTCGATATTGCGCGCGCCGGCGGCCAGCGCGCGCGCTGCGGAAGACGGGCTCGCCAGTGATTTTGCCGCGCCGGCGTATTTTTCAAACGGCACCAGATCGTTTTCCGCCGCGCCCAGGGACACGCACAATTTCACCACCCAGTTGTAGACCGCGCGCGATGCTTCGATGTCGCGGTGCACGGCGTCCTTGATTGGAATCATTCCGTCCCTTTGTACGCAGCGGTAGTTGCCGGCCAGCAGCATGCTCCATTTCGCCAACGGCACGAACACCGAATCGTGCACCTTCAGCTTGACCGGCAATTCTATCCTGCCCTCGCCCGCGTCGAAGCGCGAGGCTTCGATATCCGCTTCCAGCCGGCGCAAAATCGCAGTATGGGCATCGGCATCGAAGCGGGCCGACTTGAAGTTGGTCGGCAGCCTGACCTGAAGCACATTCACCTTGTCGTCCGGCGGGCGAAATGCCTGCGGGTCCGGGCTGCACAAGGTCATCAATTTGGGATCGAACCGGTCCCACACGCCCGGGTCGGTGTAACAGCTCCTGCACGCGGCGACATTGATGCCCGGAATGCGCGCCAGGTACGGTAGCGGCGGCATGTTCATGATCGACATGCACGGGACCCGTGCTATGGCCACCGCGTCGAGCAGCTCGCGCACGCCCGGCGAACGATACTGCGGCTCCTGCATGGCGAGCGCAACCAGATCGAAATCAGCCGGGTTGAAGGCAGTGGTGCCGCCGGCGGACAATTGTCCGGGCAATTTTTTCGAATTGACCTCGACCAGCCCGTCGCGGCCCTTCACCGGCAGGCGCACGATGGCACCTTCCTCGTTGATCAACTTTGCCTCGGCCGGAAGGCATACCAACTTTACCGAGTGTCCCGCGAGCGCGAGCTTGGTTCCCAGGAGCGAACCGTAGGAAGCGCCCATGATCAGAATTCTGTAGGTGGTACTCATGAAATGACCCCTTTTTCTGTGGTGGAGAAAAAAGCCGGGGACGAGGCGAGCCCGGATCGCGGGCCCGGCCCCTGTGCAGCCTGGTTTATATCCGCAATAATGCGTGATCAGCCGTCGCGGCGCAATCGGAATTGCCGCGCCCGACGCGGCGGGACGGGGCCAAAATACACCCTTCCGCATTGATTTCCAGCAACTATCAAAGGATGCATCATGCCCGTTCCTGCCATGTTAGAAGGCAATCTGACCCTCCCCGTGATCGGGTCGCCGATGTTCATCGTCTCCACACCGGATCTGGTCATCGCCCAGTGCAAGGCCGGCATCGTCGGTTCTTTCCCGGCGCTGAATGCCAGGCCGAAAGAACAGCTGGCGGTGTGGCTGGAGCGCATTACCACCGAGCTCGCCGCTTACAAGTCGGCGCACCCGCAGAAGAAAGTGGCGCCGTTCGCGGTGAACCAGATCGTGCACGCATCGAATGACCGGCTGATGCACGACATGGAAACCTGCGTGCGATTCAAGGTGCCGATTATCATCACCAGCCTGCGTCCACCCGGTGAAATCATCGCCGCCGCACACAGCTACGGCGGCATTGTGCTGCACGACGTGATCAATGTGCGCCATGCGCGCAAAGCCGCCGAGGCCGGCGTCGACGGGTTAATCCTGGTGTGCGCCGGCGCAGGCGGACATGCGGGCACGCTGTCGCCGTTCGCGCTGCTGCCTGAAGTGCGCAGGTTTTTCGACAAGACCATCGTACTCGCCGGTGCCATTTCCAGCGGCGCATCGGTGCTTGCGGCGCAGGCAATGGGCGCCGATCTGGCATACATGGGCACGCGCTTCATCGCGGTGAAGGAAGCGAACGCGAGCGAGGACTACAAACAGATGATCATCAAGTCGGCTGCGAACGATATCGTGTATACGGCGCTTTTTTCCGGCATCAACGGCAACTACCTGAAACACAGCGTACTGCAGACCGGCCTCGACCCGGACAATTTGCCGCCGCCGGACAAGGACAAGATGAATTTCGGTTCGGGCGAAGGCAGCCATCGCAAGGCCTGGCGCGACATCTGGAGCGCAGGTCAGGGCGTGGGGCAGATCGAGGACATTCCCGGCACCGCCGAACTGGTCGAGCGCCTGCGCAGCGAATACCAGGCGGCACGCGCCCGGCTGGCGTAGCCAACGCGCGCGCCGGGTCCGGCGTTTCGTCGTCGCGTCAGGCGGCGCGCTTCTTCTGCTGCTTTTGCTGCGCCGCCTTGGAATGCAGCGCGGCGTAGGCGCCGTGCGCCGCCGCTTCGGCATCGCCGACGTGGATCGGCAGGCCCATGTCGGAGAGCACGGAACCGAGCGCCGACAGGCATAGCATCACGTTCTCCGGCTTGCACGAATAGCCCATCAGGCCGATGCGCCAGATCTTGCCTGCGAGGGGCCCGAGACCTGCGCCGATCTCGAGGTTGAATTCGGTGAGCAGCGTCTTGCGCACCTCGGCCTCGCGCGCTTTGATCGCCTCTGGGATGAGCACCGCGTTCATCTGCGGCAGCTGCGCTTCTTCCTTCACCAGAAACTTCAACCCCATCGCTTCGACGCCGGCTTTGAGCGCAATGTGATGGCGCATATGGCGGGCCCAGGCGTTCTCGATGCCCTCTTCCTTCAGGATCAGCAATGCCTCGTGCAGCGCATACAGGCTGTTGGTCGGCGCCGTGTGATGGTAGGTGCGGGTGGTCTCGCCCCAATAGCCCAGGAGCAGGTTCATATCCATGAACCAGGAATGAATCTTGTCCTTGCGCGCCTTGACGTGTTCGACCACGCGGTCGCTGAACGACACCGGCGACAGGCCCGGCGTGCACGACAGGCATTTCTGGCTGGCCGAATAAATCGCGTCGACCTTCCATTCATCCACCAGCACCGGCGTGCCACCAAGCGAGGTCACGGCATCGACTATGGCGAGCGCTTTGTGTTTGTGCGCGATCTCGACCAGTGTTTTCGCGTCCGACTGCACCCCGGTCGAAGTCTCGGCGTGGACGAATGCCACGAGGCGTGCGTCCGGATGTTTCTTCAGCGCATCTTCCAGCTTCTGCGGGTCGATGGCCTCGCCCCAGGCATCCTCGACAATTACGGGGGTGCCGCCGGCGCGCTCGACGTTTTCGATCATGCGCCCGCCGAACACACCGTTTCTGCAGACCACGACCTTGTCGCCGGGGGTCACCAGGTTGACGAAGCAGTATTCCATGCCGACCGATCCGGGGCCGGAAATGGGAAACGTGAGCGCGTTTTTGGTCTGATAAGCGTAACGCAGCAGCGACTTCAGTTCCTCCATCATCTCGACGAACACCGGATCGAGGTAGCCGATCGCGGGCAGGCCCATAGCCGCCATTACGCGCGGGTTGATTTCGGACGGCCCGGGCCCCATCAGCGTGCGCTGCGGCGGATGAAACGAACTGATGCGTTTGGCTGGTGCAAAATCACTCATGGCGTCACTCCCTGGAAGTTGCGACCCGAACAGATCGTCGGGACGAGATTTGACTCGGACGGGTTTCTTGGCGTTGGCTTCATCGAGCACTTCGATCGCCGCGACCCTGCCCTCGGTGGCGTGCTCGACCTCCATCGCCCAGCGCGCCGGAACATAACCGGATTTGACCCAATGATTGACGACCGCGCGGTCCAGGCGGAAACGCCTGGCCACTTCGGCCTGGCTGCCGAAAATAGATACCAATCGTTCAGCGCAATTCATTCCGAAATTCTAGCATGACAAACTAGGTTTGACATGCTGAAATTGATTGATTGGCTAGTCGTGCGCTGTCCGGATTACCAGAGGAGATACAGATATCGATGAAAAGTCTTCTGCATCAAAGGCTTTGTCACCATCCACCGCAGCCACCCCGGTCGTAGTCAACGCGGAAAAATCAAACTGACTGCGGTCCAGAAGATGCGACGGCGCAATGCGCTGCAGGCTGTTGAATATGGTTTCGACCCGCCCCGGGAAATCTTTTTCCCACTGCCGCAACAGCTGCTTCACCTGTTTTCTTTGCAGCTGGTCCTGCGAACCGCACAGATCGCAGGGAATGATGGGAAAGGCGCGCACCTCGGCGTAGCGCGCCAGATCCTTTTCCTTCACATAGGCGAGCGGGCGAATGACCACATGCCTGCCGTCATCCGAGGCGAGTTTCGGCGGCATCGCCTTCAGCTTGCCGCCGAAAAACAGGTTCAGAAAAAACGTTTCGAGAATGTCGTCGCGGTGGTGGCCGAGCGCAATCCTGGTCGCACCGAGTTCGCCCGCCAGACGGTAGAGCACACCGCGGCGCAGGCGCGAGCACAGCGAGCACATGGTCTTGCCCTCGGGAATCAGGCGCTTGACCGTCGAATAGGTATCCTGCTCCGCGATCAGAAACTCGACGCCGAGCGACTTCAGGTAATCGGGCAGTACCTGCGCCGGATAGCCCGGATGCTTCTGATCGAGATTGACCGCAACGATGTCGAATGCTATCGGCGCGCGCGCGCGCAGTTTGAGCAGCACATCGAGCAGGCCATAGCTGTCCTTGCCACCGGAGAGGCAGACCATGACGCGATCGCCTGCTTCGATCATGTTGAAATCGGCGATCGCCTGCCCGGCGAGGCGGCACAAGCGTTTCTCCAGCTTGTTCGCGTCGACGCGCTGCTTTTCCAGCTGTTTGTGATCGGGTGCGTTCATTTCTATACCTCGCGACTAGAAGCGCGCGCCCGTCGTTGCAGATCTGCTATTTTGCGCGGACGAAAAACCGTCCGCGCGGATCGTCGATAGTGCACGGATGAAGAATTTATCCGCGCACAATCGACGATCTCGTATGAAAACCCCGCGCCGTACTTGTTGTTAACCATAACCGCGCTTTCTGTACGGATGCTTCTTATCCGTACAGAAAGCGCGGTTGACGCGCGCAGCGCGCAAGTCCGCCGCTGGCATGCCACAATGTTAAAGATCCGGTATACAGGGGCGTTCATCTACATGCTCACGCTTCTGCCGCCGTCCACCGCGATGATCTGCCCTGTTACGTAGGGCGCCTCGGCGAGCAGGAAATACACCGCGCGGGCGATATCGTCGGGTTCGCCGATGCGCTTCAACAGCGTGTGCGAGATTACCCGCTGGCGCGTCACTTCGTCGAACGAACCGTCCTCGGGCCAGGCGATCGGCCCCGGCGCAACTGCGTTCACGCGCACTTCCGGCGCCAGCTCGCGCGCGAGCGAGCGGGTGAGTCCGGCGAGGCCCGCCTTGGCGATGCTGTAGACCACGTAATTCTTCAGCGGCCGCTCAGTATGGATGTCGGTGATGTTGACAATGCAGCCGCCGCTTTTGCGCAGTTGCGGCGCCGCCGCCTGACACAGGAAAAGCGGCGCTTTCAGATTGGCGCCGACGAGCTCGTCCCAGTTACGCTCGTCGATCGACCCTACCGGCGTAGGGTAAAATGCCGAGGCATTGTTGACCAGCGCGTCGAGCGAACCGAAGTGCTCGACGCAGGTTTTCACGATTTCTGCCAGGCCGGCGGTTTCCAGCAAATCGGCCTTCACCAGGATGACCGACTGGGCGCGTTGCAGGTTGAGTTCGGCCTGCAGCACGTGCGCTTCACGCTCCGATGAACGGTAGTGCAGCGCCAGCCGGGCGCCGGCCTGGTGCAGCCGGCGCGCGATCGCGGCGCCAACCCGCTTGGCGGCGCCGGTGATGAGGATGGTCTTATTCTGCAGCTGCGCCGACATGATTTGAAGATTTTACCGGAATCGCGCACTATTCCCCATATGTCCGCCCCCAATCGGTCCGGTCTTCCCGCCCCGTCGCCCGATGCGCTTGCGCACAGCAAGAAACTTGTCGCGCTGATCACGAGCGAAATCGCCGCCAACGCCGGCTGGATCCCGTTTGCACGCTACATGGAGCTCGCGCTGTACGCGCCGGGCCTGGGTTATTACACCGCCGGCGCACGCAAACTCGGACGCGAGGGAGATTTCGTCACCGCCCCCGAAATGACACCGCTCTACGGCCAGACGCTGGCGCGCCAGGCGGCCGAGGTGCTGGAATCCGGCGTAGACCAGATCCTGGAAATCGGCGCCGGCTCCGGCGCGCTCGCCGCCGCACTGCTGGCCGAACTGGAGCGGCTGGGGAGGGTGCCGCGCAATTACTACATACTCGAAGTAAGCCCGGACCTGCGCGAGCGCGAGCGTGATCTTCTCGCTTTGAAGGTGCCGCAGCTGCTGGAGCGCGTGATCTGGCTCAACCGGCTGCCCCCGCTGTATCAGGGCCTGATCATCGCCAACGAAGTGCTCGACGCGATGCCGGTGCACCGGGTCAGAATCGGCGCCGCAGACGTGGAGGAGGCCGGCGTCGAGCTAAAAGATGACGTCTTCGCCTGGAGCTGGCGGCCGGCGGCGGCCGAGTTGCGCGCTGCGCTGGTCCCGTTGCACCTGCCGCAGGGCTATCAAACCGAGATTCAGCTCCTGGCCTGCGGTTTCGTGCGCTCGCTGGCACAGGCGATGGAACGCGGCGTGATCCTGCTGATCGACTACGGTTTTCCAGCGCACGAGTACTACCATGCCCAACGCAGCGACGGCACGCTGATGTGCCATTACCGCCACCGTGCGCACGCCGATCCGTTTTTCCTCCCCGGGTTGCAGGACATCACCAGCCATGTCGATTTTAGTGCCGTGGCACGCGCAGGCAGCGAAGCCGGCCTGGAACTGCTCGGCTACACCGGACAGGCGCAATTTCTGATCAACTGTGGTATCACCGACATTATGCTGCGCACGCCACCCGAGAATACCGCAGCCTACCTGCCGCAGGCGGCCGCGGCACAGCAGCTGCTCTCGCCTTCGGAAATGGGGGAGTTGTTCAAGGTCGTCGCCATGGGAAAAAACCACGCCGACCGGCTGATCGGATTTAGCAGCGGCAACCGGCGCGGCACACTTTAGGATATTCGCTTGGACATTATCTCCGCCACCATACTGCTGGTCCTGGTAATGGACCCGTTCGGCAACATGCCACTGGTGATCTCGGTGTTGAAAAACGTCGAACCGGACGCGCGTACGCGGGTAGTGCTGCGCGAATGCGCCATCGCCTACGCAGTGCTGCTCGCGTTCATGTTCGGCGGCGACAAATTCATGCACCTGCTGCGGCTTTCGGATAATGCGCTGGCCATAGCCGGCGGATTGATTCTGTTCCTGATTGCGCTGCGCATGGTGTTCCCGCATGCCGACGGCGTCCATGGTGACACCGGAGATACCGGCACCTTCATTGTGCCCCTGGCGATCCCTGCTATCGCCGGACCCTCCGCGCTCGCCACCGTGCTGCTCCTGGTATCGCGCGAGCCGCAGCGCGTTGTGGACTGGGTCGCTGCACTCAGCCTCGCCATGCTGGTCTCCACCCTGGTGATGGTTTCGGCACAGCGCATCAGCGGCTGGATCGGAAAGCGCGGCGTAAGCGCGGTTGAGCGTCTGATGGGGCTGGTGCTTACGGCGATCGCCGTTGAGATGTTGCTCGCGGGCGTCGTACGGTTCATCGCGCAGCTGCCGCACTGACGCGATTTGAAAGCAAACCGGACATTGCAAGGAACTGGCTTGAATACTTTTGCGCACCTGCTGGAAGATGTTGTGCGATCGCCGAACCCACGCGCACTGTGGGGCTCAGCTGCGGCACGGTTTTGCGCAGCAATCCTTCCGTTGCTGCTGGCAAGCTGCGGTGGCGGTGGCGGCAGTGGCGGCGGTGGCGCCCCTGCGGTTGGCGTGGGCATCGAGCCTTCGGCACAGTTCGCGGGCGCGCTCGAGAGCGCTGCCCCGGGCGCGGGCGCCCTCGCAAGCGACTGGGTCGGGGCCACCTGCACCGATGGCATGCAGAAAAACTGGGTACGTTCCCGGCTGTATGAGAACTACCTCTTCTACCGCGACGCGCCGCTGACGAGCATCGACCCCAATACCTACACCAATACCGTCAACAACCTCTTTCTGGACTACACCGTACGCGGAGTGCCGGCGAAGGATCGTTTCAGCTTCGTACGCACCCAGGCGGAGGCCGACGCCCTGTTTCAAAGCGGGACCGCGACGAATGTCGGATTTACGCTTAAGCGTGATGCAAACAACGGCAGCATCTATCGAATTGCGTATGTGGAACCGAATGGCCCCGCGGTGGCCGCCGGATTCGCGCGAGGCATGGTGCTGGCGACGATCAATGGCGTGGCCACTTCGACGTCCATCCCGACGGCCCTGTCCGACAAGCTGTACAACAGCGCCGCTGGCACTTCGTCGTTGATCGGCGTACAGGATGTTGTCGGCGGACCGGTGCGGACGTTGACCGTGGCGAGCGCGACCTACGCCACTTCGCCACTCATCGTCGATCGGGTCCTGCCCGACGCCACCACGGGTTATCTCGCATTCAATAGTTTCTCCACGCCGGTGGGCGAAATACAGCTGGCCGATGCGTTCAAACGTTTTGCCGCGGCGGGCGTAACCGATCTGGTGGTTGACCTGCGCTACAACGGCGGCGGTTTCATCGATATTGCCTCGCAGCTAGGCTATATGGTGGCGGGCCAGGCCCAGAGCAGTGGCAAGATATTCGAATCCCTGATTTTCAACGACAAGCGCAGCGCCGCGAACGTGAGTATTGCATTCAACAGCACTGTCACCAGGCTGTTCGGCAACAACGCGCGCGCGGGCGAGCCACTCAGCGCGCTGAACCTCAGGCGAATTTCGGTGCTGACGACCGGCAGCACCTGCTCGGCGAGCGAATCGTTCATCAACGCACTGCAGGGCATCGATATCGATGTTCTGCTGGTCGGGTCGGCGACCTGCGGCAAGCCCTACGGATTCATACAGGCCAATAATTGCGCCCTGGCGTTCTTCGGTATCGAATTCGAGGGCCGCAACAACAAGGGTTCGGTGACCCCGCTCACCGGCGTTCCGGCGACCTGCGCCGCCACCGATGATTTCGATCACGCTCTGGGCGACCCCGCCGAGCGTATGCTGGCGACCGCCGTCACTTATCGGCTCGCGGGAGTCTGTCCCGCACTGGCGGCGGCCACATCCGGCACACGTTCGCTGCACGCGGCCGGCGCGCAGAATTCCAGCGCCGTGAACGCGGACGTGGAATTCATGACCGATCCGCTCAACAGCATCAAACTGTATCGTCCGGCCAGATGAAGCGCTTCCCGGCCAACTTGGTTGTTTGCCTGCTTGGCAGTGCGCTGATTGCGGGTTGCGCCGGCGCCGGTTCGCGCCTGCCGCCGGTACCAGCAGTGCTGGTCGAAAGCCCGCAGCATTGTCGAGCGCAACTGACCGACGCCGTACGCGAGCTGACCGGCAAGTTTGTGACGCTCGCCGCCGATGCGTTTACGCAGAACGATTCCGTGGTGCTTTCGACTGCCGGCCAGTCCGCAAGCGGCCGCATGATGCCGCCGACGCAGATCTTGCGCCTGGAACTTGCGGCACAAGGCTGCCTGTTACGACTTGGCGATCAGGACCGGGCGGTAGTATTGCCGCAATGTAGCTGCCGCGCTGTCGCCGGCAGATAGTCAGGCGGGGGTGGCGCCCCACGACGCGCTGAAGTGGGACTCGAGTTGGCGCGGTCCTAAGTGCGGTCGAGTTGCAGCGACCGCAGCCACGCGATGACGCGGTCGGCCACCTTCTGCCAGTCGGCTTCGAGCATCATCAGGTGGCCCATGTCGGGGAAGATTTCCGCCACCGTGCCGTAATGGCGCGCGGCCTGCTCGGCCTGGTTCGGCGGTACCAGTACGTCGCTCGCCGCTCCCAGAATCAGCAGCGGCGGGCAGCGCTCTCGCCGCAGCTGCGGCAGATTGAAAAAGGTCATGTCCCACATTGCGCGCTGCGATTCGGGCTGCATCCGGCGGTAACAGGCGCGCAGCTGGTCGACTTCGATCGGCTTGGCGAAAAGCACCTTCTGCAACGCATCGAGCGAAACACGGCTGTGATGCATCATCTGGTTCACATCGGCGAACAGTCCGGGATTGGAGAATGCCAGCGCGATCGATGCCGACAGCAAACCCTGCGGCGGTACCGTAGCCATGAGCACTGCGGCCGGGGCGCTCGCATGCTCGAGGTATTTCTGCACTACGAAACCGCCCATGGAATGGCCGATCAAAACTGGCTCCCCGCCGACGGTTTCGACCGCCTGTTCCAGGTCGCGCACATAATCGGCAATGGAAAGCCAGTCGAGCCGCTCGCGTCCCGGACTGCCGCCGTGACCGCTCAGGCTTACGGCGCAGGCGCGAAATCCCTTTTTGGCGAAATAAGGAAGGAAGTGCTCGGCCCAGCACCAGGCACCGGCAAAGGCGCCGTGCACGAACAGAATCGGACGCGCGCCGGCGCGCTTTCGCGGAAGGACTTCGAGAATTTCCAGCTGTCCCGCGGTCTGCGAGCCGCTGCGCGCGTCCATAGTTTGCGCGGGCGCTAGGCCGGAACCGCCATGCCGCGCTGTACCGCGGCACGCGCGCCGATGGCATCGTACCAGCGCTTCACGTTGGGGAAATCGCTTAGTTCGGTCCTGTGCCAATCGTGCCGCGCCACCCATGGATAGGTCGCAATGTCGGCGATGGAATATTCGCCGGCAAGGTACGCGGCCTCGCCCAGGCGATGGTCCAATACCGCGTAAAGGCGGTCTTTCTCCTTGATGTAGCGCTCGGTCGCGTAGGGCACCTGCTCCTTGGCCGAACGCACGAAATGATGCACCTGGCCGAACATCGGTCCGACACCGCCCATCTGGAACATCAGCCACTGCAATGCGAGGTATTTGCCGCGGTCGGTTGCGGGCAGAAACCTGCCCGTCTTGCCGGCGAGATAGACCAGGATCGCGCCCGATTCGAACAGGGTAATGGGTTTTCCGTCCGGGCCGTCGGAATCGGCGATCGCCGGTATTTTCCCGTTCGGGTTGAGCGCCAGGAACTGCGGCGTGAACTGCTCGCCCTTGCCGATTTCGATCGGGTGGGTGTGGTAGTCGAGGCCGCATTCTTCCAACATGATCGAGACCTTGCGGCCGTTGGGTGTCTTCCACGTGTACAGATCAATCATTTTTCACTGCCTGCTCTTTTTGGTTGCGGCCAGTTTACAATGATTCGATGCTGAAGTGGCTCCTGACCCTGATCGTTGCGCTTGCGGTGATCGCCCTGTGTACCCCGTGGCTGAGGCAGTACGGGCTCGGGCGCCTGCCGGGCGACATCACCCTGCGGCGCAAGGGTCGGGATTACTACCTGCCGATCACCACCACCATCCTGCTGTCGCTCGCGCTGACCCTGCTCGGCCGGCTGATCTAGGCGCAGCGCGAACGCGGCGCGCCGGGTTGCGGCACGCCGCGCGTCGATCGCCTGCTTACACCTTCTCCCTGTGGCTGCGCTTCGCTTCGCGGTAGGCGCGCAGCTCCTCCGGCGTTAGTTTGCCATCCTTGTCAGCGTCAATCTGGTCGAATCGTTTCGCCAGCCGCGGCGCGTGTTTCGCTGCCTCGGCGCGGCTGATGGCACCGTCACCGTCGGTGTCCGCGTGGCGAAAGCGCTCGACTGCCTTCGCCTGGCGCTCGACCCGGTGCGCCTTTTTCCATGCCGCCAGCTCAGCCCGCGACAGTTCGCCGTCCTTGTTGCTGTCGATGCTGTCGAACTTCGGCGCCAGGTGCGGCATTGCCCGCGCGAACTCGGCGCGCGACAGCGTTCCATTGCCGTCGGTATCGGCATTGCGAAACTGCGCGGCGCGCCCGCCCTTGGCACCGACGGCGCCGTCCGCCGCTACGCCTATGGCGGGAACCAGAATCAGAGTTGCTATCAGGCTGTACTTGAACATGTTCGTCCTCCAATATAAAAGGTGTGAGGACAACAACGCGGTGACGACGCGAACGCGCACAACGGATACAAACCGTTACAACATCCGGCCGTGCGCAATATCGGCCCCCATGCCAATCCAGCAGGGCGCGTACCAGATTCAGAAATTTGGGTTTGGCGATCGTTTGGCGCATCGACGGTGCGCGGCTTGCGGTTTCCTTGCGAATCGGGTATTCGTCCCGGCATTTGGCGTGCCAAATACGCATAATGGATTGAAGAATGACAGGGGGCAGCGCAGAATAGGCTAGCGAGACCCCGCTTATCGGTGTTCGACTTTAATTCGGGCGTCAAAGATCATGGCCCGTTTTCCCTTGCACTACAGGGACCTCGAAAAGGCAAGACGATATGTCGAACGCCAAAGAAAGCGAAGAACTGCTAACTCAATTCCTCGAGGAAGTTTGGAACACCGGAAACATCGATGCATCCGACAAGTACGTTGCATCGAAGTACACGATTCACGACGACCCTGGTGATCCATGGGAAGGACAAGAACTTGATCTTGCTGGATACAAAGAACGCGTTCGAGTATCTCGAGCACCCTTTCCAGATCAATGCTTCACCATTCAGGACGTTCTCGCCGAGGCGAACAGGGTAATGATCACCTGGCTGTGGACCGCCTCGCATAGGGGAGATATTCCCGGCTTTCCGGCGACAGGTAAAAATGTCAAAATGTCCGGAGCCACCGTCTATTACTTTGACGGCGGACGCCTGACGGGTCACTGGCAAATTACAGACCGTCTGGGCGTCTATATGCAGCTGCGTCAGGGTATGGCGGGCGCGTAACCTGTGTCGCCCAACCCATCTTTTCAGCCTGCTGTCTTCGGCAGCCGCTGAATCCAATCGTTGCCTACCGTGACAACACATTAGGCAGGAGCGAAGGGCGCAAAGAGGAGGAGCCTATGCCGGTTATGTTGCGGGGCGGCTTGAAGATTGACTATACCGAGGACGGTCAGGGGGAAACCGTCGTCCTGATCCACAGCTCGGTCAGCGGAAACCGCCAGTGGAAGCGGCTGATCCTGGACCTCGGGAAACGCTATCGCGTACTTGCTCCCAATCTCTACGGTTACGGCGAAACGACGCCATGGCAGACGGACGGGACGCAGACCCTCGCGGATCACGTCGCCCTGGTTGAGGCAATCTGCGATAGCGTCCCCGGCCCAATCCGGCTCGTCGGGCATTCCTTTGGCGGCGCGGTCGCCTTGAAGGTGGCCGCGGACCTGGGCGAACGCATCTCGCATCTGGCGCTGTACGAACCCAATCCGTTCTACCTGCTGGAACTCGGCGGTCGCGATGAAGCATTCGCCGAGGCGATGGCCCTGTGCCATGACGTGAAGTCACTCGGAAGGCAGAAGAACTGGCTCGCGCTGGCTGAGCGTTTTTCGGAGTATTTCTCAGGCGACGGCTCATGGGCCGGAATGCCACCCGAGAGGCGTACGGCATTTGCGCAGTTGCTGCTGCCGAACTACTACGAATGGGATTGCGTGCGCAGCGACGCCACTACAATCGCGGAGTTCAGCAGATTGCCCGCCAAGACCCTTCTCATGCACAGCGTAGACACCAGAATGGCGCTTCGGGAAATCGCCGAATTGTTTCAGGGCGCGTGCCCCCACTGGACATTCGTGGCGATTCCGGAGGGCGGACACATGGCGCCGCTTACGCGCCCGGAAGCAGTCAATCCTGTCGTGATACAGTTTCTCGATTCCACAGCCACATGACGGTGCGGATGGCGACGCCCAACTCAACCAACACGGACGCGCGCAAACGGCGCCGTTTAATCCGGAATCGTCGCCACCCGCCGCGGGCCCGGAAGATTGGCGTCTTGCCAGCGCCGTGGGACGTGAAGATGTTCTGGCGTGAGCTGAGTAAAGTACGTCCGATTAGTTTATGAAAGGAAATCAACCATGATGCAAAATCCGGTCGGCTGGTTCGAAATTTATGTGCAGGAGATGGCACGGGCCAGGACGTTTTATGAAACGGTGCTGCAGGTCAAACTCGAGCAATTGAACAGTTCGACGCCGGAGTTGTGGAAGTTTCCACAGGCGATGACAAGCTACGGAGCATCGGGCGCTTTGGCGAAAATGGATGGCGTTCCATCAGGCGGCAACAGTACATTGGTCTATTTCAGCTGCGCCGATTGCGCCGCGGCGTTAAAGCGGGCTGTCGCCGCCGGGGCTAGAACGATGAAGGAGAGATTTTCCATTGGCGAGTACGGCTTTATTGCGTTGGCCTTTGACACTGAAGGTAACCTGTTCGGGCTGCATTCGATGCAATGAAAAAGCCGTCTCACCCGGAGTCCAGGCGGAGGTGCGCAAGCAGCCGCGCGACCCGCATGACCGCTTAACGAGGGCGCTCTTATGTTGCACGGAAGTTGCCTTTGCGGTGGTGTCCGGTACGAGATCACCGGCCCGCTGTCAGGCGCACTCAACTGCCATTGCTCGATGTGCCGGAAGGCACACGGCGCGGCCTTTCGCAGTCGCGCGCGCATCAACGCCGCCGATTTCCGTTGGGTGCAGGGCGAAGCGCTCGTGACCTACTACGAGTCCTCTCCCGGCAACCACCGGGGCTTTTGCCGCGTCTGCGGGTCACCCCTGCTCAGCCGCTTCGATCACCATCCGGCTTCCTACGGCCTTCCTCTTGGGGCGCTCGACGACGATCCGGCGGTGAAACCGAAATTTCATGTATTCGTCGCATACAAAGCGCCGTGGTTTGAAATTACCGATGCGCTACCGCAATTTCCGGAGCTTCCAAAGAAAGCTCCCTGAGCACACCGTTGACACAGACGCAAAATGCAATACCTGACAACCATAAGCGAACTCGAAGCACTGTTTGAACCGGTGGGCGAGGCTTCATTGAGGAAGGAAGTGGCTGCCGTACACCCGATCTATCGCGCATGGATCGAGGCTTCGCCCTTCGTGGTACTCGCAACGGCCGGTCCCGCAGGGTTGGATGTTTCACCACGCGGGGATCCCGCGCCTGTGGTAATGGTGAAAGACGAAAGCACGCTGTTGCTACCCGAACGCAGGGGAAACAACAGAATAGACAGCCTACGCAACATCGTCTCCAATCCGGGCGTATCGATGATCTTCTTCGTCCCGGGTGTGCGCGAGACTGTTCGGGTCAATGGAACCGCCAGGATCTGCATCGAGCCGGACGTGCTCGCCCTATTTTCCAAGCAGGGAGCGTTGCCCAAGTGCGTTGTGGAAGTCTCCGTCCAGGCTGTGTACTTCCAGTGTGCCAGGGCTTTGCTGCGTTCATCTCTTTGGTCCAAGGAGCAGATTGCAAACAGACCGACTGTCCCGACTGCAGGCGAAATCCTCGCGGCGGTGACGGACGGGTCTGTCGGCGGCAAGCGCTATGACGATGAACTGCCGCAACGCCAGGCGAAAACGCTCTACTAGCGATCTGCCGGCTCTAGAGACGTCCAACAGCGTGGAGGCACCATGGTGGTTCGCGTAGTCAGGCTCGGTACACCCCGCGTTGAAGGCGAAGGCACGCGCGTTGGCACGGTACGCCGGCCCCCGCGCGGCGTTCCGAAGTCATTGTTCGCGGCACAAGACTGGTACGACGTCTGGTTTCCAGTCCTGGCGCCGAGCGTCGAAACCATGAAGCTCGGGCAGCAGGCAGACACGCCCGCCGCATGGGCTGCATTCGCGCGGAAATACCGCACCGAAATGTCGAAACCCGAAGCCAGCCACTCGCTTTCTCTGCTTGCAGCACTTTCACAGCACAGCAATTATTCTGTCGGCTGCTATTGTGAATCCGAAGCACACTGCCACCGCTCGGTACTGCGCGAGCTGCTGATCGAGAATGGTGCCAAGGTCGCGCCGAAGCGTGGTCCTGCATGTTAGGAACAAGCGAACGACGACCACGGACCCCAGCACCAAATTCATCGGGGCCGCGAAAGTCGGCACTGTTGTCTTCGCCGAGTGTATCGCGCTGCACCGGGGCAGAACGACCATGGTCTGGCAGACCTCCATCAAATCGGAAAGGGGAAAGCTTTGTGCGGTCGTCACGCAAACACCGCTGGTACGTGACGCCTGAGCGTTCGATCGCGCGGGTCTCAACCGACATACCGGCGCGGGCCGATCATGCATGGCGTTGAGGGAGGGACCCTGCCACCAGGATCGACTGCGTTCGAATTGCTCATACTCGACTGCGACGGAGTCGTCGTCGACAGCGAATCCATCACCACTCGCGTTCTCACGCAAATGCTCAACGCACTGGGCGCCTCGATCGATGAGCGCGAGGTCGCCAGCCGCTTCACCGGCCACACCTTCGCGCGCACACTGGAACTCATCGGGCAGTTGCTGCCGGCACCATTACCCGCAGACTTCGTTCACCGCTACGGTAAGCGCACATACGCCGCCCTCGAAGCCGAACTCAAGCCGGTACCGGGCATCGGGGTCGCGCTCGACCAGATCGCAATCCCCTACTGCATTGCATCGAACGGGCCGCACGAAAAAATGCAGAAGACCCTGGGCATTACCGCATTGCTGTCACGCTTCGAGGGGCGCTTGTTTAGTTCCGCCGATGTTCCACGCGGAAAGCCGTTTCCGGATTTATACCTTTTCGCAGCGCGCCATTTTGCGAAACCGCCGTGCGCCTGCCTGGTCATCGAAGATAGCGAAAGCGGCGTGGTTGCAGCGTTGGCCGCAGGCATGTCCGTGTACGGTTTCTGTAGAGACAAGACGGACGGCAGGCTCCTGGCCGCCGGCGCCCACCGGGTTTTCCATGATATGTCCGAGCTGCCCGGACTCGTGGCCGCCCGGATTGAAGCGCAAGCGTAGCCACCCGATTCGCTTATGAAAATCGAAATCGACGACTTTTCCCGAACGGATATCCACGCGTTGCTGCATGAACACCTGCAAAGCATGCACACCCTGTCTCCGCCCGAGAGCGTTCACGCACTCGATATTGAAAAACTTCGCCAGCCCGGGGTCACGTTCTGGTCCGCCTGGGAAGGTTCGCTTCTGCTTGGCTGCGGCGCCCTCAAAGAACTCGACCCGAGTCATGGCGAGGTAAAGTCGATGCGCACGCCCAGCGCGCTTCGCCGTCAGGGCGCCGGACGGGCCATCCTCACGCATATCATCGACGTCGCCAAGTCCCGCACCTATGAGCGCCTGAGCCTTGAAACCGGCGCCATGGAGGCGTTCAAGCCGGCGCAGAAGCTTTACGAGAGTTTTGGCTTCACCTACTGCGGTCCATTCGGAGACTATGTCGAAGACCCGTACAGTGTGTTCATGACATTGCGCCTGTAGGCGTTGTGCTTTTGCGCCGTGCCGCCCGATGGTTGCGCGGCAAGACGTCACGTTCTCGACAAGGATTCCAGATGCCCATCATGCTTAGAAATCTTCTAGCCCTCCTCGTCGGCATTGCAGTAGGCGGCGCCGTCAACATGGGCATCATTCTCCTGGGCCCGTCGATAATCCCTCCCCCTGCGGGAGTCGACGTGACCAACGCCGAGAGTCTTCGCGCCGCGATGCACTTGTTCGAGCCGCGGCATTTTGTCATGCCGTTCCTGGCGCACGCGCTGGGCACGCTCGCCGGCGCGCTGGTGGGCTGCGTGCTGTCGGCGACGCACAGGACGGCGATCGCGTACGGGGTCGGCGCGGTGTTCCTCGCCGGAGGTATCGCGGCCAGTTTCATGATTCCTGCGCCAGCCTGGTTCGTGGTTCTCGATCTTGTCGCCGCCTACATTCCCATGGCGTGGGTCGGCCTTAGAATCGCGGATCACATGAAGCAAGGCGGCGCACGCCAGAAACGTTGGTGAAACCCACCGGAATTCCGCGATTCATCGTTTTGCTTCGAGGCGTCAACGTCGGCAAAGGCAATCGCGTGCCGATGGCCGAGTTTCGCGGCTTGCTCGAGGCCCAGGGCTACACCGAAGTCCGGACACTATTGAACAGCGGCAACGCCGTGTTCAGCAGTGCAGGGCGCTCCGCCGCAGCCCATGCAACGAACATTGCCGATTCGTTGCGACAGCGCCTCGGTCTGAATATTCAGGTCGTGGTCAAGTCATCGGCCGGGTTTCTGGCAGCAGTGGCCGAGAACTCCCTTTCACCCGGGGAGTCCGAGTATTCGCGTTTATTGGCGGTGTTTTCGCAGGAGCGGCGGTCGCTGGAGAATCTTTCGGCTTTGCAACCTTTGGTTCGTCCGAACGAGCGCTTCGTCATCGGCCGGCAAGCTGCATACCTGCATTGCGCCGGAGGAATTCTGGAGAGCAAAGTTGCAACCGCGCTACTCGGCAAGACAGGAGGCTCCTTCACTACCAGGAACTGGGCCACGGTGCTCAAGCTGAAGGCGTTATTGCGTGGCTGCGTGGCTTAACCCAGGGCGTAGGCGTCAGCCGACGGGCGACGGCCCGCTTGCCACGTTCACTGACCCGGCGCCGCCAGGCGCGTCTCCAGGCTACGCAGCTTGTCGCTCATGGCCCTGCCAATATTCATCTGCGGATTGGAGGGCGTGAATTTCTGTTCGCGTTCGCGCAGCGCCACCGCATCGCGCGCAAGCCCGAACGCCTCGGTAAAGGAGCGCGTGCGGCGCAGCGCTTCATCGAAGTAAGCCTTGCCAAACCAGGTGAGCTTCTGCCCGTTGCCGCAACCGAACGACTGGTTGTTCGCGTCGGTAGCTGTGATGATGAGCGTGTTGTCGTCCTTCAGCGGTTCGATGAATCCGCCGGAATAGCAGGCCGAAATCACCAGTACCTTCCACTTGATGCCGCTCTGGTGCAGCATGCGCGCGAGCGCCGCAGGTCTGATCTGCGACAGCTCGAGCGGCGGCAGCGCGACCGACAACTCGCCGTTCTCCGAGCCGTGACTGGTGATGTACAGGAACAGCAGATCTTCATCCACATTCATGATTCGTCCAATATGCGCCAATGCAATGCGCAGATTGGTCGCGCTGGCGACCGGCAGGTCGCCCAGGGTCGACGGATCGTTCGCCAGCAGCAGCGATCGTCCGGCGCCATCGAAACGCCGCGACATCAGGCGCGCCACCGTCGCGAGTTCCCTGCCGAACACGTCCTCGGTACCGTCCGGAGCGAAACCGACAAAATACAGATCCGAAATCCCGGCGCGCTGCGGCTGCAGCGCAGCCAGCCGCGCATCGAGCAATCCGTCCTGGGCGTGAAACAATTCTTCCTGCACGATAGAGGGCTGCCCGGTGACGTCGTCCTCTGCGACCGCCCAGAGCTCGGTGCGCGGCATGACATTCTCCAGCACCAGGAACAGCGCGATCAACAGCACGCCGCTCGGGATGAATTGCCGCCGCTGCCAGCCCGCCGCCACCCAGAGGGTGCGCAGGAAAATCGTGAGCACCCAGACGAGATATGCGGAGTACACCGCCAGATGTGCTGCGGGCGAGGCGTCCTCGCCGGCGCCCTGCAGCGCAAGTGCGATGGCAGACGATACGAGTTCGAACACGGCGTCGGTTGAAATCAGGAGCAGGGCCAGGCGCAGCTGCAACTCGTGCCTGCGATACCAGTAGGCAATGATGGCGCAGGCAAGCAGCAACAGCGGAATCTCGGCCAGCGCCGCCGGCAGCGCGGCGAAGTCGATATGTCCGGAAAGTCCTACGCGCAGCATGCCGCCGGCCAGCCATACGAGCAGGTTGAACAGCCACAGCAAGGCAAAATCGCCGGGCGAGACGCGGAAATCGTAGTGGCTCACGGGCAGAAAAGCGGCAAGGCGCACGCCGGATTTCAGATTTCGGTTCAGGCCCTGCAACAGCAGAGCCGGGGCGGATTTCATGCCGGTTCGATCCGTTGGCAAATCTAATCGGTATTGAGCGCGGATCTAACTGCCGCCACGCGTGCCGAGCGCAGCCGCGCCGCGATCTTGTTCGGCTCGGGCTCGAGCCGGGCTATCGCGCCGGCGTTCACTGCGCGCGCGGCGTGCAGCGCGGCGCGCAGGCGAAGAGCAGCGGCCAGTATCCGGGCGCGACCGGCATCACAACTCTCGACCGCCTGCAACAACTCACCGAAGCGCGCCGGCCTGCGCCACGCATCGCAGGACTGGAACAAAGCGACCAGAGCTGGCGCGCCAAGCTTCGCGCCGAGCTCGATCGGTTCGCGCTGGCGCAGCGCGAGCAGCGCCAGCTCGCGCGTGTCCGCCGGCGCGCGCAGGCGCGCGCACATGCTACGCAGCTCGCGCTCGGGCGCTTCGACGGCGGAGAGTGCGCAGGCGAGCACGGCGTAGCGCACTTCGAGCGCGTAGTCCTGCGCTGCGGCGTAGTCGAGCGCGCGACGCGTGCGCGCGTACTGCCCGCGATGCGTCCATGCCGCGTTGAGTTCCGGCAACACGCGCGCCAGGGCGCCACAATTGCGCAGCAGCACAAACATGGCCGACGGCGCGGCCTCCATCAGTCCGACGGCGAGTTCCTGCCAGACGCGTTCGGGCACCAGCGCGTCGGCTTCGCCCGCCTCCACCATCGCGCGCATCAGGCGCAGCGTGGCCGGCGCCACCTTGAAGGCGAAGCGCGCGGCAAAGCGCGCCACGCGCAGAATCCGCACCGGGTCCTCCGCGAACGCCGGGCTCACATGGCGCAGCACGCCGCGTTTCAGATCCGCCGCGCCGCCATAGGGATCGACCAGACGGCCCTGCGCATCGCGCGCGATGGCGTTGATGGTGAGATCGCGCCGCGACAGATCCTGTTCCAGCGTCACCTCGGGCGCGGCGTAAACCTGGAATCCCCGGTAGCCGCGCGCCGTCTTGCGCTCGGTGCGGGCCAGCGCATATTCTTCGTGCGTGCGCGGATGCAGAAAGACCGGAAAGTCCTTGCCCACCGGCTTGTAGCCGAGGCGAATCAACGCCTCGGGCGTTGCGCCGACCACGACGTAGTCGCGATCCTTGACCGGGAGGCCGAGAAGTTCATCGCGGACCGCACCACCGACTGCGTAAATCTTCACCGGAAGCCTGCTACGCAGCCGGGCCGGCGCTATGCATAGGGCTCGTCGGCGCGCACGACTTCGGTCTCGCGACGCGCCTGGGCCACCCACGCGCGTACCGCAGAAAGCGCAAGCAGTGCGTCGGCGTAGCGCTGCGCCAGTGGCGGCAATTTTACGGCGTAGGTGAGAAAACGCGTCGCCACCGGCGCATAAAACGCGTCGGCCGCGGTGAAGTGTCCGAACAGCAGCTCCCCGCCTTGGCCGTAACGGGTGCGGCAGGATTCCCAGATGGCGACGATGCGGTCGATGTCCTTCCGTACCTCAGGGCTCATGCCTTTGCCCGGCAAAGACGCGCGGATGTTCATCGGCATGTCGTCACGCAGACTGCGGAAACCGGCGTGCATTTCGGCGCAGACCGATCGTGCGACCTGGCGCGCGCGCGCGTCCGCCGGCCACAGATTTTTGCCGGGATCCATCTCGGCCACGGCTTCGCAGATGGCAAGCGAATCCCATACCGGTTCGCCCTCGACGATCAGTACCGGTACCTGGCGCGTCGGCGAGTAGGGTTCGATTCCGTTGACCTTGCCCTCGTCGCTGAATTTGAGCTGGATTTCCTCGAAGGCGATGCCCGCCTGGGTAAGCAGCACCCACGGCCGCATCGACCAGGAAGAGTAATTCTTGTTGCCGATGGCAAGTCTGAGCGGCTTCATGCTGCGCGCGTCTTTCTGCCGGCGTGGCCGCGCAACAGGCTGAAGCGCGCGCGCACCGACTTGTCCTGCAGGTAAAGCGGCGCCGCCGCTTCCAGCGCTGCCGCGCGGATACCGAAGGGAAAAGGCCGGGTGCTGGTGCTGTCCTGAGACATCGACAGCACGTTGTCCCGGCTCATGAGCCTACCCGGAAGCCATTCCATGATCCACGCCTGCAGCATCGAGTACTTCGCGTTGAGGCCGATTACCGGTCGTGCATGGCCGCTGGCGCGGCCGGCGAACTTGACCAGTTCGCGCAGCGTGTAGACCCTCGGTCCGCACAGGTCGTAGGTGTTGCCGAAACTGCCGCGATCGGTGAGCGCCTGCACGATCGCCTGCGCCACGTCCTCGACATAGACCGGCTGGAATTTCGCCTCGGGGCAGGCGAGGAACACCGCAGGCAGGAAGCGCTGCAGCTGCGCGAACAGATTGAGAAAGCGGTCCTCCGGGCCGAACACCACCGACGGCCGGAACACGGTGATCGCCAGGCGCCTGCCTTCGGCGAACAACCAGTTCTCGCCGTCGCCTTTGGAACGCAGGTAGGCGCTGGGCCCTTTGCTCGATGCGTTCAATGCGCTCATGTGCACCAGGCGCGGAATGTTCAGGCGTTCGCAGGCCGAAACCAGATCGCGCGCCAACTCGGCATGCGCGCGGCGAAAATCGACGCCGTAGGGTTCGCCCGGCTGGCTTTGCAGCACGCCCACCAGATTGATCACCGCGTCGCAGCCGCGCAGTACGGCGCCGAGCTGCGCCGGATCGCGGGCGTCGACCTGCACTACCTCTACGGTGGGCAACATGAACAGGTGCTTGGCGCGTTCGCGCCGGCGCGTGGGCACGACGGCCTGCTTGCCCTGCTCCGCCAGCATGCGCACCACATGGCGGCCGATGAAGCCGCTGCCGCCCAGGACGGCGATGCGTTCGATGTTCACTGCGGTTCTTCCTGCTCGGCTTCGCGCTCGGCGATGATGCGGTCGTTGCCGCCGCGTGGCGCGATGATGCCCAGGCGCGCTTTCAGCGGACGCACGTGGCCGCCCAGCATGGCGGCATAATACATGGTGTTGTTCATCACTTTCTTGACGTAGTCGCGCGTTTCGTTGAACGGTATGGTTTCGGCGTAAATCGCACCCTCCAGCGGGTGCGTATCGCGCCACCTGCGCGCGCGCCCGGGCCCTGCATTATAAGCCGCCGCCGCGAGCACCGGACTGCCGTCCAGGTCGTCCAACACGTGGCGCAGGTACCAGGTGCCCAGCGCCGCGTTGACGCCCGCATCGGTCACCCGTCTCCAGGAATAATCGCGCATCCCCATGCGCCCGGCGACCCACTTCGCCGTGGCCGGCATAAGCTGCATCAGCCCGGCGGCTCCGGCCGAGGACTTGATCTCCGAAATGAAACGGCTCTCCTGGCGCACCAGCCCCAGTACCCAGGCTTCCTCCAGCTGCTGCGCGCGCGCACTTTCTCCCAGTGCGTTGCGGTAGGGCGCGAGATAGCGCACGCTGAAATCGTGCAGCGCCTGCGTTCGGTCTGCGGTATTGATCGCGCGGTCGAACATTTGGTTCTGGCGCGCAAACTCGGCCGCGGCCAGGAGCTGTTTGTCGTCCATGCCGCGTATGGTCCAGATCCATTCGCGCGCCGAATCCAGGCGCTGCCCCAGCTGGTACAGCGCGAGCGCGCGCTGGAAGCCCGACTGGCGTCCGATCGCGGCCACGTCCTCCGCCGTCGGCGTAAACCCCTTGGGAGGAATATCGAAGGCGAGACCCAGTTCCTCGGCGGCGAGCCGGGCGTAGAAATGGTGCTCGCCGGCGATGCGAGCGAACTGGGTGCGCGCCTCGGTATCATTGCCGAGCGCCTGCGCAGCGCGTCCCTGCCAGTAGATCCAGGCCGGCTCGTTGGATTGCGGCGGCGACATCAAATGCGCCGAGACCAGCACCTGGCCCCAGTCGCCCTGGCGCAGCGCGGCGCGCAGACGCCAGGCGATTTGTTCCTCGGACAGCTGCGCGCCCGCCTCCGCCGCGTGCCTGTACCACTCCAACGCTTCGGGCAGATTGCGCCGCGCCGCGCGCAGCGCCAGCTGGCCCCAGACATAGCCCTGCTCTTCCTCGGAAAATCCGGCGCGCAGTTTTTTGTCCCAATAGCCTGCAGCCGCGACGGAGTCGGTGCGCGCCAGGCGATGCAGGGCAAACATGGTGAGCTCGCGCACCGCACGCTTCGACCAGTTCTTTTTCTTGTCATCCAGAAACCGCTGCGGTCCCGCAGCGACCGCAAACAGCTGCGCTCGATTCAACGCTTCGCTCGGCGGCAGATACTCGGCGCTGCGCCAGGCCGAGCTCACCGCGCCGGCTTCGAGCAGCAGGCGTATGCGCTCCCACACCTGGCGGTTGGTATATTGCCCGCTGGCGATCATCGCCTCGGCCAGCGGCACGCAGCCCGCGGGCAAATCGCGCGGCGCAACCCATTTTGCGCGGACTTCGGCCAGGGCCGATGCATCCTGCTGCTCCCAGCGCGCCTGCAGCGCATAGCAGGCAACGTCGTTGTCCTCGCCCACGAACAAAGGATACTCGGCGCGGAACAGGTCCCATTGGCGCTTCTTGCCCAGCGCTTTCAGCCATTCCCTGCGCACTTGCTGCGCCAACACGGTACCGTCCTCGCGTTCGAGAAACGCGCGCACACGCTCGGCCGGAAGGTCCTCCAGGCGCGGCAGCAGCCGCCAGGCCTGAACATAGGGTTGAAGCAGATAGCCTTCGAGCTGCGCCTCGTACTTGCCGAGCTTGTCGTAATCGTCAGCACGCACCGCGGCGCGCGCGGCGAGAAAGATTTCGTCCTGCGTTAGTGGCGGGGACGGTTTTGCCTGCAGCGCGGGCGGTGCCAGAAGCAACGCGGCAATCAGCGCGTGCAGCATCGGTGCTATAGTAAGTTTTGCTGCTAAACCCATGATGAATCTAGTATAAACGCTCTATGAGACAGATGGATGACGCGCGCCAAATATATGCAGCACGCTGAATTGATGGTCTGGCGAAAAGCCCTGCGCGGCGGGTTGCTCGCGCGCCGGCAGGCGGTGAGCGCGGACCAGCTGCAGCTCTGGCGTATAGCGATCGACCGGCATCTGCAATTCGGGTTCCCCGGCCTGGCGAAAGGGGTGGTTGCATTCTGCTGGCCGATCCGCAACGAATACGACGCGCGCCACCTGCTGCACCGTTTGCGCCTGGATGGCGCGACTGCGGTGCTGCCGGTGGTGATCGCACCGAAGGCGCCGCTCGTTTTCCGCGAGTGGCATCCGGGCGTGGAAATGGCACTGGGCAAGCTCGACATCCCCTATCCGAAAGCAGGGGCCGAGCTGATACCGAATACGGTCCTGCTGCCGATGAACGGTTTCGATCGGGCGGGCTATCGCCTCGGATACGGTGGCGGTTTTTTCGACCGCACGCTGGAGCACCTGCGCGCGTCGAAGCCGCTGGTGATCGGCGTGAGTTTCGAACTCGCCGCGATCGACACCATTCACCCCCAGCCCTGGGACCTTCCCATGGATTACGTCGTCACCGAACGCGGCGTCTATCGCCGCGATGAGGACAGGCTCGAGTTTCTCGGCGTACCACAGGCGCAGCGTGTCGAACTCAGTTCGCCCGTATGCTACGCGGCCGACATCGCGCCGGGATATTTCGGGGAAGATCCGGCCGGCGGCTAGGCTTTTCGCTGTCGCTTTCGTGATTGAGCGTTGCGTCGATTCCGCACGCTGCCGTCGCCCGCAAAGCCAGGAAGGACGCGGTTCTACAAAGAATCGCGCGATACAGTCCCTCTGATCCGATTATTCGAACGACAGCTATCGGGAAATCTTGGCAGGCGTCACTCTCGGCCATTATGGAGAGGTGTACATAAAGGTCGTAAGTGACGATTCGCGTTTTGGGAAAACTGACGTTGGCCGGAATTTCAGCAGGCGGCGGATGTAAGAGGTAACAACCGGGCCATCACCGGACCGTTGCGAATTTCCTCGGTTTCGGCCATTGGAATACCCATATTGACAATTTAATGACAAGCGATAGGCGGTATCATTTAGACGGCTCCAGTGTCCGCGCGAGCGGCCTGTACCGGGCAGAATGGGCCCAACTCTAAAATCAACTATAGGGAGAGTAAGAATG